>OHTA01001174.1_pt1 | contig 14159 bp, 8 predicted proteins | sample 1578851 | NCBI WGS metagenome assembly OHTA01 (sample SAMEA3879578, study PRJEB24766) | human gut metagenome | biome: human-associated habitat; feature: feces | place: USA | collected 1985/1987 | reverse complement strand
GAAATTACCTTGAAGCGGTTCGTTCATCTTCTTCACTTCTTCGGCGTCCGAGTAGGTGGAGTGCGGGTCGAGTTGGGCCAGCATTTTAATGATAGCTTCTTCTACTAGCTTGTCTTCGTCTACTTTATCTACATAAAAGTTGGAGATTGCAAACTCTGCCATTTGTAACTTTCGCATGGCTTCGGAACCGAAGTTCTGGGCTTGTATGGCAACTGCCCACAAGCAAACGGATAGTATAATCGTTAGTTTCTTCATCATCTTTTCTGACTCATCGCCTATTCCCTAACGAGTGTTATTCACTCATTTTCATTCCTTTGGGAATAAACTGGCTGATATCTTTATTATAGGTTAATAACTCGCGTACAATTGTAGAGCTGACGCAAGTCAGTTCCGGTTCTGTGAAGAGCAGGATGGTTTCAATCCCTGCCAGTTTGCGGTTAATGTCTGCAATGGTCTCTTCATACTCGAAATCCTTCACCGTACGGATACCGCGGACAATGAACCTGGCCTCTACTTCCTGCGCAAAATCAATTGTCAGACAGTCATAGGACATCACCTGGATGCGAGGTTCGTCTTTATAAAGTTCCCGAATCATTTCTTCTCTTTTCTCAATGGGGAAGTAGGTATTCTTGTTCTCATTGATACCGATTCCTATCACGATTTCGTCCATAAAGGTAAGTGCACGTTCCACTACCGAGTAATGTCCGATGGTGAAAGGGTCGAAAGTACCCGGGAATATTGCTTTTCTCATGATGCCAAGTCTTCTTCTATAACCAGATTGTCTATAATAAAGTTCTGTCGTTCCATGGTATTTTTGCCCATGTAGAATTCGAGTAGTTCTTTTACCGCATCCGTTTTGCGCAGTGTCACCTGCTCCAGACGCATATCTTTACCAATGAAATGTTTGAACTCATCCGGTGAGATTTCTCCCAAACCTTTAAATCGGGTGATCTCTGGATTCGGTCCTAGTTCATTGATAGCATTGATGCGTTCTTCCTCGCTGTAGCAGTAATTTGTCTTTTTCTTGTTGCGTACACGGAACAAAGGCGTCTGCAGGATATATACATGTCCTTTCTTGATGAGATCAGGGAAGAATTGCAGGAAGAAAGTAATCAGCAACAGGCGGATGTGCATACCGTCCACATCGGCATCGGTTGCTACGATTACTTTGTTGTAGCGTAATCCTTCAATACCATCTTCTATATTCAGGGCTGCTTGAAGCAGGTTGAATTCCTCGTTCTCGTAAACCACTTTTTTGGTCAGTCCGAAAGAGTTCAATGGTTTACCACGGAGACTGAATACAGCTTGGGTGTTGACATCACGACTTTTGGTGATGGAACCGCTTGCAGAGTCTCCCTCGGTGATAAAGATGCAGGAGTCTTCCTCCAGTCCTTTGCCTTTCGGGTCGTTGAGGTGTATGCGGCAGTCACGCAATTTGCGGTTGTGCAGGTTGGCTTTCTTGGCACGTTCACGGGCAAGTTTCGTTACCCCTGCAATGGCTTTACGCTCCTTTTCAGATTCTTGTATCTTTTGTTGAATTACTTCGGCTATGTCCGCATTCTTGTGCAGGAAGTTGTCCACTTCCTGTTTGATAAAGTCGCCTACATACTTATTGACCGTTACGCCACCGGGAACCATATTGGTAGAACCCAGTTTAGTTTTCGTCTGACTTTCGAAGATCGGTTCTTCCACATTGACGGCAATGGCGGCAACCAATCCGTTACGGATATCGGTGTAGTCCATGTTCTTGTTGAAGAACTCTTTGATGGTACGGGCAATGTGTTCTTTGAAGGCACTTTGATGCGTACCACCTTGGGTAGTATGCTGACCGTTGACGAAAGAATAATATTCTTCTCCGTATTGTCCGGTATGCGTGAAGGCGATTTCGATGTCTTCCCCTTTCAGGTGGATGATCGGGTAAAGCCCGGTTGCCGTCATGTTGTCGTTCAAAAGGTCTACCAGACCGTTGCGCGACAAGATACGGTGTCCGTTATAGATGATAGCAAGCCCCGTATTGAGATACGTGTAGTTACGTAGCATTGTCTCAATAAATTCGGGCTTGAAACAGTAATTCAGAAATAGTGTATTATCCGGTTCAAAGAAGATGTAAGTTCCGTTTTCTTCTTCGGTATTCTTTGTCTCATCGGTCAGTAAGTTTCCTTTTGAGAAAGTGGCGATACGCACTTTGCCGTCGCGGTAACTGCGTACCTCGAAACGGGAGCTTAAAGCGTTGACGGCTTTCACACCGACACCATTCAGTCCGACACTTTTCTTAAATGCCTTGCTGTCGTATTTACCACCGGTATTCAGCATGCTGACAGCCTCGATGAGTTTTCCCTGTGGGATGCCTCGTCCGTAGTCGCGTACACTGACACGAAGGTTTTCTTCAACGGTAATCTCGATTTTCTTACCGGCTTGCATTTTGAACTCGTCAATACTGTTGTCAATTACTTCTTTCAGGAGGACATAGATTCCATCTTCGGCATGTGCACCGTCGCCCAGCCTTCCGATATACATACCGGGGCGTGTGCGTACATGTTCCATGTCACTCAAGTGGCGGATGTTGTCGTCAGTGTACTCTACTGCATTGTTGTTGTCTACAGGTATCAATTCGTTCTCTTCCATAGCTGTTTTTTTATTTTATCTCTTTGATGAACGCACGGCGGCGCTTATGTTGTTGAGTCTCAAAGTAATCCCATTGTGCCTGAACTTTTCCATTCAGTTCCAGTTCGGGGTTGCTTTCCGCAAAGATAAAACCTAATTTTTGATAAACTGGAATTAAATCGGAAAATAACAAAGCGTTAACACCTTTATTTTGATATTCCGGTTTCACTGCAACGAGTAGCAGATCAAGCATTTTGGCACGACGTTTCATGAATAATGCCTTTAACAGATAGAACCATCCGAGCGGCAACAGACGTCCGTTTGATTTCTGTAAAGCTTCAGCGAGAGATGGCATAGAGATACCTACACAGACTAGTTCATCATTGGCATCAGTAATCAGTGTAACCATCCGTAAGTCAAGGATCGGCAGATACATTTTCACGTATTGGTCGATTTGCCGCTGTGTCAGCGGAGAATAACCATAAAGTGGACTATATGCTTCGTTCATCAGTTCGAAAATCTTCTGTCCATAGTCTTTGGCTATCTTTCTTCCGGAAGTATATTTCTTTATCTTAAGGTTGTATTTTCGTTGGATCAGTTCGGAGATACGCTTATGTTTGTCGGGAATAGCATCCGGTATGTAGATTTTGTATTCCACCCAGTCGGCATCTTTCTCGAAGCCTAGTTTTTCCATGTGTACCGGATAGTACGGGTAGTTGTAGATAGTGGCCATGGTGCTAAGCTGGTCGAATCCTTCGATCAGCATTCCTTCCGCATCGAAATCAGTAAATCCGAGAGGACCGGCAATATGAGTCATACCCCGTTCTTTTCCCCATTCTTCCACTGTTTTGATAAGTGCGGATGATACTTCGGGATCGTCGATGAAGTCTATCCATCCGAAACGAACGTTTTTACATTCCCACTTCTTGTTCGCCTGGTTATTGATAATTGCAGCTACACGTCCTACTATTTTATCGTCCCGATATGCGAGGAAATAATCAGCTTCACAGAATTCGAATGCTGCATTTTTCTTCTTGTTGAAGGTGTTGAGCATGTCGTCATAGAGGTCAGGCACAGAGTAAGGGTTGCCCTTGTACATTCTGTAATTGAAACGGATAAATTTCTTAAGTTCTCTCTTTGTGGAGACTTTCTTGATTGTAATAGCCATATCTCGTATTTATGATTTGAGGAAGCAAAGATACGTGATAATCTTTAAATTACAACGCGCCGGAAAGAGAAAATATAGTCTCTGGACGATTAGGGAGTGGACTGTAAATATGAAAAATACCGGAAATGATGATCATACATTCATTGCCGGTATTCTTTTTCTGTTTTTGTAGGCCGTTTATTGGCTGATGTGTCCTTCGAAAGGCGAGGCAGGCAAACCGGCTGCGTTGTATAAGTTAGCATCATCGGGATTATCTCCCCAAGCATATCGTACAGAGACCGGTTGCTGTATTTCCTTATTCCATACTATTACTTTATTGTTTTCGATTTTAGCCTGTGCCCATTGGTATTTTCCATCTGCGCCGGCAATGGCGAATCCTGATAAATAGCCATATTTATTACGAGCTACTAGTTGCTCGTCACAAGCGTTAAAGGTGACCTCCAGTGCATCTCCGATTCTTTTTACCGACTGGAATATCGGGCCGGTGCAAACAATAGAGTTATATCCGTAATCATTGTGGAGAGCATGCAAAGCAAGTCGTTTACCTACATCTTGTTTGTTGCGGGGATGTATGTCATTTTCTTCACCGATGTCTATAATGACGGCCTGTCCTGTATGTGGTAAGGCCAGTGTCTTCGACTGTGTATCCCGCAGGTTTGCCCAATGACTTTCAGAGGGCTGCTTGGCCGGAGACATGAAGTTTGCTAATTGAACCCAATAAAATGGGAATTCGTTATTCCATCTACTTCTCCAGTCTGTAATTAAAGCCGGAAATAAATCAATGTATTCGTTGGCGCGGGCGGCATTGTTTTCTCCCTGATACCAGATTACCCCTTTCATCCCCAAACCTACCAGTGGATGAATCATTGCGTTGAACAGCAAAGAAGGAAAAGCGTTAGGACCATATTCTACATAATCATATTGTGCACTCGATACTGCAACTTTATACTTCCAATTATCACACAAAGGGAAAATTCGGTTGTTGACTTTCAGGTATACTTCATCTTTAGGACCATATAGACCGCCTCCTCCACGATAGTCGGATATTTTAATAGTGATGGTATTCTGTTCCTTTAATACTTCTGCCGGGATCTTGTATAGACGTTTCAGGTCATATCCTACCGTTCGTCCTACTTCATGTCCGTTAACCCAGGTAATGTCATCGTCATCGATAGTACCGAGACTCAATTCTGCATCCTGTCCTAAACAGTTGACCGGTATGGAAAACTGATAAGTAAACCATACAACTCCATCTATACCGGATAATTCCTCATTTGACCATAATGACGGAACAATATGTTCCTTCCAGTTTTCTGTAGAGGTGTTTTCTAAATACCATTTCTCTTTTTCTCCCGGTTCGTTTATGATGGCTTGTTCGAATTCCTTTTTGACTTTGTCACTGTGTTTGATGTATTCTTCGAATTCAGAAGAGCGCATACGGGCTAATGATTTTTCATATTTCGGAAAATGCTCTATCACTTCCATGCTCATCCAGGTTTCGATGTCCGTACCACCCCATGAGGAGTTGATGAATCCGATAGGAATATTGAGTTTTTGGTATAATTCACGTGCAAAGAAATAGCCGACAGCTGAAAAATCAGAAGCGGAGGCGGGTGAACATACTTCCCATTTACCTTTTAAGTCGGTTTTAGGAGTGTGCCCCATTTCTTGAATTACGTTGAATGAACGGATTTGAGGGTAATTGGCAGCTGCGACTTCTTCGGTAGCATGATTAGCGCTACGCAGACGAAACTCCATATTTGACTGTCCGCTACAAATCCATACTTCACCGATTAAAATATCTGTAAATGATAAAGTCTGCTTGAGGCTTTTTACATTTAGAGTATACGGTCCACCGGCTTGCATAGGGGGCAGGCTGACTGACCATTTCCCATTTTTATCGGTTCGGGTACTCTTTTGAGCATTTCCTAATGTTACGCTAATTCGCTCACCGGCACTGGCAGTTCCCCATATATTGATTGGCTTCTCACGTTGCAGCACCATGTGGTCTGAAAAGAAAGAAGGTACGGAAAGCTGTGCCATTATTTGTGATAGGACAAATAACAAGCAAACTGTTAATGATAGAAGTTTTTTCATCCGATGAGTATTTGGTGATTATTCATTAATATATTCTTTGGGAAGCAATATCTTACGAAGCGTATCGGCAAAGATTGCAGCCATGCGCTGTTGAATAAATGAATGTTCTCCATGTGGCGGATGCCATCCAAATATTTCTCCATGAGTCTCTTGTGAATCCCCAGTGTAAATTAGGCTATATTGTTTTCCTGTAACCGGATGTTTCTGGTTTTTGGAGAATCCGATGTATCTGTCGAATTCTACTACCGGGAATCCCCATTTTTCTGCCAGTTTTCGGACCGAAGTGTTGAATATCGGACGACTGTCATGCCAATGAGTACATAAGACAATAGAAGCAGGTTTCCCATAAGGAGTGTTGTAATATCTAGATTTTGGATTGAATTTCTGGTTATAACAGTCTGATATGTAGCGCTTGATGACATAATCATAGCAAACGGCATAGTCGGAAGCATCAAAAGGAGTTTTATAATCCTTGTAGTTCTCTTTTAAGTTTGCTTCGTTATATACGTCTTTTTCATGTACTTGCATCAAGACAAATACATCAATGTTATCGAACTCTTCCGGGGTATAGAGAGTACCGTCCAGCATTTTATTTGCAGTGTGAGCAATAGATTCTGCACTTACAGCCCGATTGATGGGGATGGCGTGAAGGGCACGACATCCCATTTCAAACCACTTATTGTTAGGTTCGGCAAAAGATGCTCCGGATAATAAAATGGTATAAGTGTCTTTATTTTGGGCTATTCCTGCTAAAGCGAGCAGGCAAATGAATGTGAATAAGGTGATTCTTTTGTACATAGTTATCGTTGATTGATTAATTGGTGAATAAAATCAAGTTCAAGTGAATGTTTTCCGGCTTGTAAAGTTATAGATTTTTGGGGTTCTGGCATTGTAAAAGGAACAAATGTTGCAGAAGTGCCTGCCGGAATATCGATTGTATAACGGATGCAGTCATTAGTTTGACGAACCCAGTTGATATTTAACCAGCCATAGGGAGTATTATAGCGTATGGTAAGTTCATTCATGTCTGCCGGAAAGAAAGGTTTTAGCAAAATATGCTTGAATCCGGGATGTTTTTCATCTATCTGAATTCCTCCCAGTCCTTTGTATAGCCATGCTCCTATTTCTCCGAACATAATATGGTTATATGAGTTGTCGATAACGACATCTGTCCGCCAATTTTCATGTAGAGTTGTAGCACCTTGTTTGATCCAGTACCCCCAGGAAGGATAGGTGTCTTGTGATGCGACTTTGTAAGCTGTTTCCGCATATCCGTTATCTGACAGGGCGGAAAGTAGGGCCTTGCTTCCTAATAAACCGACGTCCAGATGATAATCGTCTTTTTCTACCAATTCATGTAGTCTGGCAGCAACTTTCTTTTTATCTTCTTCCGGAACGATTCCCCAGTATAATGGCATGGCAAGTTCTGTCTGTGTTCCCCCTGCATATATTCCTGTTTCCTTATTGAGAAAACTGGTGTTGATAGCTTCTTTTATTTTTTGTGCCAGCGTGTTATAATAGGAGGCATCTTCGGCATATCCGAAAAGTCTGGCTGCTTTGGCTAGAATACAGACGTCCGTATAATAATAGATAGAGGAAGTCAAGGTTATATTGCTTTTTGAGCGTACAGGTACCCAGTCGCCCAGTCCCCAGTCTGTAAGATGATTGGTTGATATGGATTCTATATAGGAGACATATTTTTTGATTGGTCCGTACATGCGGCGGAGTAATGTGGTATCTCCGTAAAATCGATAAATTTCCCAAGGGATAATGGCGACAGCACTCGTCCAGTCGACCCCGTTGGCCCAATCATAGCCCCATACAGAAGTTGGGATGATACATGGGAGGATTCCGTTGTCTTTTTGTTCATCACAAAAGTCGTTCATCCATTTCTCATACAAGGTGATGGCGTCGAAACCTAACAGGCCGAGGTCGATTGCTACATGTGCATCGGCCGTCCAGCCGTTCTTTTCACGCTGCGGGCAATCGGTCGGAATACTGTGCAGGTTGCTACGATAGGCTTCCATTGTCGCCTTCCATATCTTGTTCAACAACGGATCGGAGCAGGAGAAGGAGCCTACGGGCTCTACCGCTGTGTGCATGAACAGTCCGGTCAGACTCTCTTTTGTCAGGACTACGGGAGCCGAACTTTCAACTTCCACATGCTGGAAACCATGATAGGCGAATGAAGGCATAAAGATTTCCTCTTCACCTGTTCCTTTCAGTGTGAACACATCCATCTGGAAAACCTCTCCCGGTTTCACAGGATGATAATAGACATCTATATTTCCCTGTTCCAGACGACCGTCTGTTTTCAGCAACTCTCCATGCTTCAAAGTGATCCGCGTACCGGGAGCACCTTTCACCTTTAATCGGGACAGACCGGCAAAATTCTTTTCGAATGAAAATACATAAAGTTTATCGCTGAACTTCTTCATCGAGACAGGCTGCAATTCTTCCGTAATCCGGATACCCGGCATCTGCTGGGCGGCCAATAAGGGAGCCGGAGCTTCCGTAACTTGTACCGGATCCCACTTGCTGTCATCGAACCCTTCCGCGTTCCAACCATTTTCTTCCAACGTGGCATCGTATTTGTCACCGCTGTAGATGTTGTTATAGGTATAGGGACCGGTCGCGGTATGCCAACTTTCATCGGTGGCGATGACTTCAGTCGTACCATCGGTATAGCGTAGGCGCAATTCACAGAGCATCCGGGGACGGTTACGCCAACGGGCAGTCTCGAAATTCCAGACAGCTTTGGATTGTACATTGTGCCAGCCGTTACCCAAAACGGTAGCGATAGCGTTGCCACCCGGTTTTAAAAGAGAGGTTACATCATGTGTCACATATAGGATACGTTTGTCGAAATGCGTATAGCCCGGATCAAGATAGTTCTCTCCTACCCGCTTACCGTTGATAAACAAATCGTAATAACCAGCGGCAGCCACATACACGCGGGCTTCTTCAATCTCTTTTCCCAATGTAAAAGCTTTGCGGAACATGGGGGCCGGCTCGAACTCCTTATCGTGACTGTCGGTTATCCATTTTCCCGACCAGTCGGACGACTTGAATTTGGCAGTCTCGAAAGTAGCCGTTTCCGAAGTCTCGCAAATGTCTCCATCCTGATCCCATACCGTCACATTCCAATAGTAACGGGTATGCGGTTCCAATGTCATATTATCGGTATACGGTTGCAGGTTATCCGGCGAGGTCCCGATACGGATTTCCGAACGGGAAGCCAAAAAGTTCTTCTCACTTCCTTTGTATTCCCAAGTGAAACGGGGACTTTTCGTATCCAAACCGATCGGTTCGCGCAGGTATTCTGTTCGTAGGTTCACCGGAACCGTAAGCTCGTTTTTACCTTTGCAACCCATCAGCGAGAAGAAGGCAAGTGAGCAGATCAACAGCGTGTTTTTTTTTACCATATCTTTATCTGATTTGATTATCGTACAACTTTTACTTCGGATGGAGCATCGATCCGACTCCGTACTTCCCCGTCAGCGCCTTTTTCGTGACGGATAGTGATCACACCGTAAGGAGTCGGGAACGTTCCTTCCACCCACTCCAAGTCACCTAAATGCGGTGTGATCCGGACAACGCGGCAACCCGGCTCCACAACCTGAACACCCAACACATATTCACTCAGCCAGGAAGTCGGACCAGAAGCCCAACCGTGACAAAGGCTATGGCGAAAACCTTTATAACAATAAGCCCCGTAATCGCCATGAATATCTTTCTTGCCTACCGGAACCAATTCATCGATGCGAGAAGCGCCGGGCAACCAGTCTAAGTTGAAATCTTCCCAAAAAGTAGTTGCACCCAAATCGAGCATCGCACCCCAGAATTGGCGTATCACGTCGATCGCCCCTTGATAATTGCCGGCAGCAGCCATCGCTCGAAGCATATAATAACCATAAAAAGTAGAGAATCCATGCCCTCCATTAACTGCGAGATATCTCCGATCGGCCTCTTCCGGCTTCATCAGTCCGGCCAACGCCAACAGGGAAGCTGCCTGTTTCGATCCAGGAGCATCCGGAGCAACACCTGACTTCAGGAAAGGTTTTATCACCTTCGAAGCGGCCTTGGTCATCCTGTTTCCTACAGCCTCGCATTCTGCCGCCAACGCATCTTCGCCCAACACCTTACAAAGTTCGTTTCCGGCTTTCATCGCCTGTAGCATCAAGGCTTGCAAGCCGGCATCGATGGCAACCGGATTTTCACTGGACGGCCAATCGAGGAAACGTCCTCCTCCGTCGAGCTTCTCGACGCCGTCGTCACCGACTTTGGAGATCAAAAGACGGAGCAAACCGGTCAAATAGTCTTTCTGTTCCTTCAAGTAAGCCAAGTCCCCCTGATAGTAATACCAGTCGCGCTGGATCAGCAACCACCAGATGGAGTAACTGCACATCCCGTTCATCCAGCCAGGCAACGGCGTTGCATCGCGGATAAAATCAAGGCTTTTCGGTATCACCTCGTTATATCCGAAAACAGTGTTGACCGTCATCACTTCCGGATGCAAATCACCAATCCAGACCAAACGGTCACGTTTGATGCCGTCCCAAATATACTCCTGCATATTCAAATGTACCGTATAAGCACCAGTCTGCCAAATCCGGTTCAGCCGTTCGTCGTTGCAACGAAATGAGCCTTTATATGGGATGTCCCGAAAAACGGAAATGGCACGTATTTCTTTAATATGCAATTCGACGGAATCGTCCAAAAGATCAATCCGAGCAAACCGAAACCCGGAATTACCCACTTCCATAACCCCCAACCAGGGTAGGCGAATAGTAAAATCGCGCATGGCATGATCGTTGGAAGCACCGTTCACCCCATCTATATCGCACATGGCTTCACTTACCGACTCACCCAAACGGATCCGGACGGCGACTGGTTCGTGCGAAGCCGGCATGCCGGTTACTATTTGCAAGCCGCCTTGCAGTTCTTTTCCAAAATCAAGAAGGATGGCAGGATGCTGCCGGTCGGTGCTCGAAAGCTTACAGATGTTATGATTCACAAGATTGGATTGTCCGTTTCCAGAAAGAAGCAAATGGTTTGCACCCTGTATCAACTGGCTTTCCTGTTGCCAGACGATGCGTGCGGGAGGTAGATATTCGCGTACACGACTATCGCGCTGCCGGGCGGACAATGATACGGCAAAGAATAGAGATATAAGAATAAATAATGTTTTCATGGTATATGGTATTTATATGAATGATGATTTACCGGTGTAGTGACAAACAAAGCTATACCTCGTTGCTATAAACACACCTATAAATCATCATTTACGATCGTAACCTATCACAAACCGAAGGCCGGAACCAAATCATCCAACTGCTTGTCAGTCATGCCGGCGGGTTCGTATCCTGCCATGCGTGCGCTGAAATAGATTTGGGCGGACTTGCTTAGCGTGTCGATTGCGTCAAAACATTCGATCAGGTCTTCACCGACTGCCAAAATACCATGTTTTTCCCAGAATACGACATCGTGCTTTTCCAATTGTTTAATGGTTGCACGTGCTAAATCCAGTGTCCCAGGTATTTCATAGGGAACAATACCGACTCCTTTCGGGACAATGATACGACATTCGGGAATCATGCTCCACAACGTACGGGTGATGACATCCGAATCCAAGAACGGTTTACAATGCGTCATGCCGATCAGGTCGGTCGGGTGCGTATGCAAAACGACTCTGTTATCACGACCCAGGCCACGCAGATAATTATGCATCATCAAGTGCGAAGGCAACTCGGAAGTAGGCAAAATCAATTGTTCAGCAATAATATCATAACTTTTTCCATCCCCGGCGATACGGATCAGGGAACCGTTGGCCAACGGTTCCTGTGCTACATAACGCATCCGCTTTCCTGTACCGGTGACATAGAAAATATGTCCGGCAAGAGCGGTCATCGCTTCTTGTAAAGGGATAGCCGGTCCCAGTGCGGGAAGTGCTTTTTCGACATCGTTCATCAAGTCGGTCAGGTTTACGGAAATGTTACCACCGTTACGCTCCGCCCATCCTTTTGTCCAAAGATAGCCGGCCACTTCAGCGATACGGCCAATCTCGGCCATCAATTTTTCATTGTTTCTAATTGTTTTCATTTTACTTATATATCTTTTTTATGAGGGACACGCCCCCGGCTCAAAATTGTTCTTCACCCGGCAAAAAACAGACAAGCACGGGAGCTTAATTTCATACCTATGGAAATTAAGTTCCATACCTATCGAACTAACGTCCCATGCCTATCCATTTCCAATCCGATCATTATCTTAAATCAAATTAGGCAGCAAAAGTGAGAATATCAGGAGACACATGCCGCAAACCAAAACGACGATCGTCTGCCGGCTCACCCCTTTCCACTCTTTCAATATAATGCCCCACACATTGCTGAAGATCACATTCAGCGACATCAGGATGCTCCATGAAAAGGCCAGCATCACCGGAGATTCGGCAAAATAGCTCTTTCCCATTCCCAACCCGAAGAATTGCGAATACCACAAAACACCTGCCAGCGCACAAAATAAGACATTATTCAGCAAAGTACCACCTGATACGGAGAAATAATCTTTCCCCGTCTTGTTCCTTACATTCTGGAAAAGGCAATAAGAGGCGTTCGTGATAAAACCCCCGATCGTCACCAACAGGATGACCGGATTCAGTGCGAACAATTCGCTTGCGCCGGACTGTTTCGCTTTCTCAAGGATCGGAGCGCCGGATTCCAGGCCCAGATTGAAGCAGGCACTCATCACACCGGCCAAAAGAGCGACAAGCAAACCTTTCGTCAACGCGAAATCCTTTACAGCCGCTTTCTTTTCCTCCTCGGTCATATTACGGGCGCGAAGACTTCCGGCATACCCGATCACGGCGATACCGGCAAGCGTGATACACACACCGATCAGCAAGACCAGGCCATCGCCATGGAACAAATCCGTTCCGCCAAAAACTGCCGGGAAAAGCGTCCCGAAACCGGCACACGTTCCAAGCGCGATACTCTGGCCGAGCGCAACCCCCAAATAACGCATGCTCAACCCGAAGGTCAACCCGCCGATCCCCCACAAGATTCCGTAGATAACGGCCCCCGCAGCTCCGCCGGCACTCCACAGTTCCAAGAGGCTGCTCCCATTGGGAATGGCAAGCTGCGCTCCTAAGAATGGGAAGACGAGCCAGGCAAAAATGCCTTGCACCAACCAAAAACTTTCCCAACTCCAATCCTTGACTTTGTTGATCGGAACGTAGGAACTGCTCTGCCCGAAACTACCGATTGCGATTATGATCAATCCGATGATTATTTCCATATATGTTATTTTTAGAGGGCGAACCTGTGTGTTCGCCCCTAAGGTTAACGTTTACTTGTTACTTCCGCTTCGTATTTTTCTATCTCGGCGATATAATCCTCACCTACCGGAACGTCGTTTTGCAGGCAGAACATATCCCAGACGGCTGTCCACGGAAGGCTCTTCATTTCCTCCTGCAGAGCTAAACGCTGGAAATATTTGCCTTCGGCTTCGTACTGCTGCAAAGTTGCCGACGGTTCGAGAAGGGCTTGCATAAAGGCCTTCTGCGTTGCACGGCAACCGATCACGTACGCCCCGATACGGTTGATCGTTGCATCGAAGTAGTCCAAGCCGATATGCACACGGTCCAATGCCTTGCAACGGATGATTTCGCGTGCCAGATCGAGCAGATCGTCGCTCAAGATCACCACATGGTCGCTGTCCCAACGAATCGGACGGCTCACGTGCAACATGATCTCCGGTGTAAAAAGAAGCAGGGCCGAAACCTTGTCGGCAATACTTTCCGTCAGATGGAAATGGCCCGTGTCGAGCGTCACAATCTTATTCTTCTTCGCACCGTAGCCCAAGTAAAAATCATAGGAACCGACCGTATAACTTTCCAGACCGATGCCGAACAGTTTTGCCTCAATACAATCCTTCATATTCTTATATTCAGTTGCAAAAATCTCGTCGAGCGACTGTTCCAGTATCTGACGATATTTGAGACGGCTGGCGGGAACTTCTTTACTGCCGTCGTGAATCCACAGGTTCATAATACAGGGATCGTCCTGGTATTTGCCCATCTCCTCGCTGATCCAGCGGCAGCGTTTCGTATGTTCGATCCAGAAATTGCGGATCGCATCGTCGGGATTCGCCAACGTCAGGTCGCCGCTCTTCGGATGCGAAAAAGAAGTGCTGTTGAAATCCAGCTTCATCCCGTTCTCTTTCGCCCACTGCATCCAGCTCTCAAAATGAGCAGGTTCCACTTCGTCACGGTCGACCTTCCTGCCCTGGA
>OHTA01001162.1_pt1 | contig 14225 bp, 9 predicted proteins | sample 1578851 | NCBI WGS metagenome assembly OHTA01 (sample SAMEA3879578, study PRJEB24766) | human gut metagenome | biome: human-associated habitat; feature: feces | place: USA | collected 1985/1987 | reverse complement strand
CATTCCACTGTTCGAGGATGTGGATATTATCCAGGTCGGTGCCCGGAACATGCAGAATTTTGAGCTGTTAAAGGAGCTGGGCAAGTTGGATAAGCCGATCCTTCTGAAAAGGGGCCTGTCCTCCACCATCGAGGAGCTTCTGATGAGCGCGGAATACATTATGGCCGGCGGCAACGAAAAGGTTATCCTCTGTGAGCGGGGCATCCGCACCTACGAAACCTACACCCGAAACACTCTTGACATTTCCGCAGTGCCAATTCTGAAAAAGCTGTCCCATCTGCCGGTCATCGTAGATCCCAGCCATGCCTCCGGCATCAGCTGGCTGGTAGAGCCTCTGGCCCTGGCCGCCGTGGCCGCCGGAGCCGACGGCCTGATCATCGAGGTTCACAACGATCCCCAGCACGCCCTCTCCGACGGCGCCCAGTCCTTGACCCCGGAGCAATTTGACCAGGTGGCCAAGCATGTCAACGCCGCGGCTAAGGCCTTCGGCCGTAAGGTGGGCTGAGATGCGGATCGCTGTCATTGGGCTTGGCATAATCGGCGGCTCCTTATGCAAGGCCTTTCGGGAATACACCGGCCATTACGTCATGGGCTATAACCGCACCGCCGCGGTGGCCCAGCGGGCTTTGGAGCTGGGAGCGGTCCACGAGATCTGCACGCCTGAGGCTCTGAAAACCGCCGATGTGATTTATCTTTGCTTATACCCTCAGGCGGCGGTGAACTTTGTAAAGCAATATCATGATTGTATCCGTCCGGGGTGCATCGTCACCGATGCCGCCGGGATCAAAACCGCCATCTGCTCCCAATTGAAAGCGCTGGCGGAGGAATACGGTTTCATTTTTGTGGGCAGCCATCCTATGGCGGGAAAGGAGCGCAGCGGCTTCGAGGTCTCCGAGGCATCTTTATTCAACGGCGCCAGCTACATTCTGGTGCCCTGCGGCGCTCCCAGAATGGCCGTCGACACCCTAAAAAAGCTTGCCCTGGAGATTGGCTTTACCATGACGCCGGAAACCACGCCGGAGGAGCACGACCGGATGATCGGCTACGTGAGCCAGCTGTGCCACGCCATCGCCGTGAGCCTGATGTGTGCCAACGACAACTCTTCGCTGTGCGAGTACACCGGAGACTCCTTCCGGGATCTGACCCGCATTGCACGCATCAACGATAAAATGTGGGCAGAACTGTTTTTGTGGAACAAGCAGAACCTGATCAGCGAGATCGACCAGTTCGATGCCGCTCTGCAGGAAATGCGCTCTGCTCTTGTGGCCGACGACCGGGATAAGCTGGAACAGATGTTCCGTCTTTCCACCCAGCGCCGTGCGGCCTTTGACAAAAAACTGCCCGAATAACCTGAATTTGGAAAGCCGGAGGTATTGCCATGCCCAAGCAGGAAGGCCAGAAATCCAAGCTTTTGACCCTTTTGCGCATCCTTGAGCAAAAGACCGATGAAGAACACCTGCTCAATGTTCCCCAGCTGGTGCAGCTGTTGGAGCAGCAGGGCATCCTTGCCGAGCGCAAGAGCATTTACAGCGATATCGACACCCTGCGCTCTCTGGGCTTTGACGTCCAGCTGCAGCGGGGGCGCGGCGGCGGCTACTGGCTGGCCAGCCGCACCTTTGAGCTCTCGGAGCTCAAGCTGCTGGTGGATGCCGTGCAGGCCAGCAAGGTCATCTCTGCCCGCACCAGCAGAAAGCTCATCCACAAGCTGGAAGCCCTCTGCTCCGACTACGAGGGCTCGCAGCTGCAGCGTCAGGTGTATGTGGACGGCCGCCCCAAAAGCGACAGTCACACCCTGCTGTACAGCATCGACGCCCTGCACAGCGCCATCAACGCAGGCCGGATGGTGAGCTTCCGGTACAAAAAAGACGGCACCCGCACCGTGAGCCCATGGCGGCTGGCGTGGGACGGCGGGTGCTACTACCTCATTGCCTATCAGGACGAGAAAGAGCCTGCGGGCATCCGCAATTACCGTGTGGACCGCATGTCTGCCGTGACAGTGCTGGACGAAGCGCGCCGGGGCAAAGCCGAGTTCCGCCAGTTCGACCTGCCCGCCTACCTGCGCAAGCACTTCAACATGTTCGGCGGGCCGGAGCATCTGGTCACCCTGCGCTGCACCGCCGACCTTGAAAGCGCCATGCGCGACCGTTTTGGTAAAGCACCGGTCTTTGTTCCGGAAGAGGACGGCACCCACTTCCACTTTGATGTGCCGGTGTGCGTCAGCCCCCAGTTCTACGGCTGGGTGTGCGGCTTTGACGGCAAGGTGGAAGTGACCGCCCCCGCCGAGGTGCGGCAGGGGATGCGGAAAATGGCCCAAAAATTAGCGAAGATGCATCAATAACCGAAAAGAACGGCTCCTGCCCAATGGGCAGGAGCCGTTCTCATATATGGAAGTTATTCCTCAAATTCCAGATCGCCGGGCAGGATCAGGTCCAGCTCCGCGTCCGGCTCTGCCACAAGGCGGCGGCTCTGGTGGAAGATGGCCTTTTCCAGCGTGTTGCGGGCAAGACGGCCGTTGCCGGCGGTGCGGCTGTCCAGCGCCTGACGGCGCTTGTAGTAGCCCAGCAGCGGGAAGGTGCAACCCTCGGCAAGGCGGTAGCCCTTGCCCTTTGCCAGCACGTTGGTGATGTCCAGCAGCTCGTCTGCCGTGTAGTCCGGGAACTCGATCTTGTTGGGGAAGCGGCTGGCAAGACCGCTGTTGGCAGTAAGGAACACCTCCATCTCCCGGGTGTAGCCCGCCAGAACGACCACCAGCTCGTCCCGGTGGTCCTCCATGCCCTTCACAAGGGTGTCGATGGCTTCGAGGCCAAAGCTGTCCTGCTCGCCGCGGTAGAGGCTGTAGGCTTCGTCGATGAACAGCACGCCTCCCAGCGCGCTCTCGATGACGCTATTGGTCAGCGGAGCGGTGTGGCCGGTGTAGCGGCCCACAAGGTCGGCGCGGGTCACTTCCACCAGCTGGCCGCCCTTCAGCGCGCCAATGGCCTTGAGGTACTTTGCCACCAGCCGGGCAATGGTGGTCTTGCCGGTGCCCGGGTTGCCGGTGAAGATCATGTGCATGGAAAGGCTGGCGGTCTTGAAGCCTGCCGCCGCACGGCGCTGCTGCACCTGCAAGTTATCCGCCAGACCGAACACATACTCCTTGACCGCCCCAAGGCCCACAAGGCCGTCAAGCTCTGCGCGGACCGATTCCGCAGCCCCCGTGTACTCGGCGGGCAGCAGGGCAGACAGCTCCTGCTCCCCGCCGCCGTTCAGGCTGAACCACACACCCTCCGGCTTTGCGGTCAGAGTGACGGTGCCGGTAAGCTTTGCATCGGTCTGCAGGCAGTATTCACTCAGGGCACGGAAGATCTGATCACAGGCTTCCGCAAGGCCCGCTGCGCCCTTTTCTTTGGTGCACCGGGCTGCAACATAGTCCCGCACATCGGCCCCTGCACAGAGGGTCAGACCAAGGCGGGCGCTCACCTTCTGGGCCAGCGCATTCAGCTGCTGCGCCGCCAGCGCTGCAAGGTCCTCGCGGGCAAAGGCGCTGGTGGCACACACATCGCCCACCGCCGCCACAAAGGGCGCACCGAACTTATCTGCCAGCGCGTCCCGGCCCTTGCGGGAAAAGAAGATGAGGTACTTGCCGCAGGGGGTGATGCTGCTCACTGCGCCCGGAGCCAGCGCCGTGCCCGCATCCACAAGGATGCCCTCCTTGTTCACCAGATACCGGCTGGAAAGCGGCGCACTGCCCTTGACGGCCAGATCGGACAGCGTTTTCAAGAAGCCGGGATGGCAGCTTTCGTAGTGCTCAAAGATCACGATCTCCCCGGGTGCGTGCAGGGCCGCGTACAGATCCTGCAAAAACAGCTTTTCCGCACCGGAATTGGGGTAGAGGGCAAGATCCACCACTGCGGTTTTGTCGCTCTGCAACAGGCCCCGCGCCGCCATGATGCGGGCGGTCTCTTCCAGCGCAAAGTGCCGTCCGGTGCCTGCACCTCCGCAGATCAGGATCACGTTGCGTGCCGCCGGGCGCTCGGTGCCCAGCACAAAGGGCCGGCGCATGGCGCGCACCACACTGTCCACAAAGGCGTCCTGCCCGAGCACGGTCTTTTTTACCTCGGCGGCAAGGCCCTCAAAGCTGCCCAGCTGCTCTGCGGGCAGGTCTGCCGTGCCTTTGGCAAGCAGGCCGTCGGCTTCCATATCCCGCAGCATCTGACGGCTGTCCTTCAGTGCAGACTGCACCGCATCATCCTTCGTTCTGAGCTGGGCATTCTGCTTTTTGAGCAGGGCATCCAGCTGCTTCTGGTTTTCCAGCAGGGCAGCGTTCAGGTCCGGCACGGCTGAGGTCCCGGATTTCTGCGGCTTCGCCTCCGGCTGGGCGGTGCCGCCAAAGCGCGGCCTGCCCCCTGCACCGAACACACCGTTCATAAGGTTTTCCCAATCGTCGGTATATGCCATGGTTTGCCCTCCGTTTTTGTCGTTTTCTTCCAGTATAGTGTACCCGGACAGGTTTTGCAATTCCCTCTTGAAAAATCCACACCGGTTGTTTACACTTACTGTATGGAAAATAAGAAGAAGGAATGAAGGAAACCATGAGTGCCAGAACCCCCGCTGAACTGAAAGAACTGTTCGAGAGCGACACCTTTGCCCGGGACACCACCTGCACCGGGCCGCTGGGGCCGGAGTATACCCTCTCCGGCACGCGGCTGCGTCTGTGGGCGCCTACAGCTCAGAGCGTGTGTGTGAACCTTTACCGCAAGGGCCGTGGCGGCGTGCGCATAGGCACCCTGCCGTTGGAGCGCGGGCCGCAGGGCGTGTGGAGCATCTATCTGCCCGGCGACCAGCACGGCCATTATTACACCTTTACGGTGACGGTAGACGGTGTGAGCCGCGAAACCGGCGACCCCTACGCCCACGCTGCCGGTGTGAACGGCACCCGCAGCATGATCGTAGACCTTGCCCGCACCGCCCCCTCCGGGTGGGAGCGGGATGTGCGTCCGGTCATCCCACCGGAGCAACGCGCAGTGTGGGAGGTGAACGTGCGCGACTTCTCGCAGGACGCTGCCAGCGGCGTGCGCCCGGCATGGCGGGGCAAGTTCATGGCCTTTACCCAGCAGGGCACCACCCTGCACGGGGACGGCATCCACCCCACCTGCCTGAACTACCTCCGGCGTCTGGGCGTGAAGTATGTGCAGCTGATGCCCATTTTCGACTTTGGCAGCGTGGACGAGGCAAAGCCGCTGCTGCGGCAGTACAACTGGGGCTATGACCCCACCAACTACAATGTGCCCGAGGGCAGCTATTCCACCGACCCCACCCGCGGCGAGGTGCGCATCCGGGAGTGCAGGGAGATGATCGCAGCCCTGCACGCGGCGGGCATCGGCGTAGTGATGGACGTGGTGTATAACCACATGTACCGCAATGAGAACCCGCTGAACGATACCGTGCCCTGCTACTTTTTCCGCCAGAACGAGGACGGCAGCTTTTCCAACGGCAGCGGCTGCGGCAACGAATTTGCCAGCGAGCGGCCCATGGCCCGGCGGTATATGATCGATTCCATCCTCTACTGGGCGCAGGAATACCACATCGACGGCTTCCGGTTCGACCTGATGGGCCTGTACGATGTGGAGACCATCAACGCCGTGCGCGCCGCGCTGGATGCGCTGCCCGGCGGGCGGGATATCCTGATGTACGGTGAGCCGTGGCAGGGCGGCGGCAGCCAGCTGCACCGGTACGAGGCCAACAAGGCCAATCTGTCCATGCTGAACGAGCGCATCGGCATCTTCTGCGACGACACCCGCGACACCATCAAGGGCGGCTGCTTCAACGCCCGGGAGCCGGGCTATGTGGAGGGCAGGCCCGGCAGCTTCTGGGACATCGGCGGTGCGGTGGCGGCATGGTGCCGCAGTGACCGTTTGCCGCCCCACGCGCCCAGCCAGATCGTGAGCTATGTTTCCGCCCACGACAACTTCACCCTGTGGGACAAGCTGCTTTTGGTCCGATACGAAAAGCCGGAGTTCACGGCGGCAGACAGCACAGCCCTTGCCCAGAACCGGCTGGCGGCGGGCATTTACCTGACCAGCTTCGGTCTGCCTTTCCTGCAGGCGGGCGAGGAGTTTGCCCGCACCAAAAAAGGGAAGGGCAACAGCTACCGCTCCTCGCCTGCGCTGAACCGGCTGGACTGGGAGCGGGCCGAAAAATACCATGCGCTGGTGGACTACTACCGCGGCCTGCTGGCGCTGCGGGCAAGGTTCCCGCAGCTTTCCAGCACCGACCCCCACGCGCCGGATGCCCTGCACTTTTTCTCGCTGGAGCAGCCGCTGGTGGGCTGGCTCCTGCCGGCACAGTGGGGCGATGGTGCGGCATGGCAGGCGCTGTGTGTGTTCTACAACCCCACCGATGCCGGCAGAACCGTGCCGCTGCCGGTTGGGCGCTGGCAGATGCTGAGTGACGGCATTTCCTCCAGCCTGTGGCGCGGCCCTGCAAGGGTGTACGAGCACGAAGCCGTGCTCATGTCTTACAGCGCAACCATCTTCGGGCAGGTATAAGAATCATCTGAATACGCAAAAAGGCTCCGGCAACTTTCGCTGCCGGAGCCTTTTTCAGATGCAGTTATGCCAGATCTTCGCCGTTAGTGGCAATGACCTTCTTGTACCAGTAGAAGGAGTCCTTCTTCTCGCGGCTCAGGTCGCCGGTGCCATCGTCAAACTTGTTGACATAGATGAAACCGTAACGCTTAGCCATCTCGCCGGTGGAAGCGGACACCAGATCGATGCAGCCCCAAGGGGTGTAGCCCATCAGGTCTACGCCGTCCTTGACGGCCTCGGCCATCTGCTCAATGTGCTGGCGCAGGTAGTCGATACGGTAGCTGTCGTGAATCTTGCCGTCCTCGGCCTTCACATCGTGCGCTCCCAGACCATTCTCCACCACCATAAGCGGGATCTGATAGCGGGCATAGATCTCATTCAGTGTGTACCGCAGGCCCTTTGGATCGATCTGCCAGCCCCAGTCGGAAGCTTTAAGGTAAGGATTTTTCACGCCGCCGAAGAGGTTGCCGCCCACGGTCTCGTCCGTTTTGTGGGTGGTCATGGCATTGGTCATGTAGTAAGAGAATGTATAGAAATCGACCCTGCCTTCTTGGAGGATCTCTAGATCCTCGGGGCCCATCTCAAGCTTGATGCCATTTTCATCCCAGAAGCGCTTTGCATAATAGGGGTACTCGCCGCGAACCTGCACGTCGCCGCAGTACCAGTTGAGGGTCTGCATCATCTGCTGATTTTTCAGCACGTCGTCCGGGTCACAGGTGAGCGCATAGCTTGTGCCAAAGGCGATCATGCAGCCCATCTTGAACTGGGGGTAATGGTCGTGGGCGTACTTGACAGCTTCGGCGCTGGCCACGAACTGATGGTGTAAGGCCTGATACCGGGTCTGCATCGACGTGTTGCTGCTGAACGCCGGGCCTTCGTAGCCCTTGCAGGTGCCCAGAGAAGCAATGCCGCCCATGGTGCCAACGTTGATCTCGTTGAAGGTCAGCCAATACTTCACCTTGTCCTTGTAGCGCTCGAAGATGGCTTTGCAGTAGTTCATGTAGAACTCGATCAGCTCACGGGAGGCCCAACCGTTGTATTTTTCCACCAGAGCGTAGGGCAGCTCATAGTGGCTGATGGTGACGAGAGGCTCAATGCCGTGCTTTTTGCAGCAGTCGAACACGCGGTCGTAGAACTCCAGACCCTTTTCGTTTGGTTTGGTCTCCCAGCCCTTGGGGAAGATGCGGGTCCAGTTGATGGAGGTGCGGAAAGTCTTGAAGCCCATCTCGGCAAAGAGGGCAATGTCCTCTTCGTAGTGGTGGTAGAAGTCAATGGCTTCGTGGCTGGGGTACAGATACTTATCCTTCTGGATGACCGGAGTAATGAGTTTAGGCTGGGTGTGGGAACCATTGGTGCACATATCGGAAACAGACGGGCCTTTGCCGTCTACGTCCCATGCGCCCTCAAACTGGTTGGCGGCACATGCGCCGCCCCACAGGAAATCGTCTCGGAGAATGCTCATTTGTCTGCTCCCTTTCTGTTTTTTAGTCAATTACTTGGTCTCGGGGTCCTTATAGGTCACGAACACGATAGCAAAGGTAGCCACAACGGTCAGCGCGGTCACGATGATGGAAGCGATCATGCCGCTCAGGTCATTGACGCCCACAGGGACATAGGCGGTGTACTGGAAGATGCCCATGCCTGCCAGCTGGTATTGGGTGACGCCCAGAGCCATCAGGACAGCGCCTGCGATGCCGGAGGTGATGCAGGTGATGACAAAAGGTTTCTTAGTGGGCAGGGTCAGACCGTAAATAGCAGGCTCGGTGATGCCGACCAGACCAGAAATGAAAGCCGGGGGGCACAGAGAACGGGTCTTTTTGTTCTTGGTCTTGGCCCAGATAGCGCCGACAGCACCCACCTGTGCAAAGGTGCAGGGCAGAGCACCCACCAGCAGACGGGTGGAACCGGTGCTGAACAGCTCAACGATGGCGATGGGGCCGAGGGCTGCGTGCATACCGAACATGACCAGCACCTGATACAGAGCGCCGATGCCGAAGCCGGTCAGAATCTCAGAAATGCCGGCCAGCCACTTGAAGAAGTTTGCAACGCCGCTGCCCAGAACAGAAGCGACCGGGCCGATGACCCACAGGGTCAGGCAGAAGGTGACAAGGCTGGTGACAAGCGGCACACCGAACAGTGCAATAGAATCAGGAACGATCTTCTTGACGACCTTCTTCTCAAACCATGCGGCAAAGGCGATGGCGCAGATGATGGGGATCACAGAGTTGGTGTAATCACCGGAAGTAGGCATGATAACGGGGATGCCGAACAGGGAGTCGTGCAACACTTCACTGCTGGACAGCAGAGAGGGGTACACCAGACCGCAGCCGATGAGCATGGCTTCCATCGGCTCAATGCCGAACCGCTTTGCCGAGGTGTAGGACAACAGAACGGGCAGGAAGTAAAACATGGCGTCAGCCAAAGAGTACAGGATGTTATAGGTGGAGCCGCTGCCGTCCATCATGCCCAGAGTGGCTAGAATGGTCAGCACGCCCTTGATGATGCCGGAAGCTGCCATGACGCCGATAATCGGGGTCAGCACGCCGGAAATGATGTTGACGAACCAGTTGAAGGGGTTGAACTTTTCCTTTTTCTGTTCCTTCGGGGCTTCCTCGGCGGCAGATCCGTCTTCGTTCACAGCGCCGCCCGGGGTGATATGGCCCACGGTGCACACGGCATCGTACACATCCGACACCTGATTGCCGATGACGACCATGTACTGACCGCCTGCCTGCATGACTTTGATCACGCCGTCGGTGGATTCCAGAACTTCCTTGTTTGCCTTGCTCTCGTCCTTCAGCTTGAAGCGCAGTCGGGTGACGCAGTGGGTGAGCGAGTTGATGTTCTCCTTGCCGCCCACATTCTGGATGATAATGCGCGCAAGGCCGTCGTATTTACTAGCCATAAGCCAATTCTCCTTTTCACGTTTTTCGTATGCCTGTTCGGTCAGCTCAAGGCGCAGCCGCCCGTTGCGCAGACTGACGGATGCCGCAAACGGCAGAGCCGTCAGCGCCGCAGGGTCCGCAAGGCTTTCGTCCTTGAGCGTCATGGAAATGCGGCTGCCCCGCCGGGTGGTGGAGACCACGTTCGTCTCGCCGCCCACAAGGGGGAGCAGCTGTTCCAGCAATGCCTGCTGTTCTTTTTCCTGCATGAACCGCACTTCCTTTCCGTTCGGGCACACAAAAGGTGTCCTTCATCAAGATGCAATAAAACTATATATAACACACCACCCTCGCGCGCCGGGCAGCGGATATACCGTAAAAAAACAAAAATCACCCAATTCGCAAAAGGATACAGCACGGCGCGGGGCCAGTCTGCGTTCTTTTCGAGCTGGGTGACGCCCCATGAACTTTGCACGGGTAACGATCCGAATTCTCGGGATGTTCAGTTGTCAGAGAAAATTTACTCCTCCGCCGTGCGTTCGCAGCACACACGGTGGATGTGCATGATGAGGTAAAGCTGTTCCTCCTTGCTGCAGGGCCAGCCGTAGGTGGCAGTGAGAAAATCGTTGATCTGCTGCACACAGGCATAGATCTTCGGGTATTCGCGGCTCACCGTGCGGAACATGGAGTCCATGCCGGTGTCGCCGCTCAGCGGCTTGCCGTGCATCATCCGCTGTACGAGGTACCGCAGATGCATGGCAAAGCGGGAAAAGCTGAAGCTGTCCTTGTCCAGCTTCACCGAGAGGTTTTTTTCCACCAGAGCCGAAATTTCGGACACAACCTTTGCGGTCAGGATGGTGGAGTGCATGTCGCCTACCTCGGATTCCGCCGTGATGAAGTGCATTGCAATACTCACAGCTTCCTCGTCGGGCAGCTCAACGTGCAAAGTATCCCGGAGCTGGTGCAGGGCCTGCTTTGCAAGGCTGTATTCCTGCGGGTACAGGTGCCGGATATCATAGGCAAGCGGTGTCTGGAGGACAATGCCGTCCCGGCAGCGCTGAATGGCAAAGTTCAGGTGGTCGGCCAGCGCGTAGGTCAGGTTCGGGCTCAGGGAACAGTCCAGCTCGTCCTGTGCGTTGGCGGCGATATCGTCCGCAACGAGGAACACCTCGCCGGGAATTTCCCGCAGCAGCTCAAAATACTTCTCATTCACATCGTAGAAGGTGCGCTGCACGCTGGAAAGATCGTTCAGCTCGTAGGGCATGGCGGGAAAGCCGATGCCTTTGCCAAACACCACAAGTTCGCGGCCTTTTGCGTCCCGGGCCAGAGCAACGTTGTTGTTGATCTTTTTGAAAATCTGCATCTCTGGCACGCTCCATCCGCAAAAATTACAAAGAAAAAACTCCCCCTGTGGTTATACTTACACCACACCCCATAAGCCACCTAAAAACAGCTCCCAGGGATTCAGTGTGCAAGTAATGCCTCATGGAGAGTAACAATCTTGTAAATCTATGTTACCGCAGGAACGCGAAATTGTCCAGATGGCATTGTTCACAAAAAATTTATAGCAGATTTGTAGAACATAGCAAAATGACTCTGCCGAGTACAAAAAAGCGGCAGCAGACCACTTGCAAAGGTCTGCCGCCGCTTTTAAAAGCTTTATTCTGAGCTTCAGCTGTTGGAAGCTGTCTTTTCGCCCAGCGTCACATTGACGGTCTGCATCTGGCCTTCACGCGCAATGGTGATGGAGAGGGTGTCGCCTGCGGCATGCTTCTGCATCAGGGTGCCAAGGTCGTCTTTAGAGGCGATCTCGGTGCCGTCCACGCTCACGATGCGGTCTCCGGCCTGCAGACCCGCCTTCTCGGCAGGGCCGCCCTTGACCACCTCCACAACGTAGACGCCGTAGGCGTTCACGCCCAGCTGGGCTGCGGTCTGTGCATCCTCAACGGCCAGATAGGTGATGCCCAGATAAGGCCGTCCGGTCACATAGCCGTTCTCCAGCAGCTCCTGCGCCACCTTGATGGCGTCGTTGATAGGGATGGCAAAGCCCAGACCCTCGGCGTCGCTGGAAGAGGATTTTGCGTTCACAATGCCGATCAGCTCACCGTTCATGTTGAACAGGCCGCCGCCGGAGTTGCCGGGGCTGACCGAAGCATCCATCTGGATCAGGGACATGGTGTTCACAGAACTGCTGCCCTGAATGGTGACGCTGCGGTTCAAAGCGCTGATCATGCCGCCGGTGACGGTGCCGCCCAGCTCACCCAGCGGGTTGCCCACAGCCATCACGCTCTGGCCCACCTTCAGGCCGTCGCTGTTGCCCACGGTGGCGGGGGTCAGGCCGTCGGCGTCGATCTTGATGACCGCGATATCGCTGGTGGTATCCTCGCCCACGAGGGTGGCGGTATAGTCCGTATCACCAATGGTAACGGTGATGGTAGAAGCGCCGTCCACCACGTGTGCACAGGTGAGGATGTAGCCGTCCGAGCTGATGATGACGCCGCTGCCGGCGCCGCTTTCCACCTGATTCTGGCCGTACCACGACCACTGGGAATAGACCACCTGCTCGGTGGTAATGACCACCACGCTGGGGCTGACCATATCGGCCACCTGCTCGGTGGTCAGGCCGGTGCCGGTGCTGGACGCTGCGGTGATGCCGCTGTCCGCACTGTCGGAGCTGCTTGCCGTGGAGGAAGGTGCCACCTGCTGGATGACCACCTTACCACTGCCGCCGAACTTTGCGCCCACAAAGCCGCCGGCAAAGCCCATGGCTGCGGCCAGCACCAGCGCCACCGCACTGCGTGCGATGCGCCTGCCGGTGCCCTTCTTCTTTTTGCGGGGCGGCTTTGCGCCGGTCTGCGGCTGCACCGGCTGTACCGGCGGCGTGGTGCCGCCTGCTCCGCCGGCCGTCTCAGGCTCTGCTGCGCGCGCCTCCGGCTGCGGGTCATTGTACTGGTTGGCGGTATTCATGCCGCTGCTGCCCACATTGGGATAGCCGGTGCCGCCTTCGGGTCTATTCTGAGAGGAATAATCATATTCCCACTTGTTCTCGTTGCCCATGTTGATACTTCCTTTCCGTAGAGGATCTGCCCACAGGAGCCATGCTCCTTTGAACTGCTCTCATTGTAGCGGACAATTGTGAAAATCAATCGCTTGCGCAGTGAAGAAACTGTGAAATAAAGACACACTTTCTGCCCTTGACAGCAGCCCCCGCACTTGCTATTTTAGAAGCAGATTCAGGAGGGAACACACCATGGACCTGCACCGCACGAAGGAGGGCTTTGCCCTTTACAAGGAGAAAACACAGATCGGCTTTTGCACCCTGACCCCGGCCCCGAAGGGGGCCGCCATCGCCGCCCTTTGCATCCAGCCCCAGTGGCGGCGCAAAGGGTACGGTTCCTATTTTCTAAAAGAAATCTTGCGCAGCTTTGCCGGATATGACCGCGAGCAGGCCACGGTGTTCACCGCCCCGCTGCCTGCCGATGCCGCAGAGCTTGCGTTCTGGGCAAGGTTCGGCTTTGCGGCAGAGGGGCCGCAGCTGGTGCGCCGCCGCACCCCGGACCTGACAGCCGTCCGGTTCGTGCAGGACTTTTTAGCCGCACGGCTGGGCCGCCCGCGCCTTTGCATCGATGCCACCTGCGGCAACGGCGGCGACACGGCCTTTCTGTGCGGGCTCACCGCCCCGGAGGGCAGGGTGCTGGGCTTCGACATCCAGCCCGAGGCCATTGCATCCACCCGGAAGCATCTGGAGCAGCTGGGCGTGCCCGCCTCCCGGTATGAGCTGCACTGCCAAAGCCACGCAGACCTTTTACAGGTTGTGCAGCCCGGTACGGCAGATGCGGTGATGTTCAACTTTGGCTGGCTGCCCGGGGCCGACCACGCAGTGTTCTCCACCGCACAGAGCAGCATCCCCGCCCTGCAGGCGGCTTTGGAAGCCGTGCGGCCCGGCGGCGTGGTAAGCGCCATCCTCTACAGCGGGCAGGTCATCGGCACAGACGAAAAGCAGACGGTGCTGGAATATCTCCGGGCACTTCCGCTCAAAAGTTTTACCGTTCTGGTGTGTGATTTTGCCAACTGGGCCGAAACCGCGCCTCTGCCCTGCATCATCCTGAAAAAATAACGAAAACACTTGCATTATGGAGCGTTTTCGGATAAAATAGGGTGCGTATGTGTAAAAATATACTTCTTCCGTCACGGCTGACGCCGTGACGGAAGAAGTTCCATCCATTTCAGGAGAAATAATAGTTTATGACAAATCGTGAAGAAATCGAGCGCCGCCGGACGTTTGCGATCATCAGCCATCCCGACGCCGGTAAGACCACTCTGACCGAAAAGCTGCTGCTGTACGGCGGAGCCATCAATCAGGCAGGCTCCGTCAAGGGCAAGCAGAGCGCAAAGCACGCCGTGTCCGACTGGATGGACATTGAGAAGCAGCGCGGTATTTCCGTCACCTCCTCTGTCCTGCAGTTCAACTACGCGGGCAAGTGCGTGAACATTCTGGACACCCCGGGCCATCAGGACTTCTCGGAGGATACCTACCGCACCCTGATGGCGGCAGACTCTGCCGTCATGGTCATCGACGCCGCAAAGGGTGTGGAGGCACAGACCATCAAGCTGTTCAAGGTGTGCACCCTGCGCCACATCCCCATCTTCACCTTCGTCAACAAGATGGACCGCGAAGCCCGCGACCCCTTTGAGCTGATGGAGAACATCGAGGAGATTTTGGGCATCAAGACCTACCCCATGAACTGGCCCATCGGCTGCGGCAAGGAGTTCAAGG
>OHTA01001146.1_pt1 | contig 14411 bp, 9 predicted proteins | sample 1578851 | NCBI WGS metagenome assembly OHTA01 (sample SAMEA3879578, study PRJEB24766) | human gut metagenome | biome: human-associated habitat; feature: feces | place: USA | collected 1985/1987 | reverse complement strand
GTAATTCTTTCCTTTTACTGTATTAAATTATTTATCGCAAAAAATCATCACAACACCTGACCTTGAGTACATTATAATGCGCTTTCTCCATTTTTCAATTTTAAAAAAATCGTCCCCTCTTTCGTCATCAATACCAAATCACCATCTATTCTCTTTGTTTCAAACGCTTCCTTGCAATGTTGATAACCATATTTATTTTTTATCTCAGCAGTTATCCCTTTGTACACAAAGTACCATACACTTAACGAATCAGGATTGCCTTCCGTCGTCATGAGGGCGATAGTTTCTGTATTAAAAAAAGCATACATTTTTCCAAACGACTGCTCATTTTTTTTATATACACTACCACTTGCTAATGAACAAATACATAATGTTATCTCATCCATCAATCTCTTGTTATACAAAATGCCCAGCTCACCAAACAACATTTTCCATTCGTTTTTCCAACTATCTTCTGTAGTACCATTATACCCTTTTACAGTCTTGTTATTATCATATGTTTCGTACTGATTATCAATAGCTTGTTTTATTGCATCAAACACCTGCCCTCTATTTCTTTCTCTATGAGCAATAAGGTCTGCAAATTCTAAAATATTGCTGTATTTATTATTGCGAATCAATCTTCGAGCGACTATTAAAAAACCTAATACATCATATTCATCAAAACTATAATCTGTAAAAACAGACGAATAATGGCTTATCATTATTTTTTCCTTGGCATCAAGATCCATGAGATTACCCCCTAGTAACAATACTATATTTTTATCAATTACCAAACATTGACTTTCCTTTCATCTTTATTATACTCCATTTCTTGCTATATAGAAAGAATATTATCTCATTTAATTTGTTTTACATACTCCTGTCCCCCTCTCTTCACCTCTTCTATCTCCTCCCTAGCCGTAATCATGGCAAGAGCAACATCCTGGTTTCCAAACTTCTCCTGATAGCAAATACACATTGCTAATCCTTTGGTTTTCTGCATATCCTTCACCTGCGAAGCATACTCCTTAATCAAACTTCGTTCTTCCTCATTATATATCTCCTGCTCTGGGTCAAATTCACGAAGGATTAGTTCTGCTGACACATTCTCCGGCACTTTGCCGATCACCTCTACATCATAGAGATTTTCAACCAACTCACAAATCTTTTGAATGGCGGCTTCTTCCGTATGGATTGCCGGATAATACCGTATCATATCCAAATCCATTGTCTTGCCGGACACCAGATCCACTTGAGTGTCGTCCCTTTCTGATTGTCCCGGTGTATGTACCAAAATACCAATGCTTGGAACGCCATTAAGAGTTCCTTCTCTATACTCATTCCAAAGTGCGATTGCCTCATTGACGTTTTCTATATCATCCCGGTATCTTCCCATCGAATGAAACTCACCGCACTCAGCAACCGTATAAGTGATTTTCGGTGGAACATACTGACTACGTTCTACGGCTTCTTCAAATTCATCTAAATTGACCGGAACCAGTGGTGAATCCTTTCTAACACTTCCCTTCACGATGTTACCGTCCGAATATTCTCGCAGATCTGCTACGATTTCATCCAGTGCCTCATAAATAGACATGTCCAGATCATCATATACACCACCGTCAATCTCTTTCATATCCAATCCATAAATGGTATAGTCATACCCTTCCGTTGCATTCTGGATATAGATATACCGGTTTCCAATAGAAAACACCATCTCACTTTCCATGTAAATTGTGGCTTGCTGCAAAAACTCTGCGATATTTCCGGACTTGTCCGCTTGAATCGGATTGATATCCACCTTATGATTTCCTAGGAGAAATTCATCCTCATGGAACAGATTAAATAAATCATCTTCCCGAATGTCTCCCTTGTATTCAACTACGATGTCGATGTCCGAAGTCATTTTTTCTGTTCCCCGGCATCGGCTTCCATAAACCATAACCTCACCAATCTGTATCAATAAATCCTGTCGTCTTATCGTATCCATCAGATAATCCCGAACCGCATCTTCCACTTCTGTTGCATTCATCCCTTCTACCGGACGAAAATACGTTTCTGTTTTCTCACGGAAACCGGCAATCATTTTCTTCTGTTGTTCCGTCCGTTCAAACCTTTCCACAAAGAAGTCTTTCAATTCAGAAAAGCCAAAGGAATCCACATAGAATGCTTTTTTCTCACTCTCGGATTCCAAAACGATCACATCGCTTACCGATAGCGAGTGCCCGGTAAAATCCTTCGGACGGTGGATATTAAACCGTTCATATATGGTGTCCAGGGTTTCTCCCGGCTTCAATTCTTCCTTATACATCGACTCATAATCTTCTGCCTTTACCTGCAAACCACCCGCCTGCACATGACTCATTTTGAAAAAGCGATAGGCTTCGCCATTGCTCCCCTCCCTGATCTGCAGAATCTCATAAGTAGTCGGAGGCATCCCATGATAAGATGCCTCCTCTCTCACACTGTCTGCCACCTGAGAAAGGGAACGTGCATAATGCTTTGAATCAAATAATTCTGGTACATTTTCCCGCATACTAAACAATTCTCCTGTTCTTCCTGCCACTATGATATGGTCATAAAAATCAATGTCCAGCAATATGCCGGCGTACATCATTTTCTCCGTTATATTGCGGTCTGACATGCTCATCTTAAGATCCGACGAAGGATGGTTATGCAGCATGATCATTGCTGCCGCATTTGATAAAATAGCAGATTTATATAACTCTCTTCCTGTCACAAAAGAAGTATTCACACTTCCGATACTGACTACACTGAAATTGATAGGATGTCCTTTTCCATCCAGATTGACAACACAAACTTCCTCCCGGTCAAGTTCTGCTAATACCGGTGCCAAAACAGAAACGGCTTTCTCCGGCGTATCAATAACTTCCCTGCTGAACACACTCTCTTTGTCGGTCAGTTTTAACCGAACGTCCACCTGCTTTAATTCATGACTCATCCGAAACCACCTCCATTGTTATCACCAGCATGGTATCTTCATCCTTTTCTTCAATCAGTTGTTTGAGTTCTTCTAACGAATCAATTTCTATCCTTTTTCTCTCACTCATATGACACCCTCCTGACTAATGACTTCTGCCACCATGCTTGATTGGTTCGTGACTTTGTTCCGGCTGCTTTGTGGCATCGATACTCTTTTCTTCAAATGCAGGCTGCCGGTTCTGTTCCATTGTCTGCTCCTGTTTCATCTCTTTTGCCCGAGCGCAAAGACTAAGTTTATGTTCCTTCGCATCGTATTGATAAACATGATCCGATAAAATTTCATCTTGCATTACGCATCCTTCATTCACCGTATTTACCATATCCGTAAGTTCTTCCGGATCCATGCCGGCACTTTGAGGTACTATCAGCACTTCATGTACGGATGACGGAAGAACATAATAATCTCCACCTACCCTGTCTGCCACCATCTGCTGTATGCTCTCACTCATGATGCCGACTGCTCCATTCATTTTATATTGATTTGTCAAACAATATACGTTCGGTCCTCCTGTCGGAATCATATCTTTTACATACTCTTTTGCTTCTTCCTGAGAAACCCCTTCATTTCTTCCAAAATCTTCTGTCATAACATCAACTATCATTTCACCAAGTGGTAAAAATACCGGTGGCGATAACCGCTCCATATTTTCCATTGCCTGGGTATGTAATTTTTCTTTTGTCACCCCATAAACTTCCATTAATTCATTTGTAATCATCAACGAGCCTATTGAATCTCTATTTCCTGACACTTTCACATGATAAGTGATTGCCAGATCCTCTCTCTGCATATAAGGAACATTCTGCAAACGGGTCGTATTCTTTTCAAGATTCACAAGTCTTGGAAAGATTTCTTCCTTTACTACCTCATAATTCTTTATATCCTCAATCTGAACCTGAAAAGTTCTGTTTTCAATCGGCTCCATATTTTCAATATAAGTATCTGCAATACTGGATACGAGTTCATCCAGATTTCTTCCCTTCTGGTACTGCTCGTACAATGGATTCAGATAAATATTAGGTGAAAGATTACTGTCCGGATTGCGAATACTCAATCCATCTAACACAACATCGTTGTTTTTCACTACCTGCTGAATACTAATCTCCGCCTCTTCAAACCGTTCCGGCAGATAATCCGTTACATTCTCTTTGATATACTCCATAAATTCGCTATAACTCTTCATTTCGTTTTACCTCTTTTCTTTCTGTCTGGACATGATGTCCAAACGCTGCTTTAATGTACTTGTGCCAAGTTGGATGTTCTTGTCTCTGTTGGTTCTCGTGATTTTGCATGGTAAATATGTTTTTCTTCTCCTACCGCACAAAGTCCTCTCAGTATTCTCATATGGTCAAACGGTTTCATCCGATTTGTTCCGGAATCATACTCATACGCAGCATGGGATTTCATTGCCGGCGAAGATAACACCGAATCTCCCAACTGGCTTAAAATGGAACGCAGATAAATCACATTGTCCTGTTCTACTTTTGGTGCGATCAGATATTCCGTATCCGATACCGGTATGGCATAAAAATCGCCATCCATATATTCTGACATCTGCTTTTGCATTTCCTCACTGTCAAAGTTCTCTGCATTCTGCTCCGAAGAAAAACAGACTACTTCGCTTTCTTCTTCCGGCAGGGCGTCTAACAGCACTTCTCTCGCCCGTTCCTCTGTCATTTCATACTCTTCCATAAATTCCGGCAAAAGATGTTCTAACAGCCATTCGCCCAAAGGAGTAACCGTCGGTTCATTTTCAAGTACCGGTGTCTCGCCTTTTTCATCCATATTTAACAAAGCATCCAGTTCCGCTAACCGTTCCATCTTCTCCTTCAGTTCTTCCTCTGCAGGAAACGGCTTTTGCACCTCCATCTTTGCCGTTTCCAACTGGTGTGCGACATTGTTAAGTTTTGTCTCTGCTTCTGAAAGTTCCCCAGCCATGCCAGCTAAAACATTGTGAAGTCTTGTGATATTTCCAAACGCATCCGAACCAAGTTCAAAGTTGTGGCTTAGTTCTCCTTTCAGACTCATTACAAACTTACGGTTAAAGGAATCAAAAGTGACTTTCATTCTCATACCGGCATACTCACCGATCTCTACCGTCTGCTGCAGAGAATCCATCTCCTGGCACATGGCAAGAATGGCTATTCCTGCTTCCTTTTTGTCCGTAAAAATACGGTTTCCCACTTTCATGGAAAAGTTGTCCTTATCCGCTGGAAGATTCTTTCGCACGGTTTCCATATCTGTCTGAAATCCCCGAATCCTCTCCTGCAAAACTTCGATCTGCTTCGGATAATTCTTTGCAATGTTATCCTCCAGCCGGTAGATCTGACTGGTATGGTTTGCTTTCATCAGTTTCAGCCTTGATACCTGAATATCTAAATCCATCTTTTCTTTGATATAAGGATTTCCGGTAGCAAGCGCTTTGACCTCGGCATAAGTAAGTGCTGCTTCATCCACATCCTCACAGCTTCGTACCGGCGATTTACTTGTCATGATCTGGCTGATGAATTTCTGCTTGTTTTCTATTACCTGCCACGAATAACTGTCAAAGGTGCCTTCTGTCACATAACGAAAAATAGACACGGTATCATTTCTGTTGCCCTGTCTGAGAATACGTCCCTCCTGCTGTTCAATGTCTGACGGACGCCATGGTACGTCCAAATGATGCAGGGCAACCAGACGATCCTGCACATTGGTTCCGGCTCCCATCTTCTGCGTGGAACCAATCAAGAAACGAACCTGTCCGCTTCTTACCTTGCCAAACAGCTCCGTCTTTCTTAACTCTGTATTCGCTTCATGAATAAAGGCAATCTCTTCTTCCGGTACACCCCGGTTCATGAGCTTTCGCTTAATGTCATGGTAGACATCATCAAACACCTCGGCTTCTACTATCTTTTCTGCATCGGCTGCGGTCGTTTTTCCAACGATCTTCGGTGTCGAAAGGTCACAAAAGATAAGCTGTGCGGATTTGTCTGCCTTTGTCCTGTCCCATATTTCATACGCCTTTTGCACAAGAGCGTTTACTTTGGAATGTTCTTCATCCGGCAGTAACGGATTGATCAATCTCTGATCCAGCGCCAGCTTCCTTCCATCATTTGTTATCTTTAACATGTTATCTTCATGCGGTTCCACGCTCCTGTCACGGACTGCCTCCGCCCGCTCCGCTAACGATGCAACCATCTCCTTTTGATGTTCGCTCGGCTGTAATACCACATTTTCATACTCTGCTTTCGGAATCGGAAGATTAAGCATATCCGGTGTTTGAATATCCGCACACTCCTTAAACAGGGCGATTAACTCCGGCAAATTGTAAAACTTGGCAAATCTCGTCTTTGCACGGTACCCGGTTCCCTCCGGTGCAAGTTCGATCGCTGTCTGCGTCTCTCCAAAAGAAGATGCCCAGGAATCAAAATGCCCCAGTCCCATCCGCTGCAGCGTATCATACTGCAGGTAACGCATGTTGGTGTATAATTCCGTCATACTGTTGGAAATCGGGGTTCCTGTTGCAAAGGTAATGCCCTTTCCGCCGGTCAGTTCATCCAGATACTGACACTTGGCAAACATATCGGAAGATTTCTGTGCTTCCGACTGGGCAATACCGGCTACATTGCGCATTTTTGTATGTAAAAAAAGATTTTTGTAATAATGACTTTCATCCACAAAAAGCCTGTCCACTCCTAACTGTTCAAAGGTCACAACATCATCTTTTCTGGAAGTATCATTAAGTTTGTCCAATCGTGTCTGAAGGGTTTTCCTCATTTTCTCCATCTGCTTAATGGTATAGCGTTCTCCCTGCTCAGCTTTGATTTCTTCAATCGACTGCGTAATCTCAGCAATCTGCCGCTCAATAATGGCAGTCTGCCGTTCGGCAGATAACGGTATCTTTTCAAACTGACTATGCCCGATAATAACCGCATCATAATCGCCGGTAGCAATCCGTGAGCAGAATTTTTTACGATTTGCCGGCTGAAAGTCTTTCTTGGTAGCCGCTAAAATATTGGCTCCCGGATACAATCGTAAAAAGTCACTGGCCCACTGCTCCGTCAGATGGTTTGGTACGACAAACAAACTTTTCTGACATAACCCCAGACGCTTGCTTTCCATTGCAGCCGCAACCATTTCAAATGTTTTTCCGGCACCAACACAGTGTGCAAGCAGTGTATTATTTCCATACAAAACATGAGCCACGGCATTTTTCTGATAACCCTTTAACTCAATATCCGGTGTCATGCCCGGAAACTTCAAATGAGAACCGTCATACTCCCGTGGTCTGGTGGAATTAAACAATACATTGTATTTACTTACAAGTTCATTACGCCTGTCCATGTCACGAAATACCCAGTCCCGGAATGCTTCCCTCATGGCATCCTGCTTCTGTGCGGCAATCGTTGTCTCTTTTTTATTGAGAACCCGCCTCTCTTTGCCATCCTCGATCACTGTGTCATACACACGGCTGTCCTTCAGATTCAGGGAATCTTCCAAAATCTGATACGCATTTCTCCTGCTGGTTCCGTATGTCATGTTTACAAGTGAGTTTCCATAGTCTGCATTTTTTCCTTTCACATTCCACTGCCCAGTCACATCGGAATACTGGATCTTTATCACATCACGATTTAATAAATGCTCCGGTGTCTCAAACACTTCTCTCATAAAGTCCTCGATAAATCTCGGTTCAATCCATGTTGCTCCAATCCGGACTTCAATCTCACTGGCATCCAGTTCTCTTGGCTGTACCCGTTTCAAGGCTTCCACATTGACCGCATACATGGGTTCATTCTTCGCAAAAGTTTCAGCTACTTCCAATTTGTTTCGCACATTTCCGCTTAAATAAGCATCCGCCGTTTCCCATTCCTCACTAAATGGATTTTTGAAGATAATGCCGGTCAACTCATCGATCAGCGTATCTTCGTCTTTTCCACTCAGTTCCGACATATATTCAAAATCAATCGCTGCTTTTTCTGCCAATGAAACCGCCAATGCTTCACTTGCCGTATCCACACTGGTCACAACTTCTGCTTTCTTTATGGTGCGCTTCGTAAACATATCCGCTTTTCCAAGAAAGTTGCCTTCCTCGTCCTGTTTCTCCAGCGAACAGAGCAGACAATAGCTGCTGTCCTGATGAAACGCCCGCTTATTGGTTTTGGAATAAATCCTCCCATAGTCTTTTGCAAAGGAATCATACAGGTCATTTAACTGTTTCTGCCTGGAATGAATCTGCTCATCCGGATAATCTTCTAACTGTAATCGGATCAACTCCTGCGTGCAGTCCCTTATGGCAACCATGCCCTTGATCCTCTCAAGCATTCCCTCGGAGGCTTCCACCGGACGCATCAAAGAGTTTTCCCGATAATACAGCCGATCATTTATCAGCGCATAACTAAAGTTCTTTACTTCCGGCACGGCAGGGATAACCTCTGCTATCAACTCCTCATTCAGTTCTTCCAGTTCAATTTCTTCATAAGAACCCTCGATAAAAGACAGACTCTTTTGTAACTGCTCCTCGAAAGGAAGTGAATCATCCGGCACACAGGTACTCTCCATTCCATACGGTCCGCTTACCATTTCCATCGAGCCCACAACCATCTCCGGATGTTCCACAAAATAGCTGTTCATGGATATGCCATTCTCATCCTGTGAAAGATGCACCCAGTCCGGTTCTATGTCTACAATGCGGTCACGCTTCTGTAAGAAAAGAATATCCGATGTGACTTCTGTTCCGGCATTGGCTTTGAATGCGGTATTGGGAAGTCTGACCGCCCCCAATAATTCAGCTCTCTGTGCAATGTACTTTCGCACCTTTGGATTTTCCTTATCCATCGTTCCCTTACTGGTGACAAAAGCAATCACACCGCCCGGACGCACCTGATCTAACGTTTTTCCAAAGAAGTAATCATGGATCAGGAAATTGAATTTATCGTATTTCTTATCTGCCACCTTGTACTGACCAAACGGAACATTGCCAACGGCAGCATCAAAGAAATCATTCGGAAATGTGGTTTTCTCATATCCATCCACGGTAATGTTGGCTTTCGGATATAGTAGTCTGGCTATTCGTCCTGTCAGACTATCCAGCTCAACACCATACAGATGACTCTCCCGCATCGTCTCCGGCAGCATTCCAAAAAAGTTGCCGATTCCCACCGAAGGCTCTAAAAGATTTCCTTTTGTAAATCCCATTCTTTGCAATGTCCGGTAAATCTCCTGAATAATCACAGGACTGGTGTAATGGGCATTGAGGGTACTTTCTCTTGCGGATAGATACTCTTCCTCGGATAACAGATCTTTTAATTCTGCATACTCCTTTACCCAGGCACTCTTGATTTCGTCAAAAGCATCTGCAAGACCTCCCCAGCCGACATACTTGGATAAGGCCTCCTGCTCGTCAGCGGTTGCCATCCTACCCTCAGATTCGATCATTTTCAGGGTACGAATAGCCTCCACATTTCTCCAAAACTTTTCTTTCGCCGTGCCGGTACCAAGCTCCATGTCGGTAATCACATAGTTTTCTGCCGAAATGTCCGACTGATTTTGTATTGGAGACTGGCTTTCTGTTTCCTGTAAAATATCACTCTCACTGACTGGAACAGATTCTTCCAGTGGTGAAATATCATCCACCAATTCAGTATTTTGTGAAAGAATCTCTGACTCTTCAATCTCTTGATTCTGTTCTACTTCAACAACTTCCAGTTCGTCAACTTTACCGACTACCTCTCCATTAACAACTTCCGGTTCATCAACCCCAGTTCCCAGTTCTTCCTTTGCCTTCTGCAATGCTTTTTGTTCCTGCTTCTGTTTATACCGGGCATACTTTACCTTGTCTTCTGCAGAAAGATAACGATCCTCTTTCATCAGCTTTTCAATCCGTTTTACCATGACATTCCACGAAAGAAGAACTTCCGCATCCGGTGTCATGATACTGCCTTTACGAAGTTTAATTCCTTTCGCATCATAATCCTTAAAGCTACGATCCGAACCTGCCAGTGCATGACTGGTACCTCCGGTTCCATACTCGTTTTTCAGAAAATCAGCGGCTTCTTTTAAGGTATGCTCCTGATGATAGAAGTCATAAATGCGAAAACTGCCATGAACAAAGCCGGAACCTTTTGATAAAGTATGATCAATCTCATCTGCGGTGATAAAATCTTCCGTGACAACATTTACTTCTTCTGATAACGGGAACTCAACTCTTTCATTCAAAAGATCTGCAAGGTCATCCCGCAGCTCCTGTGGATCTTTTGCTAACCGGAATCGGTACTCCAGTTCGCCTTTTTCTACTCTTTGAATGGTTCTGTCCATTTGTGCAATCACCTTTCGGACTTCATCCTCTTGAGTTAACATATCGACAATATATTCATGTTCCCCCGGATAATTATATCCACGGATTCCCAGTTCTTCTGGAAATGTTCCAACCGAATCCCGGAAATAAAAGAAAAGCATATCGGCTAACTCTTTTCTTACAAACTGGTCAGCCAGATATGCTTCGTTGCTGTCAATATAATTGCCTGCTTTCATCTGTCCACGAATCACAGACTCCACAGCACTCCATGAAAGATGTGCCTCGGTATGCTCAAAAGCAGAAGTGCCATGTGCCGCATACATCCCATCCTTATTAAACCAGACCGATATTTGTTCCCCTCCAAGCTGAAATCCTTTGCCGGTTTCTCCGTATTCTTTCTGAAGAAAATCCGCCATTTCTTCCGGTGTTTTTCCGGTCTGATACTTATGATAAATTCGTTTCCGGCTGTTTTCCTTTCCTCCGCCGGTGCGAAGAATTTCCTCGATCTGCCCCGCAGTTATCGTGCCGAAAAGGAATCTGTCCGATGGCATTTCTGCCTGTGCCATCGCAATATTTCCCACCTGCTCCGACATAAGAGAAAATAAATCCATCTGTCGATAGGGACTGCCTGCAGGCGGTGCATACTGCTCTAACTCTGCTACTGATAAACCAGTTCCTTTAGAACGATCTCCCCCGCCTGCTGATAGATCCGGTTCATCTCTTTCGTCCACTGCATCGGATTGTTCTGTTTCAGTTCCTCCGTCACGGTTTGGTTCTTCGACAACTTCTGTGTCAGCACCTCGAACCTCTCCTCTGCCTGTTCCTGTATCTCCAGGCAGTGTGTCATCAGTTCTTCGCTCAGAAGAAGTCCCGTGTAAATCCCCCTCCTGTGGTTTTTCAGATAATTCTTCCGCAACACTCCGTATTTCGTCAGCAACGTTCCTTCCTGCTCCGAAGGTATCAGATTCGGAATCCGATAGTCTCCGTTCCTTTCGTATGTCAGATTCATGCCCTGCCACCGCCCTTTCTGTATGATTATAATTTCCTATATATCTTCTATTTTGCAATAACGCCCTGTCATACCTTGCAATCGTTCTGCCAATCCGGATCAGCACCGGTTCACATAACTCCGAAGTGGTACTGCCAAGCACCGATAAGGTTCTGAGTGTATTAAACTCATGGATGTAATCAAAGGTCAAATCATCAGCAAACTCTGTCATATCACATCCACATCGCTTCAAGATGGTATAGCTTACACTTTGCACCAGCATTTCCCGAAACCGGACAGCAACTGCATCCCCATCCAGATCTTCCAGGAAACTGTTTGCCGCTTCATCGATCACCTCATCGACCGCTTCCTCATAAAAATCTTCCGCTATTCTTTCGGCAATCTCATAAATACGGTTTTCAAAAGGAAGGGCATCATTGGTACTGCCATAAATGTGCTCCAGTTCGGCAAGAACCACTTCTTTATGCTCTTCCCTCAAATGCCAGATAAACGGATCTTTGCCAATCCGTCTTGCCTTATGAACATCGGACACATCAAAGACATATCGAAGTTTTGGTCTTTCACTTTCCCCATCAATAAGGGCAATTCCTTTTGCTCCCCGGTTTACCCAGCAAAACATCCTCTCATTCCACATTTCAAGCGAGGCACAGGCAGTTGCGTCCGGTCGCTGTGCATAGATGAGTAGCTGGTCCTCAAAGGGATACTTATATAACCTTGACGCAACATCAAGGTATCGAATCCACTGCTCTCTGCCACGACAGACTTTCTTTGCTGTCTCTCGTGCTAATACAGAGATTTTTACATATTTCGTCATTCCTTTTTCCTCCTGCACCTGCTTTGGTTTGGACATAATGTCCAAACGCTGATGTTACTGATCCCGGCTTTCTGCAATGGCGGTTATGTACCCCATCAGCCTTTTTTCACTGTCTGTATTCCTTTCAATATCAATTCTCATCTTCTCATCGTTTCTTTCTTCGTTTTTTTCTGCTTCCATTTGTTTGTACCTCCAATTCCTTTCACTGATTTCTTGTTTCATAGACGTAGGGCTTGTGAAATATGAGTTTTATACTCCTCCTCACAAGCTGAACCAATGTCATGCCGTTTTTTTGGTAAAATCCACACAGTCCAATGATACCGATCACCGGCATACACAAAGTGATCGCTGTGTTAATCCCTACACCAAAGTAAAAATGCAGAAGCAGGATTCCTCCCACTCCTGTAAGCAGTGCACTTGCTCCGAATACGCACTCCCTGAAAGATAATCCCTTGAAGAAATCATCCTTAAAGGCAGCCACATCCGGATTGATTGTTTTTGTCATTAATCTCCCCCATTTCTATAAATTAAATGCTTTCTGCATGACGCTGTCCGACATCTTTACCGAAGATGAAATGACACCCATTTTCAAGCAATACTCCAACAGCCGGATGATTGCATTATTCGTGTCGATTGCAACGGTATTGATAAAACTGGCACTGATAACAATCACTACCGCAATGAGCAACGCAGAAAACACATATCCGAAAAAGGTGCGTATATAAGAATAACCCACATTTGCCGTCTGACCTCCTGCTGCAAGAGTAGACAATGCCACACCTGCAAACGGAGCGATCATATAAATCTTCAGAATACGATTTAACACCGTCAGCACCACGATAAATCCACACACCACGGTAAATAAGAAAAACAGGATACTCGTCAAAAAAGCGGTCATCGTTCCAAAGTCGGCACTGGATATATTTTCATATACCTTTACACCATCAAAGTCATAAATCATTGACAGTTTGTTTTCTCCCAAAATTGCGGAGGTCAGGTTCTTGCCCCATGCAAAAAACTTCGGCATATAACTTAACGCCATACTCATTACATTTGAGGTTATAATCAACCGAATGAACATTTTTATCGTTCGTTCAAATGTCAGATCTGCATGTAAGTCGCAGCTGTCCCTGCAAAATCCATACAAGAAAAAAATGCAGAGCAAGGAAACTGCAACTACATTTAAGGTGGTATAAATTGTTGATATATTTTCCCAGACATCTTTGTATGTGCCGGAAGATGGATTTTTCGTCAAAACATCGGCTGCCAGTTTCATCATGTCATTCCATGCGTACCCGGCAGCTTCAAAAAAGTCTTTACCGCTAAAGAAGTCTCCTAAATCTGAGAAAAATCCCGTTACAGAATCCCACAATCCCACCGTCATCACCTCCTTTCAGGATTCCAGGTCTTCATTACGAAACGCCCAGTAGTTTTAGAATTGCCGGAACTGCAATCATAACCAGACCACCGATTACTTTTTTGATTGCCTGACTCTGCTGCGTTGTATCATGTGCCGAATACCCGGTACCAAAGTCTAACAGTCCCCAGGCAAGAAAAATCACGCCAACTCCACCAACACAGCCAAGAACCAAGTCCTTGATTACATTGATGCCGTCCGTAACTTCCGTCACTCCGGTATCTGTTGCATCACTCTTTCCTTTTTCACTTTTCGCCAGTGCTGCAACCGGCACATTTGTCAGTATCCAAAAATAGACAAATGCTGCTGTTCCTGCACACCTTTTCCATAATCCATTGCAGCGTGGTTTCATAACCTCTAATTCCTTATGCATTGTTGTCCTCCTTACTTCCTGTTATCGTTTCCTGCAGCCGATTACCATGAGCCGCTTATCCCTTCCATCCATTGTCCGGCAAGTAGAAAGCGTTACAAACTTATATTTCCGAAAAAATGCCTCAGCACTACTTTCATCCATTTTCCTTTTCATCTTCTTTGCCGCTTCACTCTGAAACTTGCTGTGACTTAAGATTTTCTCTACCATCCCGTAATAGTCCTCTTCGTTTCCGTAATCCGTGAAAGAATAATAATCTGCATATTTGTCCGTTTCCAATACCGAAACGATGTGATAGTCCTGCTTCTTTCCCTCTACCGGAGTAAACGAAAACCCGGAATGTTCCTTAAAAAATGTTTCCTCACGGAAATTTTGCAGATAGCCAAAGTACCGTCTCCCGTTGATGTTGTGACCGTAAATGATAAGATTGTCACTGTCTGTCTTACAGCGGACATCTAAAAACGGTGTCCCGTAAAAGCTGTAATCACCATGCACATCCCGGTGAAGATAATACTGCCAGTCATCCTTATGATGACCTTCGA
>OHTA01001143.1_pt1 | contig 14454 bp, 7 predicted proteins | sample 1578851 | NCBI WGS metagenome assembly OHTA01 (sample SAMEA3879578, study PRJEB24766) | human gut metagenome | biome: human-associated habitat; feature: feces | place: USA | collected 1985/1987 | reverse complement strand
GTTTATTTCCGTCCGTCGTTCGTCAATCGAACGTATTCAGAAGAACTTGGGAAAGATAATTGCCGTGGGAACTACTTCTGTGCGTACGTTGGAAAGTCTGTATTATATAGGAGTGAAACTGGCTTCTCATCCGGATGCTGCTTCAGAAGAGCTGGTTGTGAACCAATGGATGCCTTACGAGGAGGCAAACAATCAGATTCCGGTAGCCGATGCCCTGCAGTTGATTCTGGATTATCTGGACCGACATCAGGCCGACAAGCTGGTTACGGCTACGCAGATTATTATTGCCCCGGGCTATGAGTTTAAGGTTGTCCGTGGAATCATTACGAATTTCCACCAGCCCAAGAGTACATTGCTGTTGCTGATCTCGGCTTTTGTCAAAGGAAACTGGCGGACTATCTATGATTATGCCCTCAGTCATGATTTCCGATTCTTGAGTTATGGCGACAGTTCGTTGTTGTTGTAAGCAGATAAGCAGACTGGGGTCGTTCTTCCTCTTGTTTTTTCCCCTGATCTGAACTTCCTTCCAGCAATAAATATCGATATTTGTCACTAACCGGCGTTCCGTTTAATGTGAAATATCGATATGGGGCATCAATCGGCGGTGTAGCAAGCCGGACTTTTGTCTGTTTCTTATTGCCCGGAGACGAATTTTCCTTGCTTGAGGGCTGGAAACTTGCAAAAGCGTGACGGAATGCCTATTTTTATCGGCAGTAGTACATTGTATAGGGTTTAATACTAAAATAGATAAGGTAAATGATGAAAAACTGGATTGTTTATGTATTGTGTTTGCTATTCCCTTTTTCAATCTATGGGAAAGGAGATAAGGAATTTACGGTTCTGCAATGGAATATATGGCAGGAAGGAACCGTAGTAGAAGGCGGCTATGAGGCCATAGTTAATGAGATAGTCCGCTTGAAACCTGATTTCGTAACGTTTAGTGAGGTGAGAAATTATAACCAGACCCGTTTTTGTGATCGGATTGTGCAGTCTTTATCTCAGAAGGGAGAAACATATTATTCTTTTTACAGCAATGATTCTGGACTTTTAAGTAAGTATCCGATAACCGATTCAACGACGGTTTTCCCTTTGAAGGATGACCATGGAAGCATTTATCGTTTGGTCTCTTCTATATATGGTCGGGAAATAGCCGTATATACGGCCCATTTGGATTATCTGAGCGACGCTTATTATAATGTAAGAGGGTATGATGGTTCTACCTGGAAGGAAATTCCTATACCGGAAACCGTTCAGGAAGTTTTGGCTGTCAATGATGCATCTTTACGGGACGATGCGATTCGGAACTTTGTGGCTGCTGCGAAAGAAGATATTGCTGCCGGAAGAATTGTTGTTTTAGGTGGGGATTTTAATGAACCTTCTCACCTGGACTGGATACGCGAGACCAAGGACTTGTATGATCATCACGGTTTGATTATACCCTGGACGGTTCCGCTTATTCTGGATAATAACGGCTTTATAGATACATACCGTGAAATTTATCCGGATGTTTTAGCTTATCCGGGTTTCACTTTCCCTGCAGACAATCCCTTAATCCCGGTTAATAAGCTGACTTGGGCTCCTAAAGCGGATGAAAGAGATCGCATTGATTATATATTCTATTATCCTGCAGAAGGACTATCTGTAAAAGATGCGGTTATTTTCGGTCCGGAAGGAAGTATTTGTAAAAGCCAGCGCATCAAGGAAACTTCCAAAGATCGTTTTATCACCCCATTGGCTGTTTGGCCTACAGATCATAAAGGCTTATTGGTCACTTTCGGACTTACTGCTAATTCAGGAAGATAACCAGAAGGGTAATATGTTTGCGTAAAAACTTCAACGCTTCGGAGACCTGATGTTCGACTGTCTTTTCCGACAGGTGCATCAGGTCTGCTATTTCTTTATAACTTTTGTGTTCCTTTCTGCTGAGATGGAATATCTTCTGTCGTTGTGGAGGTAATTCGGCGATCAGCAGGTCAATGTAAGCACTTAAATCTTTTGCTTCCAATTCTTTTTCGATGTCATAACTGTTCTCTTCCGGCATATTCTCCAACGCCTCCAAAAGGGAAAGCGTATAAAAATCATGGTTAAAGCTTTTGCGTGTTTGGTTAAAAACCAGATTACGTGAAATGATGAATAACAAACCCTTAAAATTATCATTTTCCCGTAAGAAATCACGGGATTGCCATAAACGGACAAAAACATCCTGTACAACTTCTTCGGCTTCTTCCGTATTCGTCAGATATAGCCGGCAGAAATTGTAAACCTGCTTCCAATATTGTTTATAAAGAATATTGAAAGCCTTTTCGTTTCCTTGTTTCAGGGCGATTATGAGTTCTTTTTCTTGATCCACCAATCTATTGTTGTTGTGTTTGCCAGTTGTTATTCTTAACTTTTATTGTTTCGTTTTTCAACAAAAATAGATAAAAAGACGTTTCTTGCCAATACTATTGAAAAAAAACGCATTTTTTTTAATCGGGAATAGGGGGGAAATAGGATATCGCGTGTATTTATTAGTAAAGGTGAAAAAAGTATGAATATACAAGAGAAAAAACATATAGTCCAGAAGTTGTTGTCCGGGACATTATCCGAAGAAGAGAAAGCAAGGCTGTCTCAAAGTCCGGAAATGGAACAGATCTGGCTTCAACAATGGGAACAGGCTTCAGACAGGAGTCAGGAGGTAAACCCTGATCAACTGTGGGCCGGTATTCGGCAACAGACCGGTCAAAAGAATAGACCTTGGAAGTCTTATTTTTATAAATGGTATAGTGTGGCGGCATCTATCTTGCTTGTCATTGCTTTGAGTGGAATTACCTATTTGTGGAATCAGAAGACTGCCGCACCGGTTTATGTGATTACTTCCGGTATTCAGAATCTGGAGAAAATCCAATTACCTGATGGAACCCATGTTTGTTTAGGACCTGGTAGCCGGTTGGAATATCCATCGGAGTTTAGAACCGACAGCCGGAATGTCCGCTTGGAAGGTCAAGCCTTTTTCGATGTAGCGAAAGATCCCTCCAAACCTTTCCGGGTACAGATGAATGATGTACAGGTAGAAGCTTTGGGTACGGCTTTCGAACTGTTTAATTACGAAGACTCGGAGAATATGGAAGCCATCTTGGTAAATGGAAAAATCAAGGTCGGTTTTGAACGGGATAAGAAAGTGGTAAAAGAACAGATCATGAGTCCGGATGAACGACTGATTTGGCATAAGCATACCCATAAAGTAGAAGTTGGGAAGATCAATGCTGATAAATATACTTCGTGGAGAACTGGAGTCTTGTCGTTCGAAAATGAGAATCTGGCCATGATCATTCCACGTTTGGAACGTTGGTATGGACGGAAGATTCAATGTGAAGAAAATTTGTTGAACAACTATCGTTTCACGTTTAAAGTACGTGATGAATCGTTGGATGTAATCTTGTTTATCATGCGTCAATCGGCACCGTTGCGATATAAAAAGAATATAGATGAAAGCTATATATTAACCAGAATAAAATGAAATGCCTATGAGAAAGGAGTAAGAAGTTAACCTAAAAGAAACGGAAGATACCGGCAAGTACCTCCCGTTCAATCTGAGAGTTCAAGAAACACAAGCCTGCCAAACGGAGTCCAAGCCTGTGGCAAGCCTCATTTATGTATCAAAAACAATACAAAAGTATGAAAAAAAATGACAGGGATCGTCGTGTCCCACTGTTAACAAAAACAATCCGTATCATGAAAGTTACGTCTTTGTGTAATTTATTGGCTGTTTGTTCCATCTCTGCTTCAACGTATGCACAGAGTTTGAAGTTTTCAATCCACAAGCAGAACAGCAGTATCAGCGAAGTTTTCAAGGAAATTGAAAAGAAAAGCGACTTTACATTCTTCTTCAACGACAACCAGATTAATGTAAAGCAAAAAGTGAATGTCAGTGCCAACAACGCCAGCATAGAAGATGTATTGGCACAAGTCTTGCAAAACACAGGATACAATTACCAGATCATCAACAAGCAAATCCTGATCAAGGTATCGGATAAAGAGGTAATGGCTGTTCCTGCTGTAGTCCAAAGCGATAAGAAAATCACCGGTATAGTATTAGATGCTACCGGCATGCCGGTAATTGGAGCCAATGTGATGGTAAAAGGTACTACCAACGGAACCATTACTGATATGGACGGTAAGTTTTCGTTGGATGTACAGAAAGGAAAAACTCTATTGATTACTTATATAGGTTATGCAGATCAGGAAATAAAGATTGAAGATTCTAGCAAGAATTTGTCTATTACTTTAAAAGAAGATTATCAGGCATTAGATGAAGTTGTTGCTGTAGGATATACTTCGATGAAAAGAAAAGATATTGCAGGTTCAGTTGTTTCAATTAGTAATGAAAAAATAAATAGAATTCCGGCTAATGATATTACAACAGCTTTAGTTGGTGTACCTGGTGTGAGGATGGATGGCGGTGCTATTCGTATACGTGGAACCCGTTCAAGGAATGCTAGTAATGATCCTTTGATAGTATTAGATGGTGTTCCTTATAATGAAACGTTAGCTTCTATTAATCCTGGTGATATAGAAACAATTGATATATTAAAGGATGCTGCATCAACTGCTATTTATGGTGCTCGTGGAGCAAATGGAGTTATATTGATTACAACTCGTCAAGCTAAACAAGGAAAAACTCAAGTTTCTTATGATGGTTTTGTAGGCTTCGGGAAGAATAATTGGGGGTCATTAGACGTAATGAATGCAGAAGAGTATACTATGTTCAAAAGAGAGGCTTATAGAGCTGCAGGGACATGGCATAGTGAAGCAGATGATTCAAAAGCGTTTTTTGGTACAGAAATGAATAATATAGGAAAAGTAAATACTGATTGGTTTGGAGAATATTTTAATAGAAAACGTTTCTGGACGAACCATATGGTTACGGTTTCTTCTGCAAATGAAAAAACGCAATATAAGATTTCTATCAATTATAAGAATGATGATCAGCGAGAAAAAGGGGCTGGAAGTGATAAGTTTTATTTGACAACAGATTTATCTCACAAAGTATTACCTTTTTTGAAAGTAGGTTTATCCAATCGTATGTATTATATTAACACAAAAAGTAAACCAAGTCAGTTTGGATCTTTGATGCAAATGACACCATTAACACCAATTTATAATGATGATGGTACTTTAAATGAAAATCCTTTTGGAGATCCATTCATTCGCAATCCTTTTTTAAATGATAATGATGCTTTTTATAAAAATAAAACGGAAGAGTGGAAGATCTTTCTACGTTTCTTTGCAAATGTTGATTTAGCCAAGAATTTGACTTATACAACAAATTTCTCCTATAATCCAGCTTTCTCTTCAGGAGGATATTATTATGATAAACGTAGTGCTGCAACAAATGATGATCGAAATATTGCTTATAATCATAATAATCGAGCTGCTTCATGGGTATGGAATAATGTATTAAATTATAAACTAGAATTAGGAAAACATACGTTGAACTTGACTGGTGTTTATGAAATGCAAAATAACGAATCTGTTTCTGCATCTATGTCGGGTAGAGATCAAGAATCTCCGATTTATTTATGGTACAATATGGGACGTTTGACTGATTCAAAAAGTTTATCTTCTGGATTCTCTAGGACCCAGATGATTTCTTATATTGCGCGTGCACAGTATGATTATGCGGGGAAATATATTGTTTCGGCTTCTGTTCGTGAAGATGGAGCTTCTCAGTTATCAGTTGGGCATAAATGGGCAACGTTCCCGTCTGGAGCAGTGGCTTGGCGTCTTTCGGAGGAGGAGTTTTTAAAGTCTTTAGAGTGGATTTCAAATTTAAAGTTAAAAGCCAGCTATGGATTAACGGGTAATTATGCTATCGCTGCATATGCAACGACTGGTTCTTTGTACGGTGTATATTCTACATTTAAAAGTGCCACTGGAGAAGTTCATTACCCCGGTTTGGAACCATCGACTCGCCCTACACCAGATTTGGAATGGGAAAAGAATAAAATGTTGAATATCGGTTTGGAATATGGTTTTTTGGATGGTCGTATTTTTGGTGAGATTAGTTGGTATGATTCTAAAAGCTTCGATCTTCTTTATTTGAAAACATTACCTTATACTACTGGATTTAACCAGGCATGGACAAATATCGGAGATACACGAAATAGAGGTATTGAGGCTTCTTTGACTTTAATACCTATCCAGAAAAAAGATTTGGATTTGAATGTGACGCTTTCTTATTATCGAAATAAGGAAGAATTAGTTCAGTTGCAAGATCCTAATATGAAAGAGGATATCAATAATGGTTTATTTGTGGGGTATCCGGTCAATGGAGTATATTATACGTATAAACAAGTTGGTATTTGGCAAGAGAATGAAGCTGATTTAGCCGCTATTTATGGCCAAAAACCAGGAGAAGTAAAAGTCGCTGACTTGGATGGTAATCAAAAAATAGATGGAAATGATCGTATGATTATTGGAACGAATCGTCCTGATTGGATAGGAAGTCTTTCTTTGAGTGGTCATTGGAAAAACTTGGATTTCTCAGCAGATGTTTATGGAGAGTTCGGCGCTTTGGGATATGATAGTTATTCTACAGATACTTGGGGTAACACTACTGGCCGTTGGAATACAGTGAATGTTGACTATTACACTCCTGAACATCCTTCGAATCGTCATCCTAGACCTGTGTTCGGACAGACTATAAAATATTTAGGAGCAACAGGATATTATAAAAATAATTATGTGAATATTCGAAATCTAACATTAGGGTACACTTTACCATCTTCTTGGTTGGAACATAATAAGGTTGTAAAGAAATGTCGGTTTTATGTAACAGCTAATGATCCTATTCGATATAGTAGGATGCAACATGATGGAGGTATGACTTATTGGGAATCTTTCTATATTATGGGTGTTAATTTACAATTTTAAAAAGAAGTAAATATGAAGAAATATCTTGTATTAGGTTTGATGGGTTTGTCGGTCTTTATGAATACTGGTTGTACAAGCTTTTTAGATGAAGAATCATATGGGTCAACTACCGAAATATTTAATGATGAAAGTGGATTAAAAGCATTAGTAAATTTGTCATATACAAAGATGTATAATTTATATGGCGGTTTTGATGCTTTTAGTATGTTAAGTGAGAATGGAACTGATTTATTTTTAAGAGGATCTAATGCTCCAGATAATGCTATTTGTGACTATTATGGTTTGGATGCTATGGATGGACAAGTTGCTACATTGTGGAATCATTGTTATAAAGCATTGGCAAATTGTAATATGTTTTTTGAACGGTTGGATGGAACTCCATTCGCAGATGAATCAGAAAAAGATCGTTATAAGGCAGAAATGTTGGTTATGCGTTCTGTCTATTTGTGGATCATTACAGAAACGTGGGGTGATTCTTATCTGCCAATGTCAACAGATGAGATTGAAGGAGAGGAAGCTAGGCGTTCTCCCCGATCTGAATTTTATAAAGAGATTATTTCAGGATTGGAAGAGGCTATTCAGTTGCTGCCAGATACGCGAACCAGTGAATACGGACGTATAGATATGCCATCGGCAAAAGCTTTTTTAGCTCGAATGTATTTGTATAATGAAGAGTTTGAAAAAGCTGAAGCTATGGCAACAGAAGTGATAGACGGTAATTATGGATTGGAACTGTGTCCTTCATTAAAAGACTTATGGAATGACAGTAAAAGAAATAATGAATTTATCTGGACGGTTGAAACTTCTGCAGATGATTCATTCCGTTTATCTACTATATATTGGCAATATTATGCTATGTTTATTGATAGATTTCCTGGTGTGATGACTGAATTGCAATGGACAGGTTATGGTGGGTGCCGTTCTTTGCCTACAACTTATTATATATCGTTGTTTAATCATGACGCTGATTTGCGGTGGTCAGATTTGCATCAGTGGGTTTGGTATTATAATGATCCAGAAGATGATACTTCTGCTTTTCCAGAAATGAAAGAATTGTATGTGGATACGGCATTGTATTTAAGTATAGATCCGATATCACCTGCTGAGAAACAGAGAATGTCAAGTCGTTATACGGTATTTGATATTAATGATATGTATGATGAAAAAGGAATACCATTGGATAGAGCTACTTTTATAGGTATGACAAAATTTTATGATCATACACGTTCTGGGAATATGTCAGATATTTCAGATCGAACTTATCCAGTAATTCGTTTAGGAGAATTATATTTAATTCGGGCTGAAGCTAGAATAAGAGGTGCCAAGAAAGATTTAAAAGGGGCTTTGGCAGATATACAAGCTATTCGAACTAGAGCTATAAGGCCTGGATATGAAGCAGAAATGGCATTGTCAGAAAAAGATATGACTATAGATTTCATATTGGATGAACGCGCACGCGAATTAGCTGGAGAATGGCAACGATGGTTTGATTTGAAGCGTTTAGGTAAATTGGTAGAACGAGTGAGACTACATAATCCAGATGCTGCAGATTATATTAAGGATTTTCATGTAAATCGTCCAATACCACAAGTACAATTTGATGGTATGCCGGATTGGACAACTTTAGGACAAAATGAAGGTTATTAAAAATATGATAAGTATGAAGACAACATATATTTGGCTATCTGTTTTGTTTATAATTTTTACAAGCGGGTGTAAGGAAGAAGATATGTCTATGGCGAAGACAGATCTTTTGAATAAAATACAAGAAGTAGAGTCTATTCTGTTAAATTCAGAAGAAGGAATAAATGAGGGTAATTATGCACCGGGTGCTAAATCTGAATTGCAAACATCTATTGATTGGGCTTATTTTATTTTAGAAAATTCCTTTCAGGATACTGCTTATGTAAATGCAGTTTCTATATTGGATGAGGCAATTACAAATTTTCAATCTAATGTGGTGAAAGCGGGAATTCCTAATTTTAGTGCTGGTTCTAAAATGAATTTGGGACCATGTGGAGATTGGAAAATGGAAGATTGTTTTACTTTCGAATGTAAAGTTCGTTATAATGAATTTGCTGCTGGGGATCAGAATATTATCTCATGTGAAGGTGGAAATGGAGGATGGATGGTACGTTCGAGTGGAAATATTATACAGTTTTATATAAATGATTTAGGTTCATGGAACGGTTGTACAACCTCGACATTAGAATTAAATCGTTGGTATCATGTGGCTGTTTCTTATCAACAAGGAGAAGAAATTTCTTTATACTTAGACGGGAAAAAAGTTAGTAGTTCTCCATGTAATAAGTTGCAACTTAAATCGTCTGTTGATCTGCAATTGGGAACATCTCCTGCTTATGCAGATCGTTATATGCGTGGTTGTATTCAGCAAATAAGTTTGTGGAATGATGTTCGAAGTGAACAAGAAATAAGTTCGGATGTACAATCTGTTTTTGAAGGAACAGAAGAAGGTTTGGAGGCTTATTGGCCGTTAGACCTAAATTTAGGTACTGAGATTACAGATGCTACGGGAAAGCATATTGCAAAATTAAGTAATATTATTTGGATTGATGATTAAATATAAAAATAAGTATTATTTACAAAAATACAATGCTTATGAGTCGGAGAATATATTTCTGGGTCATTAATTTATTCTGTTGGATTGTGATAGCACATGCTTCGCCCGATGCAATTAAGACACGCGTTGTCCCGGCTTTGTATAAAACAGCCAATGGACTAAAGCAGGAAGTTCAGGTGATCATTGATCATCAGGGAACAGTAACCCAAGCAGAAGTGGTGTTTAATGGTCAGGAACAGAAAATCCAATTGACAGATGGACAGAATATCTGTTCGTTTGAACTGGATGAAGTCAAGAATGAGCAGCAGATGCCGTTGTCGGTTTCGTATGCTGGTACTACACATCAATCTTCTGTTACAGTAGAGCCGGTACGCCACTGGCAGGTCAATATGGTACAGCATACACATACCGACATTGGTTATACTCGTTCGCAGATGGAAATCTTAGCAGAGCATCTTCGCTATATAGATTATGCTTTAGATTATTGTGATGCGACTGATAATTATCCGGATTATGCTAAGTTCCGTTGGACATGCGAGATCGCTTGGGCTGTAAGTGAATACCTGAAATGTCGTCCGGCGGAACAGATTGCCCGTCTGAAGAAACGGGTGAAGGAAGGTCGTATAGAATTGGCTACCATGTATCTGAATTTCGATGAATTACCGGATGAGCAGACGCTGGCAGCTTCCTTGTATCCGTTGAAACAATTCCGGGAAGCTGGATTGCGAGCAGAAGTAGCCATGCAGAATGATGTGAATGGTATCGGGTGGTGTTTCAGTGAATACTTTGCAGATGCCGGGGTGAAATATGTTAATATGGGAACTCATGGTCATCGGGCATTAATCTGTTTTGATAAACCGACAGTATTCTGGTGGGAATCTCCTTCCGGAAAGAAGGTATTGGCTTATCGGGCAGAGCATTATATGCATGGAAACTTTTGGGGAATAGAAACGAATGATTTTGAGCGTTTCGAAACTCGAGTCTTGGACTACCTAGATCAAATGGAAGCAAAAGATTATCCGTTTGATATTGTTGCTGCACAACATTCTGGCTATTTCACTGACAATGCTCCGCCATCGACCCGTAGCTGTGAGATGGTGAAACGGTGGAATGAGAAATATGAATGGCCTAAAATCCGGACAGCTGTAGCGAGTGAGTTATTCAAAGAAGTAGAAACTAAATATGCTGATAAGATCCAGACAATACGTGGAGCTTGGCCAGACTGGTGGACTGATGGCTTTGCCTCGGGAGCGAGGGAGGCGGCTATCTCACGTGTTACACATTCTAATGTAATTGCTGATCAGGGTGGTTTATCATTAGCCAAGATGTTGGGCGCGAAATTGCCGGAAAATGCCAACGAACAGATTGACGCCATTAATCAGTCCCTTTTGTTCTACGATGAACATACTTTTGGATATAGCGAGAGCGTTCGTGATCCTTATGGCCTGGAGACTTGGGAACAGCGTTCCCTGAAGCAATCGTATGCTTGGGAAGCCTATCGTTATTGTGGGTTGTTGGGTGAGCAGACTATGGGTTTGTTACAAGCTTATGTACCAAAAGCAGATGTACCTTCGATTGCTGTATTCAATACCTTAAACTGGTCATACAGTGGTATAGCTAAAGCCTATATTGATCATCAGATTCTGCCTCGTGACAAAGCCTTCGAGATTGTAGATGCTCAGGGAAATATTATTCCTGCACAACCGGGTGAACGCCGTTCGGACGGAACGTATTGGTCATTGTATGTAAAGGATGTTCCGGCACTGGGCTATGCGCAATTTTATATTCGGGTGAAAGAAGAACCTGTTAAAACGGAAGTAAAGCAGGATCAATTGCCTACTCAAACTGTGGAGAACGATTGGTATCGGATTGAGTTCAATCCTTCAAAAGGTACGATCAAGCAACTGTTTGATAAAGAATTGGATTGTAATATCCTGACTCCAGATGCAGAATGGGAAATGGGAGAGTTTATTTACGAGATTATAGATAGTCGTCACCCGATGGAACAATACAAAGCACCTAAGTTCCTGCGTCGTCGTCCGGAACGTATCCGTTTTGAGGCCTTTGAATCGGGAGATATTTGGGATACGTATCGTTTCCGGGGTGAAACGGTAGCAGGCCGTGAACCGAATAACTTGATGGTTGAATATCGAATATTTAAGGTTGAGAAGAAGATAGAGGTGGTTTATCGTTTGCGAAAGAATGCTGTGATTGATCCGGAATCAATCTATATTTCTTTCCCGTTTGAAATTGCAGGTGGAAAGATTCATTTGGATGTCCCGGGAGGAACGATTGAAGCCGGGGTGGATCAGATACCGGGATCTTCTAACGATTGGTACACGGTACAGAACTTTGCTGCAGCCCGAAGTAATAGAGGACAAGTAGTAATGGGTAGTCAGGAAATTCCTCTGATGCAGTTTGGTGCCATTAATACAGGGCGTTATCAGGCTGGAGCTGTACCACAGACAACGAATATGTATTCGTGGCCGATGAATAATTATTGGACTACTAATTTTAATGCAGATCAGATGGGTGAGATTCAGTGGAGTTATTTCATCAGTTCTAAAGCTGATGCAAGCAACCAGTATGCAACTCGTTTTGCCTGGGAAAATAGAATTCCTTTCCTGACACGCGTTTTACCTGCCAGTCATGAGGCAGCTGCTACTTTACAATCGGCTTCTATGTTCCGTATCTTTCCCGATAACTTGTTGCTTGTAAATATGAAACCGGTAAAAGGAGAACGGGCTGTGATGTTGCAATTACGTGAGGTGAATGGTGAATCTGCTGAATTCAAGGTAGAATCCGGAAAGATCAAAATTTCCCGGATTACAGAATGTGATGTAGTTGGAATACCGCTGAAAGGAACAAACTCTATACAATTTGCTCCTTGGGAAAATAAGTTTGTCAAGTTGAGTTGGTGACTGTAGTTTATATTTACCATTGCATGATTTCAATGAATATCCACTGAAATAATGTAATGGTAAATATAGAAGTAAGTTATATGATAGTGAAAGTTTAACACGATGAATTACAAAGTTTATATAAGTTCTCTAATGTTCTTTGTTGCGTTGGAGGGAGTAGCACAGGGTATGCCTGATTTACTTAATGTCCAAGTACAGAACCGTTATAAATACCGTTCAGACGGACAACCGGGGCGCGTTATACAGCTTTCTTATCGAGGATCGGAAAACTTGACTACTGCCAAGGTGAAAATCATCTCGAAGTATGGAAATGAGGCTTTGGTGGTAGAAGGTGTACGTAACGACTCGATCCCTGTATTCCTTTCACCAAAGATTGGTGTGGATCAGACAGATACAGTGGTTGTTTCTTTACAACTGTCGAATCAGCAAGTATCCCGGGAAGTGATCGTGCCGAAGATGCGCCATTGGACAGTCTATATCTATCCGCATTCGCATGTGGATATAGGATATACGAATACCCAAGCGAATTGCGAGTTTATCCATAAGCATAATTTGGATGTGGCGATGGATCTGATAGAGAAGACGGCAAATTATCCGGAAGATGCCCGCTTCCGTTGGAATCCGGAAGTGACATGGCCGGTAGAACGGTATCTGGCAACAGAATCGAAAGAAAAGAAGGAACGCCTGATGAAGTTTATCAAGGATGGTTCCATCTCAATAGATGCCGGTTATATCAGTACGAATACAAGTGCTGCCAGCGATGAGGAATTGCTTCATCTGTTTAGCTTTGGGAAAAAGATGGCAAGAGAAAGCGGTCGTCCGGTACAGACGATGGTACAGGTGGATGTACCGGGTATGTCGTGGGGTGTAGTATCTGCGGCCAAGCAGATGGGCATTAAGTATTGTTTGTCCCCTTATAATGGTATTGGGCGTATTGGTTTAGCTTCCCAGTTTGAATGTAAACCTTTTTGGTGGGTTGGACCGGATAAAAAGACGAAGGTCTTGTTTCTACAAACAGGATCGTATAATCCTGGTGCTCAATTGAAAGGAATGCCGTATGCCCTTGAGATTATGGGGCAGACAGACCGTACTAAGATTATGCCATTTATAAAGACGGATAATCCGAGGGCACATTTTATAGACCCTTATTTAGACCAGCAGTTGCCTTGGTTGGAATCTCGGAAAGATTATCCGTATGATGTCTTTCCTATGACTTGGTCGATGGCTGATAATACACCGATTGATGTAGATCTGCCAGATGCTGTAAAGAGTTGGAACGAAGAATATGCATTTCCTCATTTGAGGATCTGTACAGCTACGGAAATGGTAGGTGTGTTTGAGAAAAAGTGGGATGACCAGTTGCCTACCTTACAAGGTGATTATACGGAATATTGGACAGATGGATTGGGTTCGGCTGCCCAACAAACGGGTAGGAGCCGTGAAGTGAAGGAACAGTTGGTTCAGGCAGAGATTCTATGGAGTATGTTAAATCCAAAACAGGCTGCTCCAGAAGAGGATATTCAAGAAGCTTGGAGGCACATGCTGCTCAGTACAGAGCATACCTGGATGTTTTCAGATCCTTATAAAGAACCTATTTCCAGTGAAATCTTAAAAGTAAAGTTTGGATACTTTGACACGGCTGCAAAATTGACAGAACAGGTCTTGCATCAGGCCTATGCTAAACTAGAGGATAAGACCTCGGACAGATTCTCCGTTTTTAATACCAATACGTGGAATCAGAGTGGTGTCGTTTATCTTTCGAAAGAACAATCTAAAGATAGGAATACCGTGATGGATGAAAATGGACAAGAGGTATTATCTCAACGCTTGTCTTCAGGAGAACTTGCGTTTTGGGCATCTGAGGTCCCTGCATTGGGGTGTAAGACTTATCGGCTTTGTCAAATGGATGGTAAGAATACTCTTTCGAACAGTATGTCGGATATAAGGTCGTTGGATAACGGAAATATAAGTGTGAAAGTTGATCCCATTACCGGTGATATAATCAGTTTGATCAAAGAAGGGGTTGAATATGTGGAT
>OHTA01001136.1_pt1 | contig 14503 bp, 10 predicted proteins | sample 1578851 | NCBI WGS metagenome assembly OHTA01 (sample SAMEA3879578, study PRJEB24766) | human gut metagenome | biome: human-associated habitat; feature: feces | place: USA | collected 1985/1987 | reverse complement strand
TCCGTGTAAATTTCGTTTTTAAGGCCGGTTTCATACTATCCGATAAATTTAGCAGATAACCGTTGTTCACACACCTAGGTTAGATGTCTCCCCGTTTTAAAAGGTAGTTTGACGGTTTCAAAATACCTTTGTAAAACAAAAAGCGGAACAATTTTTCCTCTTGTTTAAAATTAAGGTTTCCGACATAAAAATACCATCGCCCATTTATCATAGGCGATGGTATCATTCATCAATCCCATTTTCCAAAATCAATTATGATGATTTTGCTTTGTTTTTTGATTTTAGTTGATTGTTAGCTCGGACAAAGACTTTTCCTTGTTCAATGTACAGCTGTTGTTGTTCATTTGTCATTGAACGGAATACACGCAGTAATTCTTCTTCTGCAAGATTATTGGTTTTGTTCTCGGGAATATTCAAAAGATAATCGGCGGATACATTAAAATATAATGCTATTCTTTTTAAAGTTTCAAAGTCAGGTTCACTTACACCTTGAACATATCCGCCTATTGTTGACGGTGCAATATTGAGGTCATTTGCAAATTGCTTTTGTGTAATATTTTCTTCATCTATAAGCAAGCGTAATTTTTCGCTGAAATTCATAGTAATCACCCATAATTATTTTAAATGAAGATATGAAATAATGGTTAAATATACTAGAAACTCGTTGACAAAACTAGAACGCAGTTGTAAAATAAAGTAAAGGTATTATTTAGTTTTATTGGAGGTAATACTATGGAACAAAATGCGGTTAATATTCAAAAATCAGAGAAAAAATTCGGTAGGTTCTACAAAATATTATGTGTAGTTCTTGTTTTGCTGCTTTTGATAGGCATGCTTGGAATTACGGTTTATAACGGTAATCAAAAAGTGGGAAACGGACTTTCAGCATATGAACTTGCGGTGAAATACGGATATGACGGTACTGTTCAGGATTGGCTCACATCACTTTCAGGTAAATCTGCTTATGAAATTGCAGTTGATAATGGTTACAAAGGAACAGAAAAAGAATGGATAGAATCATTAAAAGCTTCATCCAATGAGGTTGTTAGTGTTAAAACGGCAAAGTTTTCTTCAAATGGCGATTTGCTTATAGTATTGTCAGATGATTCAGAAATCAATCTAGGAAAAGCTGTCGGTAAAGATGGTATGAATGGTTCTAATGGTAAAAATGGTACGGATGGTAAAAATGGAATAGACGGAAAGAACGGTACAAACGGTCAGAACGGAAATGATGGCTTAAATGGAACTAATGGTAGAGATGGTATAAACGGCACTGACGGTAAAAATGGTGCTGATGGTATAGGAATTTCTAATGCAAGTATAAATTCTGACGGTCAACTTGTTATTGCTTTTTCAGATGGTAAAACTGTAAATCTTGACAAAGTAACAGGAATGAATGGTAAAGACGGTGTTAGTGTAACAAACTCAGAAATCAATTCAGATGGTGAGCTTGTATTGACATATTCAAACGGACAGCGTTCAAATCTTGGAAATGTAATAGGTGCAAACGGAAAAGATGGTATTGACGGTAAAAATGGTATAGATGGTAAAAACGGAAGCAACGGTATTAGTGTAGCAAAATCCGAAATTAATTCTCTTGGCGAACTTGTATTAACATATTCCGATAATAGGATAGAGAATCTCGGTATAGTTGTAGGTTCGGATGGTCAAAACGGTAAAGATGGTTCTGACGGTAAAGACGGAACAAATGGTCTTGACGGAAAAGATGGTATAAGTGTTTCAAGTGCCGAAATAAATTCTGATGGTCAACTTGTTATAGCATACTCAAACGGACAACGTTCAAATCTTGGAAATGTAATAGGTGCGAACGGTAAGGATGGTATTGACGGCAGGAATGGAACAGATGGTAAAGACGGTCAGAACGGCAAAGATGGCATAAACGGAACTAATGGTAAAGATGGTACAAATGGTCTTGATGGAAAAGATGGAATAAGTATTGCAAAATCTGAAATAAATCTTAAGGGTGAACTTGTTCTTACATATTCAAATAACTTTGTTGAAAATCTCGGTGTAATTGTCGGTACAAACGGTAAGGACGGAAAAGATGGCAGAGATGGAGTTGACGGTAAAAACGGAATTGATGGTAAAGACGGTGTTAATGGAACGAATGGAGAAAATGGTCTTAACGGTGAAGACGGAGTTGGTATAGAGAGCATTGCGATAAATTCCTCGAATGAACTTTGCATAGTTCTTACAAATAACACTGAACTTAATCTTGGAAATATTAAAGGCTCTGACGGTTTAAATGGTACAGACGGTCAAGACGGTATTGGAGTAGCTGAGACTTCAATTGATAACAACGGTCAACTTGTAATCAAATATACTGACGGAACATCAAAAACATTAGGTGTTGTAGTCGGAAAAGATGGAACAGACGGTAAGAACGGTACTGATGGAAAAGACGGCGTCAACGGCACAAATGGTATTGATGGTAAAGATGGTACAAACGGTGTTGACGGTAAAGACGGAAACGGAGTTAAAGACACCTCAATCAATGATAACGGTGAACTCGTTTTAACTTATACTGACGGTACAACTGTTAATCTTGGAACTGTAGTAGGCAAGGACGGAACAGACGGTAAGAATGGTACTGATGGAAAAGATGGTGTCAACGGCACAAATGGTATTGATGGTAAGGATGGTACAAACGGAAAAGATGGTGTTGACGGTAAAGATGGTATAGGTGTAGCAAAATCCGAAATAAATTCAAAAGGTGAACTGGTAATTACTTATTCGGATAACACTTTCATCAACCTTGGTGTTGTTGTAGGTCAAAACGGTAAGGACGGAATTAACGGCAAAGATGGTATCAATGGTACAGATGGTGTAGACGGTAAAGATGGAATTAACGGTACAAATGGTGTTGACGGAAAAGATGGTATAGGTATCTCAGATGTAACAATTAATACGTCAGGTGAACTTGAACTTACTTTTTCTGATTTATCAAGTATTAATCTTGGTTGTGTAGTAGGTAAGGATGGCACAAATGGTATTGACGGCAAGGATGGTGTAGGAATATCGAATGTTTTAATATCTGATACAGGAATTCTTACAGTTGAACTTACGAGCGGTGTGAATCTTGAATTAGGTAACATCAAAGGTGCTGATGGACTCGGTATTACAAAATCTGAAATAAACACAAATGGCGAGTTAATACTTACATATACAAATGGTCAGTCAACCAACCTTGGAATTGTTAAAGGTACGGATGGTGTAGACGGCAGAAACGGTACTGATGGAAAAGATGGCACAAGTATTGCTAATGTAGTTGTATCTTCGGAGGGAGCTTTAAGTGTTGAACTCTCAAACGGAACAATTCTTAATCTTGGTAATATCAAAGGTACTGATGGAATCGGAATAACAAAATCTGAAATAAATTCAAATGGTGAGCTGATACTTACATACACAAACGGTAATACGGAAAATCTTGGTGTTGTTGTGGGTGTGAACGGTTCAAATGGTACTAACGGTAAAGACGGAACAGGTATTAAATCAGTTACTCTTTCATCAGACGGAAATCTTAGTATTCTTTTGACTGATAATACTGTATGTAATCTTGGAAATATCAAAGGCGAAAAAGGAGATAAGGGAGATAAAGGCGATAAAGGTGCTGACGGCAAGAATGGTAAAGATGGTAGAGGTATAGCCAAAACGGAACTTGTCAACGGAGAATTGATTATCACATATACAGACGGAACAAGTGATAATTTAGGAAGTATTGGCGGAGGAGTCCCCGAAGAGGATGAAGAAATATTAAAATTCACCTTGTTGGCAGATGATACATATAGTGTCTCTGCTGGTAATGGTGCAAAAAATGTTGACAGCATTGAAATTCCTTCTACTTACAATGGCAAAGCAGTAACACAAATTGCTGATAAGGCTTTTATGAATTTATCAAATTTAACTAAAATCACAATTCCTGACAGTATCACAAAAATTGGAGAATATGCGTTTTATGATTGTACATTACTTTCGAATATTATATTACCAAGTAGTTTGCAATCGATTCAAAAGTATGCTTTCTCTGGGTGTACTTCAATAACTGAAATCACAATACCAAGTGCAACTACATATATTGGAGAATATGCTTTTTATAATAGTTCATTAAGCAATGCAACTTTTGAAGAAACTAATGGTTGGACAACTACATATGATTCAAGTAAAAAACAAAAGGGAGCTATTCTTCTGTTTAGTTTTAGCAATTGGGATTATAATTCTTCTGGAGTATCCTATTATTATACTGATTACGAATGGGGGTATTTTTCTCGAAAAAGCGATATGGCGCAAATTCTAAGTGGTGATTATTCGACTTCATATTATGTGTATAGAACTCTTAATTATCGTACAGTTTCTATGTACAAATATGCGTGGTCACGCAGCTAAATAAAATAAAAGGAGAGATTCGAAGTGGCAGTTTGGGGAATTGGTGCATATTACAAAGGTGATAACGGCACTGATAAAACACAAGACTTTATAAACCAAGGATTTGCTTGTATTGGTTGGAGCGAAAATGATGCTCCTGCCCTATATCAGATGATAAAGTCAGTTAAAATAGGAGATATTATTTATATAAAATCTTTTACTCCTAATCAAAAGCAATTGTGTGTAAAAGCAGTAGGGATTGTAACCGATAACTGTAAAAAGATTGGGCTACGGCGTCAAAGTAAAATGGAAAGAAGAGTTTAGTGAATCTATCAATATTACGGTGTCTTCCGAAATGTACAGAAACAATGTGTTCAATAATACTATGTATGAAGAATACAATGAAAATATTATTTCTAAACTAGTTGATATAATCATGAATTAAAATAAAAAACAGTCTGAGTATTTGTGATTGATACTCAGACTGTTTTTATATGGATATAAGAATAAAATTTCAAAAATAAACATCATCGGAGGGAAATTCGGGGGAAATCTGCAAAACTTAGATATTTAGGCAAAAAGAAAAACGGCAAAACCTTAGTGGTTAAGCCGTTTCTTAGTGGTTGCGGGAGCCGGATTTGAACCGACGACCTTCGGGTTATGAGCCCGACGAGCTACCGAGCTGCTCTATCCCGCGATATACAACTCTGCTGTTTTTTACAGCTTTATTATTATAGCATTATGTAAAGGTTGTGTCAATAGTTTTTTGTATATTTTTTTATTTTATGCTTTGCCCGGCTTTTTTGACTGAATTTATTTACATTTTAATCTTAGTTTTTTAAGGGTATGTACACAATTGTATGGCGGAACAGATGCAAATAGAAGATTTAAATGCCTGTTAAAACAAAAGTGAGATTGTGCAAAATAATGATTTATATGTGTTTTGCACGGCGAATTTGATATATTGATTGCGGATTGCTTTTGTGGTACAATTACCGTGTGAATTTGCGGGATTTTTAAATTGCGACAAATACAGATGAGAGGGAATTATGGGAAAGAACAAAACACGCAGTAAATCTGCACTTAAACAAAACAGTATCACAGCTGAAAACAAAAGGCTCGGCGATGACGGAAACATTAATTTTACTTTTAAAATTTTGTCGGCAATCGGCATTATTATCATAGTTTCGGGGCATTGCTACAACGGCGGTGTGTCGCTGATGTATGATTGGTTTCCGAAGTATTCGTACAATCTCGCCTTGTTCGTTTTCATTTCGGGCTATTTTTACAAGGAAAAACACGAGGAACATATTTTCAAATATATATGGGGACGGACAAAACGCTTGTTGATTCCAGCGTATCTATGGAACATTGTTTACGGAATAATCGCATTCGCACTTACTCAGGTCGGCTATACGATTGCTCAGGGCAAATTTGATCTGTACAACCTTTTTGTTATGCCGTTTATTGACGGCGAAAGTTTTGCCTACAACCTCGGTTCGTGGTTTGTGTATCCGCTGTTCTGTGTTTATGTTTTTAACATACTGTTCCGCAAACTGCTCAAAAAGGTTCACAGGGGCAACGAGTATGTCATTCTTGCCGTGTATCTTGCAATCGGAATTTTCGGTGTGCAATACTGCATTTGGAATCCTGCCCCAAAGGGTGCGTTGCTGTTGTTGTTCAGGTCAATGTTTTTTCTGCCGTGTTTTGAGTTTGGCAGATTTTATCACGAAAAGCTTGAAAAACACGATAATCTCAACAGCGTTGCATATTTTGCAATCGTTCTCGGAGTTCAGCTTCTTCTCCTCACATTCTGTGAAAATCTTGAATACACTCCGTCAAAGTGCGTGAAGTTTGACAACGGCTGCGTCATTCCTTATGTAACCGCAATCACGGGCATTGCGTTCTGGCTGAGGGTTGCAAAGCTGATTACTCCGATTATCAAGAACAAAAAGCTTGTCAGAATGATTTCTGACAATACCTACAGCATAATGATTCACCACATTTTTGCCTTTATGATTGTAAAATGGGCGTTCCGGGGATTGAGCGTAATTACACCGCTGTTCAAAGATTTTGATGTTTTAAAACTCAAGTCAACAATCTGGTACATTTATCGTCCGAACGGCTTAAATTTTTACTGCATAATCTACCTTGCCGCAGGAATATTCATTCCGATTCTTATAGGAACGGTTACGCACAGGATATTTGAATTTATGAAAGAGCATACCTTGAAGAGTATGCAAAAAAGCAGTCGGACAGGTAAAGTAAACAAAATTGAAAAAGTCGTAAAATAATGCTTTTTTTACAGGCTTTAAAATGAATAAAAAATAAGCTGTATGTGCATTGTTACAAAATAACACGGCTTGTATTGTGCAATATTTGCCTTTAAAGCTGTGCGACTGAACAACTTGCACTAAAAGGTAAAATAATATTTATTCATTTCGCCGTAGCAAAAAACATTAATTTGTGTTACAATATTTCATTATGGTATTTAGCGGAGCAGATATGCCGATATACAGAATAGCTGATTTGAATGTTGAAGTTAATCCAAAATTTAAAATATGCAGGAAACGGCTTGAAAGCTATGCCGTTAAGTCGAATGAATCGGGAAAGACCGACATTGCGATATCGGTTTCGGATGACGAAATCCGTGAGCGTCTCAGGCTTTCCGACAACCTCAGCGAACAAGGTGCGGAGGATGTTCTGATACTCTCAAAATTCTGCAACGCCGTGCTTGACGGATTTGACGGATTCTTTTTTCATTCATCCTGTCTTGAGCTTGACGGCGAGGGCTATGTTTTTTCGGCAGTCAGCGGAACGGGCAAGTCTACCCACACGGCTCTGTGGCGAAGGCATTTTGGCAACAGGGTGACGATGATTAACGATGACAAGCCGGTTATACGAAAATGTGACGGAAAATTTTATGCTTACGGAACTCCGTGGATGGGGAAAGCTGACATAGGAACAAATACAAAAGCACCTGTTAAGGCTGTGTATATTCTTCAGAGAGCAGAAGAGAACACGGCAGTCAGAGTGTTGCCGTCACAGGTTATGAAACAGTTGCTTGAGGCAACGGTTATTGATGTTGAGCGGAGCAGAATGGAAAAGCTGCTTGAATTGCTTGATGAGTTCTTTAAGGAAACACCGTTGTTTTTGCTCGGTTGTAATATGGATGAAAGTGCTGTTATGACGGCTTACAATGCCGCAAACGGCGGATAAGGCTATGGAAATTTCAGAAAGCGGAGGAATATAAGATGGAATTTGTTCAGGTCGTTTCGGTTGAAAATATGAGAAAAAGCGACGCAAGGACGATTGCGGAGCATACTCCTTCGGCGGAGCTTATGTACAGAGCCGCACAGGGGATTTTTAATTCGGCAAAGTTTGTGGGCAAGGTTGCCATAGTTTGCGGTAAGGGCAACAACGGCGGCGACGGTTATGCGCTCGCCTGTGTTTTATGCAAAAACGGCTTTACACCGACAATTTTCAGAGCAAGCGACGGCTTTTCAAAGGACGGCCTTTACTATTATAAAACCGCAATGTCGCTCGGTGCCGAGGAGATGCCGATGTCACAGGCGGCGGCTTTCACGGGATTTGACATTGTAGTTGACTGCCTGCTCGGAACAGGCTTTTCGGGTGAATTAAAGGGTGAAATGCTTGAAGCGGTTGAGCAGATTAATATGACAAACGCCTATGTTATAAGTGCAGACATCAACAGCGGAATCAACGGTGACACGGGTGTGTGCAGTACGGCGGTAAACTCGGATCTTACCGTTTCAATCGGTTCGTTCAAGACAGGCTTGTTCCTCAATGACGCACCGTATTACATCGGTTCAGTCACAAACTGCGATATCGGAATCAGCCTTATTGAAGATGAATACAAGCTGATTGACTATTCTCTTTTGCATATGTTTGAGGGCTACGGCTCTCTTGTTATGACTGCGGAAGAATTTTTTGAAAAGTACGGCTACGAGCCTTCAAAGTGCAATGTTGCACGCTGTGTTGAGGAAATCAGCAAAAAAGAACGCAGAACAGTTGTAGTAAAAACAGACCATTCTGCGGTAATTGCGGATCTTAAATATATTTATTTTTGCGCTGACTATGTTATTAACAATTGATTGATTTTAATTGAGTTAAGGGTGAAACCATGAAGTACAAGAAGGTGTTGTTACCGCCCGAGCCGTATTACAGCGGCAGGGTTACAAGATATCCGGACAGAAAAGTTGCCTTTGAATCGGGACTCAGGTGGCATGGTTCATATGAAATTTCCTATATAAAAAAAGGTAAGGTAAGGCTTAACAAGCTTGACTGTGAAATTATTCTCAATGCGGGCGATGTCTATGTTCTTAACAGTCAGGAAGTTCATTCCTATGAGGACATCGGTGAGGATACTCAGGCTGTTATGCTCAATATCATTCCAAAGGCAATTGCACCGTATGTTGACGATCCGCATATTGTGCCGAGTTTCAAACAACCCGAGGGCGAAGCTCTTGAGTTTATCAGGAAAGCAATGGACATATTCTACGGATATGAAGAGTACAAGAGCAAGCTTATCAGCATGAAGGTAAGGGCGGTGATGTACAGCGTTGCGTACTATCTCATCCGTGATTGCATTGACAACGATATACAATATGTTCACGGTTCTCAGGCTGATGATTTTGACTGCGCCAAAAGTGCTATCAGATATATGCACGATAATTATAAACACGAAATCACGCTCAATGAAATCGCCAATTATGTAGGCATGACGCCTGCTCATTTTTCAAAATATTTTAAGGATAAAACAGAGGAAACATTTTCAAAGTATCTTCGCCGTGTTCGCCTTGAACACGCTATTGATGATTTGAGAAACAAAAAAATCACCGTCAGACAGGCGGCGATTGAAAACGGTTTTCCAAATGTGAATTCGTTTATCCTGTCCTGCAAGTCCGAATACGGCAGAACTCCTGCGGAACTTAGGAATTACAGCGAGAAGAACTGACGGTGTGCCACCGCAATCTATTCGAGAAGATACTCGGATAAAAGAATTGCATCAGATGCCCGAATACGGCATTGATGCAATTTTTGCTTTATATGAAAGTAAATGTATACTTGTATGGGCGAACCGATGTTATACAACCGTTACAACACCTATTTCAACTTGATTATTGATTCTGGGGATGAATACGGGGTTGCTCAGACCTGCGCAGACAATCATTTTTGTGCCGTCAAGGTCAAATTCGCCTTTGTCATATTTCGGAAAAAGACCCTGATTCGGAGCGATTACTCCGCCGATGAACGGCAATTGAATCTGTCCTCCGTGGGTGTGACCGCAGACGATTAAGTCTATGTCGGTTTTCTTTGCGTCCTCGGCAATGTATTCGGGCTGGTGGTGCAGAAGAATTGTGAAATTGTTCTTTGCTTTTTCGGCAAATTCTTCCCACAGCGTTCTTGACGGAACATCGTCATCGGGAGTGTAGAACTCATAATAAGGGTAATCGCTCATTCCGCCGATAAGCACACTCTTGCCGTTTTTGGTGAATTTTATGTATTCATTATCGAGCAATACAGCGCCTGTTGAATCTGTTTCGCTTTTAAAATCCGTTCCGAATTTGGCGGCATTGTCACGCTCATGGTTGCCGAGACAGCAGTATGTGGGTGCAATTTTTGAAAGCTTTTCAAGCACATCTTTCATCTTTGTTGTGTCGGGATCGCCACGGTTGACCATATCTCCGCAAACTGCAATAAAATCGGGATTTTGTTCCTTTACAAGCTCTGCAAGGTCTGCGTTCTTTTCTCCGTATTCCTTGTTGTGCAAATCCGTGATGACAACAAATTTCAGCTTTGCATCGTTCTTAGTATTGTTTACACAGTAATTTGTGATTGCAATTGTGTTGTCACAGTAAACGCCCCATATTACGAGAGTCACAAACAGCACAAGTATTATTGCTCCGAGGATTATCGAAAATTTTTTCATTCAATTCACCGCTCATATTAAGTATGGTATTATTTTAGGCTCGTTTTGTGCGGTTGTCAACAAATGTGTGTCGAACAAGTCTGATTATTACTGTTCCTTGTGCTTTGATTGTCGGATTTTAAGTTGATTTAGAAATTGCTTTGTTTGACATTCCTTTTGCACTGTTGTATAATAAATCATAATTGTATTTATATGTTACTCGGGAAATTTACACAAAGTTAAACAGAAGAGGTATGGGTTATGAAGAAGATTAATTTGCGTAAGATGTTGCTGGCTCTCGCAGATGTGTTTATTATCGTTGTCAGCGGTATTCTTGCAAATTATATTCTCTTGCTTGTCGGCTACATAGGTGCTGCTTCAAGCAAAGGCTTGTTGAGCTATATTGTTATTGATCTTGTCATGTGTCTGTTTACGCTTTATATAAGCGGAACATATTCAAAATTGTGGCGATACTTTAACGCAAAGGACTATATGGTGTGCGGAATTGCCGTCTTTTCGGGGTTTACGCTCGGCTTTGTAATCTCGTTGTTTTTGCAGATTCCACAGAGAAAGATTTTTTGTATAGTACATTTCGCAATAGCCCTTGTCGGAATTCTTGTATTCCGTTTTGTTTTCAGAAGGGCTTTTCTTGACCTTACCGAGGCAGGAAGGGCAGAGGGCGGAGAGCGCACCCTTATTGTGGGCGCAGGCAATGCCGGCAGAATGATTGTTCGTGAAATTCACAATGCGAAAGAGCAGGGTGATGTTAATAATCCTTCAAAAAGCATCATTCCGGTATGCTTTGTCGATGATGATTTGAAAAAGCTGAATCAGAAAATCGAAGGAATCCCCGTTGTCGGAACCTGTCCCGAAATTGTTAAAATATGTGATGAATACCGCATAGACAATATTATTGTTGCACTTCCGTCATGTGAGGAAGATGAGAAGAGGAAGATTCTTGACTACTGTTCCGCAACAGAGTGCAAAATCAAGATTATCCCTTATCTCGGCGAGCTTTTGTTTGATGACGGGCATACACAGCTTATTTCACAGGCAAAGGAAATCAAGATTGAGGACCTTCTCGGCAGAAAACCCATTGAGTTTGACCGAAAGGAGATTCATGACCTTATCAACGGAAAGGTTTGTCTTGTTACAGGCGGCGGCGGTTCAATCGGAAGTGAGCTTGTAAGACAGATTGCAAAGAATGATCCAAAACAAATCATCATTGTTGATATCTACGAAAACAACGCATATGACATTCAGCAGGAGCTTGTGCTTGAATACGGCACAAAGCTTAACCTTGTAACGCTTATTTCATCGGTTCGTGATTACGACAAAATGGAGCTTATCTTCAAGACATATCGCCCCGAACTCGTATTCCACGCTGCCGCTCACAAGCATGTTCCGCTTATGGAAACCGTTCCCGAGGAGGCTGTAAAGAACAACATCTTCGGCACATTCAATGTTGCAACCCTTGCAGAAAAGTACAAGGCAAAGAAGTTTGTTATGATTTCAACCGACAAGGCTGTTAATCCGACAAATGTTATGGGCGCAACAAAGCGTGCGTGCGAGATGATTATTCAGTACAAGGCGCAGCACAGCACCGATACCGAATTTGTAACAACAAGATTCGGTAATGTTCTTGGCTCAAACGGCTCGGTTATTCCGCTGTTTCGCCGTCAGATTGAAAACGGTGCGCCCGTTACCGTAACACATCCCGATATTATCAGATATTTTATGACTATTCCCGAGGCTGTTTCGCTTGTTCTTGAGGCAGGTGCAATGGCAAAGGGCGGTGAGATTTTTGTTCTTGATATGGGTGCTCCCGTCAAGATTACAACCCTTGCCGAGAATCTTATCAGAATGTACGGTAAGGTTCCGTACAAAGATGTTCCGATTATTTTCACGGGACTTCGTCCGGGTGAAAAGCTTTTTGAGGAGCTTCTTATGGACGAAGAAGGTCTTAAGTCAACACAGAACAAGAAAATTTTCATAGGAAATCAAATTAAAATAGACGAAACAGATATGCTGTCAAAGCTTGAGGTTCTCAAAAAGACCGCAGAAAACAATGACAGTGAAAAGACAGTTGAACTTTTGGCAGAACTTGTACCTACTTTTTGCCACAAGGTCAATGATTAACCGAAAAGGAGAAATTTTATGTGCGGTATTGTAGGTTATGTAGGACCTAAGGATTGCAGTGAAGTGCTTGTTAATGCTCTCACAAAGCTTGAATACAGAGGCTATGACTCGGCAGGTATTGCGGTTTTTGATAACGGGGAAATCAAGACCGTAAAGACCAAGGGTAAGCTTCAGGACTTAAAGGATAAGCTTGCAGAGGTCGGCACTCCGAAAGGTCATGTCGGCATAGGTCACACCCGTTGGGCAACCCACGGCGAGCCTTCGGATGTAAACTCACATCCACACAGCGGTGCAAGGGTTACAATCGTTCACAACGGTATTATTGAAAACTATATGGAGCTTAAAGACTTCCTTATCTCAAAGGGAAGAACTTTTTTAAGCGACACAGATACAGAGGTTGTTGCTCAGCTCCTCGACTATAAATACAACGGAAATCCTCTTGAAACAATTGACAGTGTAATGGCTGAGCTTAAGGGTTCGTTTGCACTCGGAATTATGTTCAAGGATTTCCCCGACAGAGTTTTTGCGGTTCGCCGTGAAAGTCCTCTTATCGTAGGCGTTGCAGAAGGCGAGTGCTTTATTGCGTCCGATGTTCCTGCAATTCTTCAGTACACAAGGGATTATTATCTTCTTGACCATGATGAAATCGTAACACTTTCACCTGACGGTGTTTCGTTCGTTGACGAACACCTTGATCCGATTGAAAAGGAACTTCAGACAGCCGACTGGGATATGGAGGCTGCCGAAAAGGGCGGTTATCCGCACTTTATGATTAAGGAAATCAACGAACAGCCCGAGGCTATCAGAACAACGATTATGCCGAGAATCAAAGAGGGACTTCCGTTCCTTGAGGAATGCGGCATCACAACGGAAACAATCAAGAATTTCAAAAATATCACAATCGTTGCCTGCGGTACTGCTATGCACGCAGGTATGGTTGGCAAGTATGTTATTGAGGATCTCGCAAGAGTTCCCGTAAATGTTGACATTGCGTCCGAGTTCCGTTACAGAAATCCGATTGTAGGCGAGGGCGACCTTGTAATTATCATTTCACAGTCGGGCGAAACAGCCGACAGCCTTGCCGCAATGCGTCTTGCAAAGCAGAAGGGTGCAAAAACTCTTGCAATCGTAAACGCAAAGGGCAGTTCAATTGCTCGTGAGGCGGATATGCTCATCTACACACTCGCAGGTCCCGAAATTTCCGTTCCGTCAACAAAGGCATACATCACACAGCTTTCCGTTATGTATCTCTTTGCCTTTGAGCTTGCTCTTGCAAAGGAAACAATCAGCACAGCCGAGTGCAAGCGACTTGTTTCGGCTCTTACAAAAATGCCCGAGGCAGTTCAGTATGTAATCGACAACTGCGAGGATATCTGCAAGTTCGTTGCCACAAAGCTTGTTGCAACCGACAGTTTGCTTTACATAGGCAGAGGTCTTGACTATGCCCTTTCAATGGAGGGTTCACTCAAGCTCAAAGAGGTTTCGTACATTCACTCAGAAAGCTACGCCGCAGGCGAGTTAAAGCACGGCACAATTTCGCTTATTGACGAGGATGTTCCCGTTATCGCCGTTGCAACTCAGACAGGTATTATCCCCAAGACAATCAGCAATGTTGTTGAGGTTAAGTCAAGAGGTGCAAATGTTATTCTTGTTTGTACAGACGCCTGTGCAAGAGAACTCAAGGACGGTGTTGCGGATTATGTTATCGAAATTCCGCATACAGACGAGCTTCTTATGCCGATTACAGCGGTTGTTCCGCTTCAGATTCTTGCTTATTATACATCAATCAACAGAGGTATTGATCCCGATAAGCCAAAGAACCTTGCTAAGTCGGTTACTGTAGAATAAACGGCAGTCTTGTTTTTAATTGAAAATTGAAAATTTCGGTTGGCGGTGTGCCACCGCAGTCAATTCGAGAAGATAGTTAGATAAAGAAATTGCATTGATGCCCGATACGGCATTGATGCAATTTTTGTTTTATATGAAAGCGAATGTTTATTTATATAATTTTAATTTGTACAAATCTTTGCGTGGCTATCTGCAGGCATA
>OHTA01001127.1_pt1 | contig 14598 bp, 10 predicted proteins | sample 1578851 | NCBI WGS metagenome assembly OHTA01 (sample SAMEA3879578, study PRJEB24766) | human gut metagenome | biome: human-associated habitat; feature: feces | place: USA | collected 1985/1987 | reverse complement strand
GCACTTAAACTCCAGTTCTTATAACTTAACGTTGTATTTACTGATCCTAAGAAATCCGGCTGGATTGAACCGATAATTTCAGCTGTACCAGAACGCTGATAATACATAGCACCCATACTACTGTAATAAGATGTAGCATCCAAAACTGGCAATCCTGTAGCATCGTCTATTTTCACCTTTGAATCGGACATCAACAAACCATATTCTTCACCTACTTTGGCAACAGAACCTATACGATAATTACCATAATCTACGCTACCTTCCAACAGAATATAATCTGCTACATTTTCATGTAACGAAATAATCTTACTTGTATTTTTCGTATAAGTAAAGTTCAAATCCCATTGCCAATCATCATTTTGGAAAGGTGTTGTATTTAAAGCCAATTCCACACCTTTATTCTGGATATTACCAGCATTAATTAACTGATTGCTGATACCAGAAACAGAAGGAACAGAAATCGACATGATTTGATCTTTCGTATTTTCCTTGTAATAAGTAGCATCAATACCAATTCGGTTATTCAAGAAACGCCAATCCAAACCTATTTCCCAAGCATTCTTACGTTCAGGCTTTAAATCAGTAGAATAAGCCGTTGACGGTAAAGATAATGCATAAACACTACTACCGTTAGCTAATGTAGAAGTATTTAAAGAATAAGCTGAATTAATAATATAAGATTCTGTATCATTACCTACCTGAGCCCAAGATCCACGAATCTTTGCAAAAGAAACCCATTCCGGTAATTGATCACGGAATGTCTGAGTTAAAATCCATGAACCATTTACAGATGGGTAGAAATAAGAATAATTACCATGACCGTCAGCATATACAAGTGAAGAAGACCAGTCATTACGTCCCGTCACATCTACAAAGATCTGATCTTTCCAACTGGCACTTGCCTGGAATGCTATAGACAACATACGTTTCTCGTATTGAAGTTTACCTGTATAAGAAATCGTATTTTTAGAGTTTTCGATGAAATATTGGTTCGGGATAACCAAACCTCCATTCGTATTCATCGACATATTTTGCTCGAAGTTATTATAATATTCACCGCGTAAGAAACCACCAAAATTCCAGTCTCCAACTTGTTTATTTAAAGTGAATGTTGCATTAAAATTGGTTTGTTCTTTTTCATACAAACCTAAGCCATAATAACCTGAATTTGTATTGGCATATCCAGTACCTGGTTGTTTACTTTCAAAACGCTTGTTGTAATTATTGTAGTTTCCTTCAGCTCGGAATTTTAACCAATCAAGAATATCTATGTTCAAAATTAATGATGGGCGAACAGATGTTTCTGTCTGGCGATAATCATTTTCAAAGATATTCCACCATTGACTAATACCTGGAACATTTGCATACTCATCTCCATAATCAGAACTAGCTAATCCACCATGAGATCCTTTATATCGAGTTCTCCAATACCTCGTATCATACAAACCCCCAAACGGGCCTAAGTTTGTATCAACGAAAACTTCACCAATGTTAGCTTGTGCATTTCTAGGTTTTGAAGTTGCAAAACTCATAGAAGCTTCCAATTCTACTTTATTAGTAATCTTATGAGAAGCTTTTGCAAAGAATGACAAACGTTGGAAACTATTATTAGGCAATGTTCCATTTGCATATTTATAAGAAAGAGATGTATAGAATGAAGTTTTTTCATTTGACCCACTAACAGAAATATTTGTATTAGAGTTAACTCCTAAATCGTATGCATCTTTAAAGTTATTTTTGTAAGGACTATAAACACCCATTGATCCATCCCACATTTCAATAGATGAACCGTCATATTTAGGACCCCAATGACGACCTGTCATACCAATCAATGTTTGCTGTCCGTTACTATTTAGCATAAATTGTCCGGTATTATCATATTTGTAGTAATTTCCATTTGCATCTGTAGCTCCGTATGAAACATTACCTGCATACTGACCAGGCCCATATTCGTATTGTAAATTAGGTTGTTTGTACATGTGGTCAATACCTACTGTTTGGGAGAAATTAATACCTAAACCGTTTTGACCTTTACCACTTTTCGTTGTGATAACGACTGCACCATTCAAACCGCGTGAACCATATAGAGCAGTAGCTGCAGCACCTTTCAATACAGATACGGATTCAAAATCATCCGGGTTTAAGTTCTTTAATTCGTTACCATAGTCAGCATCTGTTTGTGACCAATCAGCATCACCATCTTTAATACCATTGTCCAAAATAACGCCATCTACTACATAAATAGGTTGGTTATTTGTCCCTAAAGTAGAAGCGCCACGGATCAAAATTTTAGTAGAACCAAACATACCACCATCAGAACCAGCGATCTCAACACCTGCTACTTTTCCTTGTAATGCTGCTACAGGGTTGATCACATTTTTATTCAAATCATCACCCTTCATTTCTGTCATAGCATATCCCAAGGCCTTTGTTGCACGCTTCATACCCAAAGCTGTTACAACGACTTCTTCCAACTGTTCTGAATCTTCCGAAAGTGTAACATTAATGGAAGGCTGTCCCGTGTAAGTAATTTGTTGTGTGGCATAACCAACATAAGAGATTTCAATGATATCACCACTCTTTAATCCTTCTAATGTGAAGTTTCCGTCCATGTCAGTAATGTTACCATTGGTAGTTCCTTTTATGATTACAGATGCTCCGATAACCGGACCAAAAGAATCAACAACTGTACCTGTGACTTTTCCATCTTGTTGTGAAAAATCAATGCCAGGTTTAACCGGAGCTATTTCTGCATAGATATTACCCGTCAAGCTCAATGCAGTAGCTACTAACAGTAAACTAATCGATTTAGTTCTTCTAGGCATAGTAGATAAATATTACATTTGTTTATAAAATAGATTGCTTGATTATTCTCTCGTTCAAATTTAGTTCTAACCAGACTTCGTTAAAAACTGCATAAAAGTACAAACTATTTTTATGTCACACGTATATAATAATGGTTAATTTTTTGTAAACGACCAATATTTAACATATAAACTTCTTTTTCTTTCATCCCATTATTCATTTTATTAATTATCGAGGTTGTATCAATTGACTAAAAATAAATCAGAGAAAGGTTTAATTTCTGAATATTTTAAAAAAGGCATACAATTAGAAGGTTAGTGAACAAGATTACACTTGATTCACCTGAAATAACTGTATATAAATAAGTTATATCACAAGTGAAAGATAAAAAAACAAATAAAAGATTAGGTATAATGGCTTTGTTTGCAGGCAGAGTTCTTATTCAAATAAACGAGAATTGAAATCAATATAAATTAGAATCAAAATAGATACTCGTTTATTTCATTTAAAAAGCCCCTACCTTTTTATAAATTCATCCTACCTTTTCATCATTTCATGCCTATCTTTTTATAAATTCATGCCTATGTTTTTTCAATAACTCCCCTCGGAATGTCGTATCTTTGCAAGGATAATCATAAATCCATGTGATGATGAAGCTATTCCATACGATGATATGTCTCCTTTTGGCTATTTTATACATCTTGCCAACTCCTCTTCATGCCCGAAAGAAAGTAGGTCTGGTATTAGGTGGTGGCGGTGCAAAAGGTGTTTCGCATATTGGTGTACTGAAAGTATTGGAAGAAGCAGGAATTCCGATCGATTATATTGCTGGTACAAGCATGGGTGCCATTGTAGGAGGATTATATGCTATCGGTTATTCGGCTACGGAAATAGACAGTATGGTAGCTTCCCAGGACTGGCAATTGTTATTGAGTGACCGTGTCAAACGGGATAATCTGACATTTCCGGAAAAAGAAAACTCTGAACGGTATGTCATATCTCTTCCTTTTGGAATCGAAAAGAAAGATCGCCTGGTCGGAGGTATGATCAAAGGCCAAAACCTGCAAAACTTGTTTTCCAATCTGACAATCGGTTATCATGACTCTGTTGATTTTAATTCCTTTCCCATTCCTTTTGCTTGTGTGGCCGTTAATTTGGTAGATGGAAAAGATTTTGTTTTCCGGAAAGGCAGTTTGCCCATTGCCATGCGAGCAAGTATGGCTATACCGGCCGCTTTTACTCCTGTCAAATTAGATAGTATGGTATTGGTTGACGGTGGATTAAACAATAACTATCCGGCAGATGTAGTAAAAACGATGGGAGCTGATATCGTTATCGGTGTTGATTTAGGAACCAGCGACCTGAAAAACCTTCAGCATTTAAACTCTACAATTGGTGTAGTCGGACAAATTGTTGCCCTACATGGTTATGAAAAGTATGTTCACAATACAGAAATAACAGACTTATTGATTCGTCCTAATACTTCTCCATACAACTCTGCCAGTTTTACTACGGCAGCATTAGATACATTAATTATGCGTGGAGAGGAAGCAGCCCGCAAACAATGGAATGAATTACTTACTCTTAAAGAGAAGATCGGTAGCGACAGTATTTCCACAAACACGCGCTCAAACGCAATTGTTCTGAAACCTCACGATTCATTCCTCATCCGGAAAATATATTTTGAGGGAGCGGATCCAAGGGATGAGAAATGGTTGTTACAGATTAGTCAGCTAAAAGAAAACAGCTGGATTTCTCTTCAGAAATTACATCATGCCATGTCTATTCTGATAGGAACGAATGCTTATTCCAATGTCAGTTATAAACTAACAGGCGAAGATGCCCGCGACTTGCATTTAATTGTAGAACCCAAATCAGCCAGTGCCGTCAACGTCGGACTTCGATTTGATTCAGAAGAAATCATTGCCGTTTTACTGAATGGAACATTTGATTACCACACGAAATTCCACTCCAGGTTTTCTGTTACCGGCCGTGTAGGAAAAAAGACGTACGGCCGTGTGGATTATTCCATCGAACGAAACCCACTGCGGAATCTGAATTTATCATATAAGTTCACTTACCAGGATTTAGATATTTATCACAAGGGAGAAAAATCTCTCAATACAACATTCCGCAACCATTTTGCAGAATTTTCCTATTCTGATATGAACTGGTTAAGCTTTAAAGTACAGACAGGTATCCGATATGAACATTATAACTATAAATCTGTATTAAATAATGGAGATTTACTGGTTGATTTCAAGCCTCAGAATTTCATCAACTATTTTGTTTCAACCCATTTTGAGACACTCGATCGTAGTTATTATCCCAACCGCGGTGTTTCTTTGAAAGCTAATTATACGGTCTATACCGACAATTTTGTCGGATATCGAGGTCATACGCCTTTTTCGGCCTTGAGTGCTCATTTCTTATCGGTCATTCCTGTTACCAGTCATTTCAGTTTTCTACCGGCTTTATACGGACGTGTACTGATTGGACGGGATGCAGCTTTTCCTTACTTGAATGCCATCGGCGGAGAAACGGAAGGTCATTATTTGGACCATCAATTACCCTTTGCCGGAATCAATCATGTAGAGTTTCTTGATCATGCCTTTCTTTCTCTTCGACTTCAATTGCGGCAACGCATCAGCAGCCGACATTATATCTCGCTGATAGGAAACTATGGTGTTCACGATGACAACTTCTTCAATCTCTTAAAAGGAAACCATCTTTGGGGTGGCAGTTTAGGTTATGCCTACAATAGTATCTTTGGACCTATGAATGCATCTTTCGGTCTATCCAACAGAGCACAGAAACTCCAGTTTTTCCTGAATCTGGGTTATTACTTCTAAGCATGCTTTACCAATATAGTATGATCCCGGCTACTCCGGCCAATAAAATCATCAGAATCGGATGTACTTTAAATTTCCAGGTAAGAATAAAAGCAGCTCCAAAGATCAGGAAGCTTTTATAGTCAATGAAATTCTCATGATTCATCAGTAATAAAGCAGCTGCGGCAATCAAGCCGACAGTAACCGGACGTAAGCCCAAGAAGGCTGCTTCTACGTATTTGTTGTTCTTGAACTTGGCAAAGAAATAAGAAATAAACAAGACTAACAGGAATGAAGGCAAACATACGGCGAATGTAGTCAGACATGATCCTAAAACACTCACAGCTGGAGAATAACCTGCATTATGAATGGCCGTATAACCGATATAGGTAGCACTGTTGATTCCAATCGGTCCGGGTGTCATCTGCGAAATAGCCACAATATCTGTAAATTCCTGTAAGGAAATCCATTGGTAACGATCTACCACATCTGCCTGGATCAACGACAACATGGCGTATCCACCACCAAAACCCAGGATTCCAATCTTCAAATAGACATATAATAATTGTAACCAGATCATAAGTTTTCAGTTTGTAAGTTTACCGGTTTACAAGTTTTTGAGTTTCTCACTTGCTTAACTTTTTAATCTTTAATCCATAATATAAACCACCGGCTATAGCTGCCAGTATCACCCAAGCCGGAGAAATGCCACCCAGCCAAATCAGCAAAGCAACAACTACTGGGATAACTAATTGCTTATATGAAAGCTTGATAGAACGGGCAGTTGTCAAACAAGGTACAGCAATCAAAGCGACTACCGCCGGACGTAAGCCTTTAAAGGCTTTTTCTATCCATTCATTGTCCCTTACATGTGTAAAGAACAAAGCAATAGCCAAGATGATCAGAAAAGAAGGAAGCACGGTACCTAAGGCACAACAAATAGCTCCTAAGGTTTTACGCAATTTATATCCTACAAAGATAGAGATATTCACGGCAAAAATACCGGGTAAAGACTGCGTAACAGCAAAGATGTCGATGAAGTCTTCTTTCGTCATCCATCCATGATCCACTACTTCCCGCTGAATCAGTGGCAGCATGGCATAACCACCTCCGATGGTAAATGTCCCGATCTTGACAAACGTCAGAAATAATGTCCAGTACATTATTGTTTAACTCCTACTATTTTATGATACCGTTCTTCATCATTCAAGATACGCAATGCTTCCTGATAACTGTCATTGACGTCATTGATGATATAGAAATATTCTGTCATATCATACAGATCCCGGGCTATCAAAGCCTTTATCTGCAACTGAATCAACGGCAAAGAACGGTTGTACTCTTCTTCTTTAAAGGTAATCTTCGCTTCTTCAGCCATCTTCTTCAGTTCGTTCATGATTTCATCAGTTACCACGAATTTCTCTTTATAGACCTGCGGCTTCTTGTATGTCTTTCCTAATTCTTCCCGATGTCGGTCCAGATAATTCATGGCTACCCGATTCACCAATCCTTTTGCTACAATATCCCGATGATAATCTGAATAGCGCGTCGTATCCATCGGAATAAAAACATCCGGCATGATACCGCCGCCGCCATAAACCGTACGTCCATTTGCCAACGTACTGTATTTCATTGAATCCGGGAAGTGAATACTGTCAGCACTCATCAGTTCTCCCCGATTATAACGATCAATCAAGTCGTGTGCATAGTCTTCTCCCTTTCCTTTCTCATACGGCTTCTGGATGCAACGTCCGGTCGGTGTATAGTAACGGGCTACAGTCAGACGAATCATCGAACCATCCGGAAGCGGAAGCGGACGTTGTACCAGTCCTTTTCCAAAGGTACGGCGCCCCACGATCACACCACGATCCCAATCCTGTACAGCTCCTGAAAGGATTTCACTGGCACTGGCAGAAGATTCATCTACCAGAATAACCAATTCACCGTCTTCAAATGAGCCTTGTGCTGTCGAGATGGCATCTTGTCTTTTCTGTTTCGAACCTTGTGTATAAACAATCTGTTTACCTCGTGCCAGAAATTCGTCAGCCAGTTCGATAGCTACATTCAGATAACCGCCACCATTCCCCTGTAAGTCAAGAATTAATTTCTTCATTCCTTTCTTATCCAAGGTTTTCAAGGCTTCTTTAAATTCGTCGGTAGAAGAAGCAGCAAAACGGTTCAACTTGATATAACCGATTGACTTATCTGCCATATAAACGGCATCAATACTGTGTACCGGTATTTTTCCCCGAACAATGGTAAAGTCCAGCAGTTCAGATTCACCGTTTCGTTTTACCTTTACCCGAACTTCCGATCCTTTGGGTCCGCGTAGACGTTTCATGATATCGGTTGTCTTCATCTTGACTCCGGCTATCACCGTATCATTTACCTGTACAATACGATCACCTGCTACCAAGCCTACTTTTTCAGACGGACCACCAGGTATCACTTGAATTACATAGACTGTATCGGTCAAAACATTAAACTGAATACCGATTCCGTCGAAGTTACCTTCCAACGGTTCTGTCATCTCTTTCGTTTCTTCCGGATCTGTATAGGTAGAATGAGGATCCAGTTTTTCCAACATACCTACAATGGCATCTTCTACCAGTTTACCTTCATCGGTTGGATCCACATACAAGTTGGTTACTGCATACAAGGCCATCTGTAACTTCCGGGCATCCATATCCGGCTTCTGGGCAACAACCGAAAAACAGGTTGCTGCAATCCAAAGGGACAATAATGCTATTCGCTTCATCTACTCAAAAACTTATAAACTTACACACTCAATATTCTAGGGAAGGAATGCCGAAACATCTTTCCCGAAATGCAACAATTCACGTACCGCACTCGAACTGATGTGCGCATACTGCGGCTCGGCCAGCAAGAAAACCGTTTCAATGCCGGTCAACGTCCGATTAATGTCGGCAATTGTCTTTTCATATTCAAAGTCAATGACAGAACGAATGCCCCGCAAGATAAACTGGGCTCCTGTCTTTTCTGCCAGGTCGGTAGTTAGTGTATGATAGGTTATCACTTCAATTCGCGGATCATCCTGAAAAAGGGAACGGATAGCTTCCAGTCTTTCTTCCAGTGGAAAGCAGGATTGTTTGTTTTCGTTGATTCCGATAGCAATAATAATCCGGTCGGCCAATGCCAGTCCTCGTTTCACCAACGATTGGTGTCCTATCGTAAACGGATCAAACGATCCGGGAAAAAGAGCAATCCTTTCTTGCTTCTGTTCGCTTCTTTCCATATACTAGTTTATCAAATCCTCTTCTATTACCAAATTGTCAATGATGAAATTCTGGCGTTCCATGGTATTCTTTCCCATGTAGAATTCCAACATTTCCTTGACTAAGTCTTCCTTTTTCATTGATACCTGATCCAAACGGATGTCTTTTCCGATAAAATGACGGAACTCGTCCGGTGAGATTTCTCCCAATCCTTTGAATCGGGTAATTTCCGGATTCTTTCCTAATGCCAGGATGGCCTGTTGCTTCTCTTCTTCGCTGTAACAATAGATGGTCTTCTGTTTGTTACGAACTCGGAAAAGGGGCGTTTGAAGGATATAGACATGCTTCTGTTTGATCAAATCCGGGAAAAACTGAAGAAAGAACGTAATCAGCAACAAACGGATGTGCATACCGTCGACATCCGCATCGGTCGCGATGATTACCTTGTTATAACGTAGACCATCCAAACCGTCTTCAATGTTCAATGCGGCCTGAAGCAAATTGAACTCTTCGTTTTCATAAACGATCTTCTTCGTCAGTCCGTAACTGTTCAACGGTTTTCCACGCAGACTGAATACAGCCTGAAAATTCGGATCCCGGCTTTTGGTGATGGACCCGCTGGCCGAATCACCCTCGGTAATAAAGATACACGTATCTTCCTTCTGATCACCTTTCGCGTCGTTCAGGTGAATCCGACAATCACGGAGTTTCTTGTTATGCAGATTAGCCTTTTTGGCACGCTCACGCGCCAGTTTGGTTACTCCGGCTATGGCCTTGCGTTCTTTCTCCGATTCTTGGATCTTGCGAAGCAGAATATCGGATGTTTCCGGATCTTTGTGCAGGTAATTATCCAGTTCCTTCTTGATAAAATCGTTGATAAACTTGGATACTGTAGGTCCTTCCGGTCCCATATCTTTCGAACCCAGCTTTGTCTTGGTCTGACTTTCAAAGACCGGTTCTTCTACTTTTACACTGATGGCGGCAACAATACCGGCACGAATATCCGTATAATCGAAGTTCTTGTTGTAATATTCCTTGATAACACGTCCGACTGCTTCCTTAAAAGCCGACAGATGTGTACCACCTTGTGTTGTATGCTGACCGTTTACGAACGAATAATATTCTTCTCCGTACTGGTTACTGTGTGTAATCACTACTTCAATATCCTCACCTTTCAGATGAATGATGGGATAAAGTGGTTCGGTTGTCATATTTTCATTCAGCAAATCAACCAGACCATTCCGCGAATGATAACGTTTCCCGTTATAAAGAATCGTCAGTCCGCTGTTCAAAAAGACATAATTCTTCAACAACGTTTCAACAAACTCATCTTTATACTGATAATCCTTGAATATCGTATTATCGGGTACGAATACTACTTTCGTTCCATTGGCTTCCTGGGTAGGTTGTATATCCGATTCATCAATAATGACAGCCTTGTTATATTCTACCCGTTTGCATTCTCCGTCACGGCAACTGGTTATCAGGAAATAACTGCTCAGGGCATTGACAGCTTTGATACCGACACCATTCAAACCGACCGATTTCTTGAAAGCTTTACTATCGTATTTGGCACCGGTATTCATTTTACTGGAGACATCAACGACCTTGCCCAGCGGCACACCACGGCCGTAATCGCGAACCGTTACGGTACCGTCGGAGATGGTTACTTCGATTGTCTTGCCGAATCCCATCATGTATTCGTCAATTGAATTGTCGAGTACCTCCTTCAGTAACACATAAATTCCGTCGTCAGCATAACTTCCATCGCCTAATTTACCGATATACATTCCCGGTCGGCGGCGGATATGTTCCATCCAGTCGAGGGTTTTAATATCGTCATCATTATACGATACAGCATCTGGTTGCGACGTCATGTTCAGTTCTTCCATATTGTCTCCTGTTCTTTATCCTATTTTCTTGATAAAAGCACGGCGAGTCTTGTGATGTTCCCGCTTGAAATAGTCCCACTGAGCCTGAACAGCGTTATTGCTTTCCAGTTCCGGATTGCTTTCAGCATATTCAACACCCAATTTATTATAGATCGGAATCAAATCATTAAACAGCAAAGCGTTTACACCTTTGCTCTGATATTCCGGCAAAACACCCATCAGATACAAATCGACTACCTTCGGTTTCGTCTTCAAAGCCTTCAACAAATGAATCCAGCCGAACGGGAAAAGATGTCCGTTTGCCTTCTTCATTGCATGGGAAAGATTCGGCAAAGAAATACCAAAGCCTACTACCTCGTCATCTTCTTCCCGGACAATTACCGTCACCAGGTCATAACGAAGCATCGGAATATACATATTGATATAATAGTCAATTTGCTTTTGCGTCAGTTTGGAGAAGCCATACAACGGAGCATACGCTTCATTCAGCGTATTGAACACCTTATGTGCATATGGCATGATTTCCTTGGCATTTTTGAATTTCATGATCTTCAAGCCATACTTCTTCTTGACGATCTCGCCAATCCGCTGGTGTTTCTCGGGAATACCTTCACGCGGAACGAAGATCTTGAACTCATGCCAGTCCTGATCCTTCACATATCCCATACGTTCCATGTGCTGCGGATAATAAGGGAAATTATAAATGGTCGCTATGGTTCCAACCTGATCAAAACCATCTATCAGCATACCTTCGTGATCCATATCCGTAAACCCCATCGGACCTTGCAATTCTTCCATGCCTTTCTGTTTGGCCCAGTCTTCAACCGCTTTGAATAAGGCGTCAACTACTTCCTGGTCGTCGATAAAATCAACGAAACCAAAGCGAGCCCGCTTCTGTCCCCAAGTTTCATTACTACCCCGGTTGATTATTCCGGTAATACGCCCTACTACCTGATCATTCCGATAAGCCAGAAAACTGATGGAATCGCAAACCTCGAAAGCCGGATTTCTTTTCGGATCCAATGTCATCATTTCTTCCTCAATCAAACCGGGTACATGATAAGGGTTTCCTTTATATAAATCGATATTGAACTTAACAAACTTCTTAAGTTCTTTCTTTGTCGTTACTTCTCTTATTATTACACTCATGGATACTTCTGCTTTGACTGGCAAAGTTACACAAAAAAATTCAGAAGTATAGCATGCTGATTTCGCTGGTTTCGCATCCGACCGACAGAAAAACAAGGTTTTTACCTTGTTTAACGGAGGGTTGATCGACCATTCAGACTTTCGTCTGAAAAGGTTTTCGGTATAATTATACCGTATCACCTTTGTGAAACGATCGTTCCACAAGGGTGAAGAGATCGTTTCACCTACGTGGTACGATCATTCCACCTGGGTGAAACGGTATAGATATAACGGGAAAAGTATAAACATATCACGAATTCACGCATTAAGTAACCCGGTTTTCCGGTTATCCACTCACCAGGTTGTCTTCCCATGAAAGGAGAACAGAAACCAGTAGCTTCTACATTCCACAGCAAAAATCAACGTTTTCAAACGTTATCAACGATTCCATTCATCATTATTATTATATCTTTTTTTATTCTTTAATTTTTAAATCTCTTAGATGATAATATATGTCGGTTGATAATGTTAAAACTTTTTGGAAAGAAAACTTGATTGTTCCGTTATTAAAGTCGGATAAACGGTTATAAAAAAGATACCAACAGGTTATTCATATTCTTATTGATTGATTTTTAATGATATAGTGAAATAATGGGATCAGTAGTTAAAAACAGATGTAGTGGAAAAGTTTATTCTCCCAAAAGGTGGTTAATAGGTGAAAATACCCTGTGAATAGTTCATCAAAACTATTGGTTTACTTATTTGGAGAATCAGGGAACCGGTTTGTATGGATGAGTTTTTGGATTCTGCAAGCTTTATTTTTCATTTTGTATGCACGAGTTATAAATAGGTTTTTAACGGGCTATCCACATTTATTCACTACTTTTGCAGGAAAGATAAAGCTATGCGTAAATTAAAGGTAACAGAATTGAACAGGCTGACACCGGAAGCCTTCAAGAATAGTGAGAAAATTCCTCTGATCGTGGTACTTGACCATGTGAGGAGCTTGAATAATGTGGGTTCGGTATTCCGTACTTCCGATGCATTTCGGGTGGAATCTATTTATCTGTGTGGTATCACGGCATGTCCGCCCCATGCTGAAATCCACAAGACGGCTTTGGGAGCGGAAGATTCGGTGGACTGGAAGTATTTCAAAGATACGCTGGAAGCTGTTGATAACTTAAAGCAACAGGGTTATACAGTCTGTGCCATCGAACAGGCCGAAGGCAGTACCATGTTGGATAAACTGGTGTTAGACAAGACGAAAAAGTATGCAATCGTCATGGGAAACGAGGTAAAAGGTGTTCAACAGTCGGTCGTTGATAATTGCGATTTATGTATTGAAATTCCCCAATACGGAACGAAGCATTCCCTCAATGTATCGGTAACGACCGGTATTGTCATTTGGGAGTTTTTTAATCAGCTGGGCTTATAAACCTGTTTATAACGCCCCGCTTTCTACCAGGACGACGATCCGTTCGGTCAAGGCATCTTTACCTTTCGGATCGTATTCTGTTTTCAGACTGGCACCAAACATACCGGCAAAAAGGTTCCAGAAGCCGGCACGGAAGCTGCCTAAGAAAGCTTTTACCAGGTGATAACTGGATTGATTGCATTCCCGGTCGATCAACTTAATCAACAGTTTACCTTGCGAAAGCGTCATCTTCTTCAGTTCCGGTTTATATTGGGCAAATAATTCCTTTTCCATCCGCTTGAGATGTTCCTGTTGTTCTTTCTCAGTCGGCAGGGTTTCAATATATTCGTATGTTTCTATCAGGGTTTCATATACCAGTTTTGCATACGGAAGCGTTTTCTTCACATCACGTACCAGTTTCCAGTATTTGGCTTCTTCCCGTTTGTTACGGAACTTTACCGGCGGAAATATATACACATCCCGCAGGTTGAATACGGCAATCGTATCATTTCCTTCCACATATGCCCGATGATATCCTTCGGGCAACGTATTCATCCGGATAGATTGTGCCTTACTTTCGGATGAACCTAACCAGCAACTCAGTCCGATTGTGAATATGATATGTATAGTACTCTGTTTCATAAGCCGATGCAAATGTATAAATCCTGTTGATAACTTGTGAGTTTAATTTGTTAATTCAAGTTTCGACCAGATAAACTTGATGAACTCGTTTCCGTTGTTTATATTTGCGAAGTATGTATAACCAAAACTCTTGTAACTATGAAACTGTTGGAACTATCCTTTTTGTTCATTTGTCTGTTTCCTGTTTCTGCAGAAGAAAATCTTCGTTTGCCTGATACACGGGCGTTGGCTCTGGGTGGAAACGGCGTTACTCTTTCTTCGTTTTCCAATCCGGCTCTGGTGCAGTTATCAACAGACAAAGTCATTCATCTGGAATATTTTAACCGCTATGCCTTAAAAGAACTGGGCAGTATCAACGGAAGTTTTCAATACCCGAATACTTATTTGTCAACCGGTATTCATCTGGCTTCGTTCGGATACGAACGATATCGGCAGAATATGGCCCGGATATTCCTGGGAAAACAGTTGAATACCCGCTGGATGATGGGTGTGTCTTTTCAATATACTTGGATACAATCGGAGTTATATGAAGAGATTCCGGCCCGTTTATCCACCGATATCGGAATTGTTTATATTCCCTTTGATAAGTTGTTGATTGGATGTGTAGCGCGAGATTTACCTTCCGTGCGTATAAGTGCTAAGGACTTGGA
>OHTA01001081.1_pt1 | contig 15014 bp, 8 predicted proteins | sample 1578851 | NCBI WGS metagenome assembly OHTA01 (sample SAMEA3879578, study PRJEB24766) | human gut metagenome | biome: human-associated habitat; feature: feces | place: USA | collected 1985/1987 | reverse complement strand
CTCCGTTGCCGTTTGTGTCGATCACGATACGGGCATAATACTTATCGGGCTTCAAGTCCATGAAGAGTACTCCGCCGTCTTTTACTTTCGCTTTGCGGACAGGGGCGTCTCCACTACTGAGCAATTCGACGAAAGCGGTCGTGTCCACACCGTTGATATTGAGATAGAGATGGCCGTATTCGTCTTCTTTCTTGATTTTGAACTCACCGGTAAAGAAGTCGTTCCACTTCCCGTAAAGGCTGTGGATGGCGGCGGAGTCCACTTCGATGCGGTATTCTTCCCCATACTTCCACGGACGTCTGATAAAATAGTTCAGGCTGTTAGTCGAATCGGGGAAGAAGTCGAAATCTACCGTATTCCAAACGGTATCGATCTTTTGGTCGAGGAAGAACATCTCTTTGTTGATATCCAATACCGGTTCGTTGAAGGTTACGGATATCGTATCGAACAAGTCCATCGAACCGGGAGCGTCTACTTGCATGCCTAAGAACACGATCGGATCGGGTTCGTCTTTCTTTTTCTTCTTTTTCTTTTCTGCCGGACGGCGGCGCAATACCAGTTGGACCGTGTCGGTTTGCGGGCGCAGGATGTTCAGGGAGTCGCTCTTCGGATAGGAGACCTGCACCTGCAGAGTGTCCTGCTTCCAGACGGTCGAATCGGCAAGCCAGTAGTTAACGGCCGCGCCGCCTTCCGTCTGCTGCACAAAATACCAGGTACTGTCTTCCGGGGTGAAATTGATGGGGACAGGCACCGGTACGGTGTCCAGCTTCGTATTGAAACGCAGCGTAAAGTATTTCTCGTCCGGGCGTTCGGGCTTTACCATATACTGGCGTTCGAATTTCTCCTTGAACAGGCGGAGTTCGATGTTGTCCGGGAAGAAACGGGTGTAACCGACCGTCCGGATCGTATCGATCGTCAGGCTGTCTTTCCAGGTCGTATCCTGCCGGGTCGTCAGTTCGAAGGAAGGGACGATGACGGAATCCAAGAAAGCGATGTCTTCGCCGGGTTGGTCGAATTTATAGTCGCGGTTCACATCGTTTAAGGCAAAAATATGATAGGTTCCAGGAGTGATATTACGAATCGTGAACTGCCCTTTGTCATTCGTACGGGAAGTACGGACGAACGGGAGTTTCACGAATGCGGAATCTTCCAAATTGTTGTGCAGGCCGATCGTAATGCCTGGCATCGGTTCTAGATTCTCGGCATTCAGCAAGACTCCCGAAACTTCGAGTGTGTCGATGATGTCTCCGGTAGAGAAAGCGAAAGAGAAGTTTTCGAACACGTTTTTCTCATTATTGTCGGAGATGGAATTGGTGAAGTCGATCGTGTAGGTCGTGTTAGGTTTCAACGTGTCTTTCAATTCGATCACCGCCTTCTTTCCGGCAGAGCGGATAACCGGTAGTTCCATCTGGGGCGGAGTGATAATCACGTTCTCCGAAGGTTTCTCGATCTGGATCAGCTCGTCAAAGAGGATTTCTATCTTTTTACCTGTATAATTAATCTGATTTGGGACCGGTGTACTGCTTACGAATTTGGGAGGTGTTTCATCATAGGGTCCTCCGTTCGGACTACCGATATTGGCACACGAATAAATGACAGTCAACAGCAGCATTCCATACAACAGGCGGAATGAATTTCGTATATATTTAGTATCCATTTATGTCTATTTCAAATACATTCGACAAACACGTGCAAAAATAGGGAAAAATCCGGTGAAAATTAGTAGGGTATCCTGCCATTAATCAATCTTTGCATTTAAACGGACTTTTGTCCGATTGTCGTTTTCAACATCCTGAACCCGATCCTGCAATACAAACATTTCTTCTTTTCGCAATATTCGCGTTTTAATTGGATCAAAGCCTGGCTGTCGCCAGCGTGGCGGACGGTGATACCGGCGTTGTAGAAGGTGGTGACGATAGTGTTCTTTTCCGGAGGAATACTTTCTAAAAGGCGGGTAGCACGTTCGCAATATTCGGGACGTTTGTTATGTAGGCCGTAGGCAAAGAGCATCGGAACGACCGTGTTTATCAGTAGGATGTTCAGGGCGTTTTCGCCTATGGTCTTTTCCTTTCGGGGAGAAGCATACCGGAAATGATAATGTGTCTCCCAATAACCGGATGGAGGAATCCTGAAATACTTTTTGATCTCTCCGGTGCTCCTGGCTTCAAGAATGGCAGAAAACAGAGTGTCGTACCGTACCCAAAGTGCGGCTAACTGTGCCACTTTCAGATACGGAAAGTTGACAGGCCGTGTCCGTAGGTTCTTAAATACGAAATCTTCCATTGGTGACAGGCCGAACTTATGGCGTAAAAAATCGTATTCCCGTTGCAACAAGCGGTAGTAATGATCGTCGTTTTCCTCCTCTAACATTCCTGCCTGTCCGAAAAGCATTGCTTCTATCTGCGAATGGCTGTTCCGCTGTTTTTGAATGCAACGAAGCGGCAAGCTCTTTGCCAGCCTTTCAAAAGCATCATTATTCACACCAAAGCCGAAGTTTCGGGTTAAAGTAATATAAAAAACTTCATTCCAGTCTGTCTGATACGCATCCAAAAGGAGGAATATGTCATGTGTTTTCCGTTCCAGCCGCTCGCTTAGCAAGGCTTCCATCCAACAGGCTATATGTAAAGGAGCGATCCCGGTTATGTGATCGAGGCACGGAAGAGCCGCCTCTCGGTAAAGCAGCCAGTCTATACTGCGGAGAATATTTTCCGGAACAGTCAGGAGCATTTGTGGAATCGGGTTTCCGTTCGTTCGAACTGGCTGGAAATCATTAAAGCCTATAATGTGAAGGATTACACAGTCGTATGCCTTATCCGTATCATGATGATGGAGCAGCCAGTCGGAAGATTTATCATGAATTTCGACACTTCCTACCCATAGCGTTCCGTCTATTTTGATCTTCGCATTGAAAAAATCGGGACCTGCATCCGTATTCTGCATTCCGGGATCGATTACCTGGACGGGACGTCCCTCTGTTGTTATCAATGGTGTGGCCGTGTAAAGTTTGTATTTCCAAACATAATGTAATAAACGTTCCATCTTTTTTCAGAGTTAAGATTTATGTCCCAAATCTAAGCATTATTCTTTATATTTGCAGCATGTTATCAGTTGAAAGTTGAAAAATTAAAATTGAAAGTTAAATATATAAGTATGAAGATTGCACTTATCGGTTACGGAAAGATGGGAAAAACTATCGAGCAGATAGCACTTGGAAGAGGACACCAAATCGTGTCTATCGTAGATATCAATAACCCTGAAGAAATACACTCCGACAAATTCAAGAGTGCTGACGTCGCGATCGAGTTTACGACTCCGGCTACAGCATTCAACAATTATATGCAATGTTTTGCAGCAGGCATTCCGGTTGTTTCCGGTACGACAGGATGGCTTGACAAGATTGGGCAAGTCAAAGATATGTGCGAAAAAGAGGGTAAAACTTTTTTCTATGCCTCCAATTTCAGCATCGGTGTAAATATATTCTTCGCTATCAACAAATATCTGGCAAAGATTATGAATAATTTCTCCGCTTACGATATCAAAATGATGGAAACCCACCATATCCATAAATTGGATGCTCCTAGCGGAACAGCTATCACACTGGCGGAAGGAATCATTGAAAACGTGGACCGTAAAGACCGCTGGACTTTGGAAACGGCTGAGAAAACAACCGATATACCTATCCATGCCATTCGTAAAGGAGAAGTTCCGGGTATCCACGAAATCACATACGAGTCGGATGTCGACACGATCAGCATCAAGCACGATGCGAAGAGTCGTGCCGGATTTGCCTTGGGCGCTGTTATTGCCGCCGAATTTACTGCTGGAAAGAAAGGTTTCCTCGGAATGGATGATATGCTTAAATTTTAATTAATAACAGAAACAAATGAAGAAGTTTTCCAAGAAACAATGGATTAAATTCAGCATAGCAGCCGTTCTCTACCTGCTTTTCACGCTTTGGATGCAGAATGCCTGGTTGTTGTTGGGCCTGATTGTCCTTGTCGATATTTTTCTGACCGGGTATATCCCTTGGGGAGCCTGGAAACGTACCAAGAATCCGCAGGTACGCAATGTGTTGGAATGGGTGGATGATATCCTGTTTGCATTGGTTGCCGTCTATTTCATCAATATCTTTATTTTCCAGAATTACCAGATTCCCAGTTCCTCGCTGGAGAAGTCCTTGTTAGTGGGTGACTATCTGTTTGTGAGTAAGCTCAGCTATGGACCGCGCGTGCCGAATACGCCGGTCGCTTTCCCACTGGTACAAAACACATTACCCTTCTTCAACTGCAAGTCATATTTGGACTGGCCGGAATGGGACTACAAACGGGTGAAAGGCCTCGGTCATGTGAAACGGAATGATATTGTGGTGTTCAACTTCCCTGCCGGCGATACGGTTGCACTAAAAGTTCAGAATCCGGATTATTATCATTTGGTAGAACAATACGGACGGGAAGCCATCCTGTTGAATAAAGCGGATTTCGGTGATGTGATCTATCGCCCTGTTGATAAACGAGAGAATTATGTCAAACGGTGTATCGGTATGCCGGGCGACACGATCGAGATTCGTGACAACCAGGTCTACATCGATGGTGTTGCTGCCAAGAATCCGGAAAAGATGCAGCTTAACTACTTCGTCGAGACGGATGGCTCCATGTTGAGTGAGGAGCAGTTCCGTTTACTGGATGTCAGCAAAGCCGACCGTGTATTGATCGATGGAAGCTATAATCCCCAATATATGTCTATGTTGAATATTCAGCCGAATGCCAACGGGCAGTATAACCCGATTTACCATTTCCCGCTGACTCAAAAGACATTGGAAGTAGCTAAAAAACTTCCGGTCGTGAAACGTGTGGTTCTCGAACCGGATCCCGTAGGAACCGATTCCTATTATCCGGTTGACTACCAGACCGGATGGAGTCGTGACAATTACGGACCACTATGGATCCCGAAGAAGGGAACCACGATCCCGTTGACGGAACGTAATATAGCCCTTTATAAACGCTGTATCGTCAATTATGAACATAATAAATTGGAAGTAAAGGATAGTAAGGTTTACATCAACGGCAAGCCGGAAACGACCTATACGTTCAAATACGATTATTACTGGATGATGGGTGACAACCGCCACAACAGTGCCGACAGCCGTTCCTGGGGTTTCGTGCCGGAAGACCATATCGTAGGTAAGCCGATCATGATCTGGCTGTCACTGGATAAGGATCGTAGCTTGTTTGACGGCGGTATTCGCTGGAACCGTATGTTCCGTTGGGTACACCCGGATTAAGCAAATTTCTATGGGGAAAAAGATTCATAATAACATAAACGGGGCGGGTGGACGTAAAAGTCGCCTCTACGTGAGTTGGGTGGTAACGATTGTTATCGCCTTTCTCATTGTTATACCTGTCCGCCGTTTCTGTATCGAATCTTACCGGATATCAACGAGTGCGATGGAAGATGCATTGCATCAAGGCGATTATATCTTGGTAAATAAATTGCCGCTTGAAGGAAATCCGGGACGGAACAAGGTCGTGCTGTTTACCAGTCCGCTCCTGAAAGACACGGTGAGTAACCCATTGTTATTGAGCCGTTGTATCGGTATGCCTGGGGATACTATCTTGGTGAGTGGCGACGGGTATGAGGTGAACGGGAAGCTGCTACCTCACTCTCCTCGTGCGCTTAACACCTGTTTCATTACCCAGAAGAGTGCCGCCGATTTCCTGAAAGCGCTGCAAAAGTTGAGCATACCTGTGCGGAACTGGAAGAGCGAGACGTTCGGTTTTTCTTTTTCCCTGACTTCTTTCGAAGAATATCAATTGCGTGAAGAACTGACGGAAGAGATGAATATTCATTTTATCCGGAATCAGTCTGCTCCGTACAAGCTGGTTGTTCCCCGTAAAGGCCGGGCATACCGCCTGGATGAAGCTGCCCTTGTCGCTTGCAAGGAAGCGATATTGGCCGAGGCCGGAGAAAAGGCTGTTTTTCGTGACGGAAAGCTATATTTAGATGGAAGGGAAACTGCGTTTTTCTTCTTCGAACAAGATTATTACTGGATGCTTTCCGACAATGTAAACGAATCGGTCGATTCCCGCCATTTAGGCTTTGTTCCGCGTGACCATATCATCGGAAATGCCTGGTTATGTTGGTTCAGCCGTGACAAACAACGAATCTTTAAACCCGTAAACTGAATGATGCAACCCGTTTATATTTCTACTACCTATTTGGGGCCGGTCCAGCAATATTGCAAACTGTTCCAATATCCGGAAGTACACTTGGAAACAGCTGAAAACTACCTCAAGCAAACCTTCCGGAACCGTTGTACCATTGCCGCCGCCAACGGTCCGTTAGCTTTATCTATCCCCATCGTGAAGCCGGACACGTTGAAGTGTCCGACCAAGGACATCCGTATCTCCGATCATGGGAACTGGCGTCACCTGCATTGGAATGCTTTGGTTTCGGCTTATAATATGAGTCCGTTTTTCGAATATTACGAAGAGGACTTCGCTCCTTTTTACGAGAAAAAATATGAGTTCCTATTCGATTACAATGAGGAATTGCGTCAGTTGATCTGTCGCCTGCTTGACCTGCATCCGAATGTTATTTATACGGAAGAATACCAGTCCGAAGTGCCGAACGATTTCCGTGAGATCATCCGGCCGAAACATGAAGGAGAAGATCCGTCCTTCTCCCCGAAACCCTATTATCAGGTTTTTCAGGGCAAGCACGGATTTCTTCCGAATATGAGTATTGTGGATTTACTGTTCAACATGGGACCGGAAGGGCTGTTGGTGTTACGTGATTCCATTGTAGCATCGAAGCAGCCCTGATTGAGAATCCTTCAGTTCTTTTTCATCGTATAGTTTTTCACCCCTAACGAATCGTATGCCTGTAACAAGGCCTCGTCGTTATCGGAAATCATCAAAAGTTTGTCATTTTCTTTCAGCTCCGTGTTGCCTTTCGGGATGAAATAATGTCCGTCTCTTTTCACCATAACGGCAAGGGTGTGGTCGGGCAAGGTGAGTTGCATCAATTTGTTTCCATGAGAAAGGACAGCAGGAGTGATGTCTATTTCACTCATGGCACTCTTAATATCTTCCGGCAATTCGATACCGAACACATCTTTTCGCTCCGGCTTGTCGACAAGTCCGAGCCATTTGGCAGCCTGTGTTACGGTTGTTCCTTGTATCAATAGGGAAAGGATCGTGATGAAAAACACGATATTAAAGATCATGCCTCCATGATCGACTCCGGCAATCCAAGGATAAGTTGCGAAGATTATCGGAACTGCTCCACGAAGTCCCACCCACGAGATATATAGCTTTCCTTTTGTTGTAAAGTTTTTAAATGGAAGCAAACACAGGAAAATCGTTGCTGGACGAGCTATCAGTATCATAAATACTCCCACTAAAAGGCCTACTGGAGCGACTGGCAGCAACTCGTGCGGGTTCACCAACAGACCTAACGTGAGGAACATGACGATCTGCCACAGCCAGGCAAAACCGTCGAAGAAAGTTCCCATACTCTTTTTATGCACAATCTTAGCGTTCCCCACGACCAGGCCGGCAATGTACACGGCCAGATAGCCGTTCCCTTTACATAAAGTAGTCGCCGAGAAAGTGAAGAAAGCAGTTGTCAACAATAAGATCGGATATAAAGACTCGTTGTCCATATTGATCTTGTTGATCATCAGAACGGCCAGCTTACCTAACAGGAAACCGGCTATCGCACCGACGGATAGCTGGACGAGCAATTGCAGGACAGCTTCCTGCAAGTTCATACCCCCGACCTGTATATAAGCGATAATAAGCAAGGTAAGCATATATGCCATCGGGTCGTTGCTACCGCTCTCCAATTCGAGGGTCGGACGCAGGCGTTGTTTCAAATAAACCCCTTTGCTCCTAAGGATGGAAAAGACGGAAGCAGAGTCTGTAGACGACATCACTGCCGCCATCAGCATAGATTCGGCTACCGTAAGCGTTTCATAACCTGTAGACCACAAAAACACATAATAGATAAAACCTCCCGTTATAAGCGTCGTTAGCAATACTCCCACTGTTGCAAGGACAACTCCTTCTGTGGCTATCGGCTTGATCTCGGACATTTTAGTATCCATACCACCGGAAAACAGGATGATACTCAACGCCAACATGCCTATGAACTGTGCTGCACTGGGATTGCTGAACTGAATGCCTAAGCCGTCGCTGCCGAACAGCATTCCGACACCTAAAAAGAGAAGCAAGGCGGGAAGGCCGAAACGGAAACCGGCTTTACCGGCAATAATACTGAAGAAAAAGATAATCGAAGCAACCAACAGGATTGCTTCCGGATTCTCGAAGATTTGTAATTCGTGGAACATAGGCTGATAATAACGGTTTACTCTATACTTTGTCACTTCAAAGTAAAGAAAAAATAACGATATGCACAACAGCTTAACACTTAAAAGACAAGGTTATCTACTGACTAATAAATATATTCACTATATTTGTGCTGATAAAATTAACGCTATGATTAAAACAAATCTATTCCTACTATTGTTCGTTCTCCTCGCGGGAACTTCGTGCAATAGGCAGCAACATTTCATTTCGGACGATACGTTCCGCGCCGAAGTGGAGAATGACTTCCGGGCAAAGCAGGCCGCTCTGCCGGACGGAAACCTTTTTTCAGTCTTTAACCAAAAGATGACGTCCGACGAAAAAGAGGCGCTTACTTTCTTGTATGCCTATATGCCGATCGGAGATATCACGGATTATGACGGGCAACTGTATCTCGACAATATCCGCAGTTCGTTTCGTGCACGGGTGGAAATGCCTTGGGGAGACAGCATACCGGAAGACATCTTCCGCCATTTCGTACTTCCCGTGCGGGTCAACAACGAGAATCTGGACGAGAGCCGCATGGTCTTTTATGAAGAATTGAAAGACCGGGTGAAGGGCTTGTCCTTGTATGACGCCGTGCTGGAAGTGAACCATTGGTGCCACGAGAAAGTGATCTATACGCCGTCGGATGCCCGGACGAGTTCGCCTTTGGCATCCGTGAAGACCGCTTACGGGCGTTGTGGCGAAGAGTCGACGTTTACCGTAGCCGCCCTTCGTTCGGTCGGCATACCGGCCCGTCAGGTCTATACGCCGCGTTGGGCGCATACCGACGACAACCATGCTTGGGTGGAAGCTTGGGTAAACGGTAAATGGTATTTCCTCGGAGCCTGTGAACCGGAACCGGTACTTAACTTGGGGTGGTTCAACGGACCGGCTTACCGTGGTATGCTGATGCACACGAAAGTATTCGGCAAATACAACGGACCGGAAGAAGTCATGGACGTAACCGACGGTTACACCGAGATCAACGTGATCGACAATTATGCCCCGACGGCCAAAGCAACGATCACCATTGTGGATGAAAACGGCCAGCCGGCTGCCGGAGCCGATGTCGAGTTCAAAATATATAACTATGCCGAGTTCTATTCCGTAGCCAATAAGAAGGCGGATGCTGAAGGGAAGGCATTCCTTTCTGCCGGTAAAGGTGATATGCTGGTATGGGCGACTAAGGACGGCAAGTTCGGATATAGCAAGGTGTCGTTCGGAAAAGACAATAACGTGACAATCACTCTCGACAAGAAACCGGGTGACATCGAAACCGTCACGCTTGATGTCATTCCTCCGGTAGACGGTTCCATTGCCGCCTGCGTGACGGACGAACAGAAAGAGGCCAACGCCAAGCGTTTGCACGAAGAGGATGTGATCCGTAATAAATATGTGGGCACTTTTTATACGGAAGAGAAAGCGGAAGCACTTGCCAAAGAATTAGGTATCGACCCGCTGAAAACAGCCGATTTCATGATCGGCAGCCGGGGAAATTGGCGTGAGATAGAGAAGTTCCTTCGCGATGCGCCTGCCGACAAACGTCCGATGGCGATGGATTTGCTGAATGTTATCTCTGCCAAGGACTTGCGTGATACGCCGGCCTCCGTGTTAGCAGACCATCTGAACAATGCCCAGGCTGTGCAAAGTTCCCTGTTTACCGAATATATCCTCAATCCGCGTGTGGCAAACGAGTTCCTGACGCCGTACAGGAAGTTCTTTGCCGCCAACGTCGATTCGGCATTAGTGAAGAAGGCTAAAGCTGATCCGCAATTAATTGTAGACTGGGTGAAGGATAATATCAGTATCAATGACAGCCTGAATCCGCAACGCATTCCGATTATGCCGATGGGCGTATGGAAATCGCGCGTGGCCGATAAAGGTTCCCGCGATATATTTTTCGTCGCTGTATGTCGTAGCATCGGTATTCCGGCACGTATCGAACCAGTGGCAGGAAAAGTGCAATATGCGAAAGGTCTGAACTGGGTGGATGTAGACTTCGAAGCTGCCGAGCAGACGGTTGCCAAGCAAGGTAAGGTCGTCGCTTCTTACCAGCCGATCAAAGCATTGCAGGACCCGAAATATTACAGTCATTTCACGATTGCGAAAGTGTTGCCGACCGGCAAGTTGCAGACACTTAACTTCGAATCGGGCGATGTGGATATGGGGGGCGGTGATACTTGGAGTGCTCTGTTGAAAAAGCCGCTTTCTATGGATGAGGGCCATTATATGCTGGTAACCGGAACACGTATGGCAAACGGTAGCGTACTGGCCGAAATGTCTTTCTTCAACGTAGAACCAGGCAAGACGAGTGATATCAAACTGGAGATGCGTGAGAGCCAGGACGATGTACAAGTCATCGGCAACTTCAACTCCGAAAACAAATTCAAACGGGCTGATAACGGCGAGGAAACGAGTCTGTTGGCTACCACCGGCCGCGGCTATTATGTTGTCGCTGTCCTCGGAGCGCGCCAGGAACCGACCAACCATGCCATGCGTGACATCGCTGCCGTAAAGAAGGACCTTGAAGAATGGGGTCGCGGCATGGTTTTGTTGTTCCCCGATGAAAAAGGCTTCCAGAACTTCGATCCGAAGGAGTTCGGAGAGTTGCCAACTACCATCACATACGGCATAGATATCGACAAAACAATTCAGAAGGAGATCGCCGCAGCTATGAAGTTGCAGAACGCCAACACACTGCCAATCTTCATCATTGCCGACACTTTCAACCGTGTAGTGTTCGTTTCACAAGGCTACACAATCGGCTTGGGAGATCAGTTGATGAAGGTGATACATAAGTTGTAATCCCTCTTCGACGAAACATAAAAGAGGCGTAGATTAGCAGATGTCATTCAAGTCATCACTAATCTACGCCTCTTTTATGTTTTGGATATTGTAGAGGTAATTACCGGCGACGGCGTACGCTGCGGACCGGAGCGCTTTTCTGGGCTTTTGGAGCTTTGATTTTGACCTCTTTTTGTTTGCTCTCTTTTGCGGCTTCCGTCTTTCTGCCACGGGCGGAAACGGTTGCGTTTTTAGATTTCTTGCCTTTTGTATCAGCTGCCAACTGAGCTGTGTCCGGTTGCAGATAGAGAGATTTTTCGAAAGTAATCAGCTGGTTCTCGATACGTTCCTGCTCGCGTTTCATCGAATCGGGTGTCGGGCAGTAGGCTTGCAGAGGTTGGTTCATCAGGTTCTGCGTCTTGAAGATATCGCCCTGGAACATCCGGCGACGGAAATAGTCGTCGAGCGTGAAAGTCATGGCGTTGTTGATGTTGGACGTCATGATATAGGCGGTATTGATATAGGGACGCAAATTTTCATAAGGAATCCAGAACATCGGCATGGTGTTCTGTCCCATATCGTCCACGATTGTCAGAATCGGACAGATCGCCAATGTCTTGACATCGAATACGGAGTTGTTCTGGTCGAAATACCACGCTTCCTTTATGTAATAGGAGCGGACATCGCCGGAAGGAATATCGCTTTCGTTCACGACGAAACCGGCAGGTTCGTTGTCTTTGCCTGGCGTCTCTTCGTAGAAGATACGGCAACGGTCCAGCATGACTTTCAAGTCGAGCTTGCGGTTGTCGCTGAAATCCTCGTAACCGTCCAGGTATTCATAGGCGGACAACTTGCCTTCGCATACCAGCTGGAAGATGATCGAGAACAAGTTCATCTGCCCGTTCATCGGTTGGGTGGGATAGTATAGAGGAGCATTCTGTTCTTTCGTAAGGTCGATCTGGCGGTAGATGACACGCATCCAGCGAGCGTTGCCGATATGCTGCGTCATTCGCTCGTTCATATCCTGTGCTCGGACGGTCAGTTCGGGCATGCCGTTCTCTTTCTTCTCTTCTTCACGGGCGCCACGGCTTGCTTCGGGACCGCGACGTCTCTGCTGCTGTTGCTGTGTATTGCCGGCCTCTTCCTGTGCCTGTATGGGGAGGGAGGCGAACAGGGCGATGGCGAGGGTTGCTATGTAATATAAACGTTTCATATATCTTTATACATTACGGGACGAGCAGACCTCGTCCCTACGTTATGTTAATTGACGATTACTTCGACGGTCGGAATGATACGTTCCTTATTGTCCGGACCTAATACTTTCACATGGGTGATGTAGAAGCGTTTGCCTCTTGCCAGACGGCGGATATAATCTTTCTGACGCTGCGAGAATTGGTTGCCTTGCGTGACTTCCGGAATGATGTTGCCCATCGAATCGTAGAAAGTCAGCTCGAAACTCAACACCTTGAACGGCACGTTCAGCAGGTCGTCGTCGATAGCCGCCTGGATGCCGTCGGCTTCCACCAAATTGCGTTTGGAGAACTGACCGCCACGGAACTTGCGCATATTGCCGTTCTGGTCCTTATATTCGATAAAAGGCATCGGGTCGGGCAGGGCACGTACGCGGAAAGTCGTTTTCGCCATTTCGACGTTGCGCCCATCTGCCATTTTAGCATGGACGGAAACGATGGCATCCGTTCCGACCGTTGCGGGACGGGCTTCCCATCGGTCGCCTTTGCGGACCAGTGTCCCGTTCGTCATCGTTGCCGTCACGTTGCCGCTGGGCACACCCGGCACGGCGATACGGATCGGGTTGGCGATTCCGGCATACAACACATTCATCAGCATCGGCGCTACCGTCGCACTCGGTTCCGTCACGAAGTATTCGCTTTCGAACTCGCGGCGCATCACGCTGCCGTCGCTACCCGGCATTTCGATATATCCTTTGACCGGATAAGTGCCCGGAGTACCGGCTACAGCCGTAAACATGCCGTTTGCATCATAAGGCAATTCCTTGCCGTTCACATAGACGGTCGGACGTTTCGTCGAGTCGACAGCCGATAAGACGATATTGGCCTTGTACTGGCTGCCGCGCATGACGATCTGGCTTTCCGGAATCACCTGTGCCGTGATCTGGTTCACACGATAGTCGCGCATGTCGACGCTGCTCAGCAGGTTGGACAACACTTCACCTTCGGCATAGCGGATATCGCTTTGCAATTTCGTCAGCAAGGTAACAGCCGCCGCCACCGGCATATTCTCGAACAAAGCCTCTTCCCAAGTGCGGGTATTGATACCGGCCTTGTGAGGCGGCGTTGTCGACAGGCTGGCTTCGATGATGCGCGTCTTGGCCGAGTCTTCCACCATCTCGCCCATCAGTGTCCGGTATTTTTCGATGCTCTGGCGCAATTTCTTGCCTTCGCCCGAAACGGGAGACAACATCACGCGGGAAGCCGCTTCGAGGTCGTCCTTATGATCGATATTATTGACATCGGCATCCTTACCATCGGCAATCTGCGCGATACGCACTTTCAGATCCTGCACGTAATTGTACAGGCTGTCGGAAGCCTCCTTCACCTTTGTCCCCTTTTCGTACCATTCACGTACTTTTTCGGGATTTGTCTGATAATAAGCCTTCAGTTCCTCTGTAACGATCTCATTACGGGTCGAGGTATTATCGATAGAAGTACGCAAGCTGCCTTCCACCAGTTCGAAACCGTCGAGTACCTCCGACGACACGTTGAGTGCCATCATGGCGATGAACACCAGATACATCAGGTTGATCATCTTCTGACGGGGCGAATTGGGATTATTTGCTATTCCTGCCATATTTCTTTACTTCATTGGGTTGTTTGTATACGGAGCCTGCTGCTGATATCCGTACGGTTGCTGATAGGCCTGCTGGTAATTCTGCTGCTGTGCGGGCTGCGGTTGCTGCTGGTAAACAGGTTGTGCGGGCTGCGCCGGTTGCTGGTATCCCATATTGACTGTCATAGCCTGCAACAGGCGGCTGTATACCTGGTTCAATTCGGCCAACTGTCGCGTCATCTTTTCCGTTTCGTTGCGGAACACGGAACTGTCGACAACGGAGCCGTCATACATTTCGCGAATGCGGCTCAAGCCACTGTTGATATGTTCGATCGATTCGATCTGCGAGCTGATGCTCTTCAACTGTATTTCGTAGATCGTGTTCAAGCCGGAGATGTTGCGGTTCAGCATTTCCATCTGCTGCACGTAACCGCGGGAATTCTGGTTGATGCCATCCGAATTATCCGTAATGCTCTTATACGAGTTCAAAAGTGTGTCGGAAACGTCGGTCAGCGAATGCGTCACCTGGCTGAAACGTTCCATATTCTCGGACATACCCGAAAGCTGTTCCAGATATTTCTGCGTCGCTTCCGTCAGTTCCGCCATCTTGGAGATCTGTTCGGCGGCGGCGCTCAGTTTCTTGATACTGTCGGAAAGGTTTTTCGTATCTTCTTCGCTCACATCCAGGCCGAGATTGCCCAGTCCGGTAGCCTGCTTGCCGCCTAAGTTGATATTCAATCCGCCAGCAACCTCGTCGTCGGTCGTATTCTCAGGCGAATTGACCAGATTGGACATAGGCGTGTTGGCGAAATCCGGACGGTCGAGCGGGTTCTTCGATTTCAAAACCGGGAACACTTCTTCCCAGTGATATTCGTTGAATGGCTTTTCAAAAGCGGAGATAAAGAATACCAATGCTTCTACCGTCATGGCCACAAACAGGATCTGGTTACCATACGGCAAGTGCAACAACTTGAACAAGGCGCCTATAATAACGATGGAGGCTCCCCAGCTATAACAGAAATTCAGTACCCGCTTGCCTTTTTCACTGGCGAGGTACATTTCTACTCTGTT
>OHTA01001079.1_pt1 | contig 15019 bp, 12 predicted proteins | sample 1578851 | NCBI WGS metagenome assembly OHTA01 (sample SAMEA3879578, study PRJEB24766) | human gut metagenome | biome: human-associated habitat; feature: feces | place: USA | collected 1985/1987 | reverse complement strand
GCATGTTTTGAAATTAATCAAAAATATCATGAAATCGAAGGTTTTCAAAATAGAAACTCTGTTGATATTGTAAGAAAAGGATGTTCTAAAGGAACGGGAATTAAAATCATTAAAGATCATTACCGATTAGAAAAGATAGCAGGAATAGGGGATTCCTATAATGATTTACCGATGTTGAACGTCGCAGATACAGCCTTTACTTTTAAAACATCCCCTCAAGAAATAAAAAAACAAGTACATTATTGTGTTAATGATATTGCAGAAGCAATAGCGTTATTGGAGGTAGAAAAATGAATTTTGGAATTATAGGTTATGGAAACATAGCGCGTAAGTTTGTTAAAAGTATTACTTATACAAGTGGGGGAAGAGTGCATGCCATTGCCTCACATTCTTTAGATGAAAACGATAGTTACTTACAAAGTCATCCTTTAGTTAAACTTTATCGTGATTATGAAGAAATATTTACTATTAACTATTCTGGCATCGCTGGCGATACCGGCAACGGCACAAAGCGATGCAACGGATGTGAGGCAAATACGACTCAATTTCCGTCCACGGTATGTGAATACAATAGAAGGAACGGAAATTCCCGCCACCGACCAGAAGCCGAAGATGGTGAATCCTCTTGAATCGATGATAGTGGGGGATTCGCAAGATTCCGGCAATGACAAGAATGAGGCATATCAGATCACGGACTATTACACTCTTTCATTCTCCAAAACCGCGGATGCGACGCATGACCCTTATTTCCAGTATTGCACTACGGGTGAGTATAATCTTGGTCTGAACGACTATGTTGTGCTCAATCCATTCAACAGCATCACGGTGCAAGCCCCTACGGGAGTAACTTTCACTCAATTGTGGCTTCGCCTCGACAATGGAAGCAATTATCCCATATATTACGGGTCTGCGACCACCACCCATACCTTTACCAATCCGTATAACAAGATCATGAAGGTCCTTTCTGTGTTCGGCACGACGGGAGGAGAAGTAAGTGAAACAGAACATCAATCTTTTCACATTGTAGACCACTGGATGCAGAAAAATGATAATAACTGGGAATACGGAGACAAGGAAAACGGATGCTGGAAATGGGTAGAAGAGGAAAATTTCATGGGACATCTTGCGGGACGCTATGTGGAGGGTCTTGCCGCTGATGCACAAGGAAGAGAGATGTGGCTCGGATATGATCTTGACCTTACCGATGAACCCAACACAATCATTTTGAGACTTGACTATTCATATGTCCGGGATACAGAGGGAGAGACCGATCCCGTTCCGGCAGCAAACGAAGCGCCCATCGAGTATCACAACTATGCTCACGTGATGATAAAGGAGGCCGGCTCCGACGCAGTCGAAGTGCTTCAAAGCACAGAGGAGAACGATAATCAGGAGAACGGTCTTTACGCTTATCGCGCCGAAATCGGAAGCTATGCCGGCAAGAAAGTGCGCATAGGCCTGAAATATATCAAGGATGATGATCCTAACCTGATAATCAAGGTCAACAATATGTATGTCGGTCATGCACATATGGAACACAACGGAGTTCAGAGCGGTGTGGAGGAATCCATGGTTGCGGATGATTCCGCCCCCGTATGGTATAATCTGCAGGGGATCAAGGTCGAGAACCCCGGCAAAGGTCTCTTTATAGAGGTTAAAGGGGGAAAGAGCAGAAAAGTCCTTAAGAAATAATAAAGAGAGAATCCTTCTTTGACCTTATGATTCAGACTCCGGCCGTCGGCCGGGGTCTGCTTCTTTTATGCTCTTTTCCTGCTGTCCGGAATCTCGGATAATTTCAGAAATCTTCACAAAACCTTCTCAAAATACATTGAAAATAAATTTAAACAGTTTCTAAAAGTCAGATATTCATCAAATATTAGTATATTTGCACTAAATACCTTCAGCAAATACCTTAAAGCATGACTAACACCTCCTCTACAAGTCAGAAGCGGCCTCGCATTCTGATGATTTACACCGGCGGGACAATCGGCATGATCGAGAATCCCGAGAGCGGAGCACTCGAGCCGTTTAATTTCGACCATCTTATCGACAATGTGCCGAAAATCAAGATGCTCGACTTTGACGTGGACAATTTTCAGTTCGCCAAGCCGCTGGATTCATCTTCCATGAATCCGACCCATTGGGGCGAGATCGCCAAAGTGATTGATGATAACTACGAACGATATGACGGCTTCGTGGTGCTCCATGGCACGGACACTATGGCATATACGGCTTCTGCCTTGAGTTTCATGCTTGAGAACCTCCGCAAGCCGGTGGTGATCACGGGAAGCCAGTTGCCGATAGGGGAGGTACGCACCGACGGCGAAGAGAATCTGATCACTTCGCTGCAGGTGGCGGCTGCCAAAGATGCTGACGGGAGCCCGATGGTGCAGGAGGTGGCGATACTTTTCGAGAACAATCTTTGGCGCGGCAACCGCTCGACCAAGCACAGTTCCGACAACTTCAATGCCTTCAAGAGCAGCAATTATCCGCGGCTCGCGCGCATCGGACTCGGCATCAGTTATCGCAAGGAGGTGATGTGGCGTTGTCCGAATAATCAGCCGTTGAAAACGCACTATAGTCTGGATACGAATGTTATGTATATGGACCTGTTTCCCGGCATACAGGAGAATGTGGTCAGACATCAACTCAACATCCCGGGCCTGAAAGGTATTGTGATGAAGACATTCGGCGCCGGCAACGGACCGACAGACAGCTGGTTTCTCGATGCCGTCAGAGATGCCGTGGAGCGGGGGATAGTGATTGTGAACGTGTCGCAATGCGACAACGGGATGGTGACGCCCATGCGTTATGAGGCCGGCTGCGGCCTTTATCAGGCCGGTGTGATTTCCGGTCATGACCTCACGTCGGAGGCCGCGATAACGAAGCTCATGTTCCTATTCGGCAGCGGACTGCCGTCGGAAGAGGTGAAAGTGCTTATGGAGCGTCCGCTGGCCGGCGAGATGAACTGACGCGCTAAGAATTGAAATTATGGATGAAGAGCGACTGACAACATACAGAGGGGTAAGGATCGACGATACGGCCGAGTGGCGACTTGTGGTCTATATTTCGGAAAGCGGAATGTCGGCCTATCTGAAGAGCGTCGAGAATCCACTCGAGCCGGTTTCGACACTTTTCGAGACCACGTGGGAGCGCGACGGGTCGCGCCTTCTCGACAATATCGAGAAAGGGGTCTATGACCATCCGCAGTTGCTCGACGATTTTTCCACCGAGATAGTGATATGCACGCCTCATGCATTGTGGATGCCGGCCGATGTGGCTGCGGATCCGGAAGAGGGCGCCGCGCTTTATAACAAAGTATACAACGCCGAAGAGGAGGATATTTTCAGCGATACTCTCGACGGGATGGTATGTCTTTATACGCTTGTTCCGGGATTGCGCTCTTTCCTGTTGCGCACTCTTTCCGGAGCGCGCATCTCCTGCCAGCAGACGGTGTTGCTGCGTCGGTTTATGTCGCGGGGCGCCGATATGCCCCGCGTTTATATCGACATACGCGAGGGCGAGGCCGATTTCACGGTGCTCGACGACCGTAGGCTTCTGCTTAGCGCCACCCATTTCTGGAACGATCCCATGGATATCGCATATCATCTTTTCAACATAATGGACGTATACGGGCTGGACAAGGAGAACACGCAGGTGTCGATATCGGGAGAACGCGATACAAAGGCATTTCTTGTGAAAGAACTTCGCAAGCATGTCAGCTATGTGATGCTGACGATGATGCCCTCGGCCGTGTCGAAAGCCGAGATGCCACTTGCGGCGGCCATGGCTCTTGTAAAGACAACGACGAAATGAGGATTATCAGAGGTAAATATGGGAGGCGGCGTTTTGAGGTGCCTCGAAATATAACGGCGCGGCCCACCACCGACTTTGCCCGCGAGAATCTTTTCAATGTTCTGGAAAACATGACCGATCTCGAGGGGAAGACGGCACTCGACCTGTTTGCCGGCACCGGGGCTGTGAGCTGGGAGTTCGTGTCGCGCGGTTGCGCGGCGGTGACCGCCGTGGAACAGGCCCCTACGCAAGCGGGCTTCATACGGTCGATAAAAGATAAATTAGGCGACACGGCGCTTAAGCTTATCCGCGGCGACGTTTTCAAATTTATTGAACGATGCCGCGACAGCTATGACATAATTTTCGCGGATCCGCCATACGACCATCCCCGGTTTGCAGAGATTCCGGAACTGATACTCAGTTCTTCGATGATGAAAGAGGGGACGATAACGGTGGTGGAGCATAACAGAAACCATGATTTTTCGGCGTTGCCCGGTTTCAGGCGCCATCTGGTTTACGGAAGTGTGAACTTCAGTATATTCCAGAGAGGATAGATAACAGATATAGATATTAGCGGAAGCTAAAACATAATAAACGATGGAAAATATAAAGCTTGACAATATAGAAGACGCACTTGAGGATTTCCGTCAGGGAAAATTCGTGATGGTAGTTGACGATGAGGACCGCGAGAATGAGGGCGACCTGATAATCGCGGCCGAGAAGATAACGCCGGAGGATGTGAACTTCATGCTCAAGAACGCGCGTGGCGTTCTCTGCGCTCCGCTCACGATGGAGCGTTGCCATGAGCTTGGTCTCGACAAACAGGTTGAGGACAACACCTCGATGCTCGGAACGCCGTTCACGGTGACTGTAGACAAACTCGAGGGATGTTCCACCGGAGTATCGATCGACGACCGGTGCGCCACTATCCGCGCCTTGGCCGACCCGAATTCGAAGCCCGAGACTTTCGGGCGCCCCGGCCATATCAATCCTCTTTATGCTCAGGACCGCGGAGTGCTCCAGCGTGCGGGCCACACTGAGGCTGCCGTTGACCTTGCCCGTCTGGCCGGACTGCAACCGGCCGCCGCGCTGATGGAGGTGATGAGCGATGACGGCTCAATGGCCCGACTTCCGGAATTGCGGCGTCGTGCCGATGAGTGGGGGCTGAAATTGATAAGCATCCGCGATCTTATCTCCTATCGTCTGCGTCACGATTCGCTCGTGGAGAAGGGAGAAGAGGTGGACATGCCGACAGCATACGGCCATTTCCATCTGATACCTTTCCGTCAGAAAGACAATAATCTCGAGCATATCGCCCTGATAAAGGGTGACGTTTCCGATGGAAGGCCGGTGCTTGTGAGAGTGCATTCCTCCTGCATGACCGGCGATATCTTCGGCTCGCGCCGCTGCGAATGCGGCGAGCAGCTGCATCTGGCGATGCAGATGATCGAGAAAGAGGGGCGGGGCGCCGTGATATATCTCAATCAGGAGGGGCGCGGAATCGGCCTGATGGATAAAATCAAGGCTTATAAGCTGCAGGAGAACGGACTCGACACGGTCGATGCCAATCTGCATCTGGGCCATAAGGCTGACGAACGCGATTATGGCGTGGGCGCCAACATTCTGCATGCGCTCGGTATCCAGAAGATGAGACTTATGACCAACAATCCGATGAAGCGGATCGGTCTGGAGGGTTACGGACTTGAGATAACGGAGAACGTGCATCTTGAGGTAGAGCCCAATGAATACAACGAGAGGTACATGCACACCAAGAAAGAGCGCATGGGACATAACCTCGATAAAGTGTGACAAAGAGGAGTTGAAAATGAGAATTTTCAGAAAACTAACTTTAGCGCTGTTTGCAGGAGCGTTGGCATGTGGAATCGGAGCTAACGGCCAGGGCTTCCACTGCGACAACGACACAGCCATAGCCATGGCCCGCATCAGGGAGCTTGCACAGCCGGGTGGAGATCCGGCGGCGATCTGCGGTCGTGTGGCCGAAGGATTTGTCGGTGTTCCTTATGAGGATATCACGCGCAATGATACCACGGGACGCGCCGAATTGCGGGTGGACGCTTTTGATGAACTGACGTTCGTCAACACCGTAGTCGCCATGGCCCGCACCGCTACCTCACCGGGTATACTGCGCGCCCGCGATCTCGAGAGTTCGCTGATGGACGTGAGTCTCCGGAGAGGTGAGCCGGGTGATTTCACCGCCAAGATGATTTATGGGGGTGACTGGGCCATCGACAATAAGGCGCGCAGAAACGTAAAAGAGCTGACAGAAGATTTCTCCGACCTTTTCAAGACTAAGTCGCTGACCTGGATAGGAAGAAACCGCGATGAGTTCGCGGCTCTAAAGGATTCAGCGATGTTCGAGAAGCAAAAGATGATGGAGTTCGGTCTGCGAACTTTCAAGATACCGCACATGAAGCGTGAGAGCACGGAGTGGAAGCAAGTTGTGCCCGAGATGAGAGACGGCGACATGATAATGCTTTTGAGCTCCGATCCCGACAGGGATGTGTTCGAGTGGGGCTTTGTGGTGAAGCGCGACGACGGATTCCATTTCATCCACGCATCGAAAGAGGCGGGGAAGGTTGTTGAGGAACCGGAAACGCTGGGGAGATATGTGAAAAGGAACTCGAAGCAGACATACGGCTGGAGATGGCTGCGGATACTTTGAGAATTTTGAATGTTGAATTTTGAATGGAAAGCCGCGAAATCAATTTTGAATTTGGAATTTAAATGCTGGAATTTGTAAACGCGAAGATCAATATAGGATTGCAGATTGTGGGGAAACGTGAGGACGGTTACCACAATCTGCAAACTGTTTTTTATCCTGTGGGGATAAAGGCCGGCACGGCCGAGAACCCGGAGGCCTTTTGCGATATACTTGAGATAACAGAGGAGAAGACAGGAGAAACAAAAAGGGGGAAGACAGGAGAAACAGGAGGAACAGGAGAGACGAAAGGGGGGGAGACAGGAGAAACAGAAGGAACAAGAGAAGGTTATCTGGGGATGGAGTTTCGGTTTAGCGGAAGGCGGGTTGATTGTCCGCCGGAGAAGAATCTTGTTTGCCGGGCGGCGCGTCTTTTTGCAGAGAGCACCGGATTGGAGGGAAGATGGCTCATCCATCTCGACAAGCATATGCCCGATGGGGCAGGCATGGGAGGAGGGAGCGCCGATGCTGCCTTCGCGCTTCGTATGCTGAATGCAGTGACGGGAGCGGGGCTGGTAGATGCCGAACTTGCCGCGATGGCTTCGAAGCTCGGTGCGGATTGTCCCTTCTTTATTCATAACCGGCCGATGTATGCCGAAGGAACGGGTGACCTATTCGAGGAAATCGGGCTCGATCTCGGTGGATATTTTCTTTTAGCCGTAAAGCCGGCCGTGTATATATCCACGAAAGAGGCGTTCGCGGGTGTAACGCCGAAGCCGGGGGAATTCGACCTGCGCGAAATAGCTTCTCTTCCGATAGAGAAATGGCGGGGGAAGGTCAAGAATGATTTCGAGGAATCGATATTTCCTCAATTTCCGATTACGGCGGATATCAAGGAGAAACTTTACAAGCTTGGCGCGTTATATGCATCGATGAGCGGCAGCGGCAGCACGCTTTACGGGATTTTCGACAACAGGGAATCGGCAGAAGTCGCAAGATGCCAATTCAAGAATGAGTCAAACATTGAGGGAACCTATTTGTTAGATTTATGAGAGCGGAGCGGATGCGGAATGACAGTGCCACAGGATGGCAAACAGGCTTATGTCATTAAATCCGTTTAAAAGTTATGATGCTCTTAACATTTTTTGGCTTAAAATTTGCGATAGAAACTGATAGTTATGAAAGATAAAGATACTAAAGATAGGAAAGTTCCCGAAGAGGAAGTGATTGTAGATGATGTGAACGCTACAGAGGCGGAGAACCGGGAAGCCGATCAGGAAGTGGCGGATGCCGCCGTTTCGGCCGAAGATGAGGTTGAGAAACTCAAAAGCGAGCTTGAGAAAGAGAAGAAGGAATATCTCTTTCTGATGGCTGAATTCGATAACTTCCGCAAACGCACGCTTAAGGAGAAATCGGAGCTTATCAAGAATGCGGCGGAGTCTGCTTTCAAGGGTCTGTTGCCGATAGTAGATGATTTCGAGCGCGCGCTAAAGGCATCGGAGGGAAGCGAGGATGCAAACGGCATGCGCGAAGGGATGGAGCTTATCTATAAGAAGCTCAAGAAATATATGGAACAGAACGGCGTGAAGGAGATGGATCCCGAAGATAAGGAATTCGATGCCGACAAGCATGAAGCCATCTCGGCGGTGCCCGTTCCGGATGAAAACCAGAAAGGGAAGATTCTCGACACAGTCGAAAAGGGATACATGATAAACGACAAAGTGCTTCGCCATGCGAAAGTTGTTGTCGGACAATGATCCGAGACTTCGCGGTCTGAAAGAATCAAGGGAATCTGAAAACAAGAATCATGGCAGAGAAAAGAGATTATTATGAAGTGCTCGGAGTGGCGAAAAATGCCACTGCCGATGAAATAAAGAAGGCATACCGAAAGAAGGCAATTCAGTATCATCCCGACCGCAATCCGGGAGATAAGGAGGCCGAGGAGAAATTCAAGGAAGCTGCAGAGGCCTACGATGTGCTGAGCGATGCCGACAAACGGGCCAAATATGACCAGTTCGGCCATGCGATGGGACCGCAGGGCTTCGGTGGCGGTGCCGGAGGCTATGGTGGCTTCGGCGGTGGCTTCGGCGGCGGCATGTCGATGGAGGATATCTTCGCCCATTTCGGCGATATCTTCGGCGGCCGGTTCAGCGGAGCTGATTTCGGCGGAGGTTTCGGCGGCGCCACTGGCGGGCGTCCGCGTCAGCATGTTAACAAAGGCACCGACCTGCGCATCACGGTGAAGGTAAGCCTGAAAGATATCATGAACGGTGTCGACAAGAAATTGAAGATACCGAAACTTGTGGCCGATCCCGCCTGCAAAGGCACGGGAGCGAAAGACGGTACGGCGTTCGGCACCTGTCCCCGCTGTCACGGTTCTGGTTATATTTCGACCGTTCAGCAGACGATTATGGGCCCGATGGAGAGCCATTCCGTATGTCCGGAGTGCAACGGCGAGGGTAAGATCATTACCGAGCAATGTCCTCACTGCCAAGGAAGCGGCGTAGAGAAGAAAGATGAGATCGTAAGCTTCCACATCCCGGCAGGAGTTGAGAACGATATGGTGCTCACAATTCGCGGGCAGGGAAACGCACCGCGTCACGGAGGCGTAAACGGCGACTTGCTCATCAAGATACAGGAGGAGAAAGACCCCGACCTCATCCGCGAGGGGAATGACCTTATCTATAATCTGATGCTTGACTTCCCGACTGCGGCTCTCGGCGGAACGGCCGAAGTACCCACGATCGAGGGGAGGGCAAGGCTGAAGATAGCCGCCGGCACGCAGCCCGGCAAGGTGCTCCGTCTACGCGGCAAGGGTCTGCCGAAGATGAACAGCAGCGTGAAGGGTGACCTTCTGGTGAATGTGATGGTTTACGTGCCCGAGCAGCTCAGCGAAACCGAGAAGGCGGCAATCGAGAGTCTGAAGGACGCGCCGAACATCGTTCCGACGCAGAGCACATCGCAGAGGATCTTCTCGCGGCTGCGTCATATCTTCAACAAAGAGAACCGCGGCGAGTAAGCTATAACATCCAATAAAAACATAGATAAAGGCCGTGCCGGAACAGAAGAATCCGGCGCGGCTTTTTTAGTTAAATTAAGTTATAAGTGGTGCGCTGATATGCCGAAAAAATCTTTTTTGGTTATATTTGCAAAGTTGCGCAGGAGCGCAAATTCGAAACTGACCTACACCGAATGGGATATAACGTACCGATAGACGAAAAGCAGCTTGTGAAAGACCTGCAGGATCCGAAGACCGCGCATACGGCTTTCGATACCCTCATGCGTCTATATGGGGAGCAGGTATACTGGCAGATCCGCAAGATGGTCGTGAACCATGAGGATGCCAACGACCTTCTGCAGAACAGTTTTCTGAAGGCATGGAACAATCTCGACAATTTCCGCGGAGATGCCCGCCTGTCGACATGGCTCTATAAGATAGCCATCAACGAGACGATAAATTTCCTGAACAAGGAGCGCAACCGACGCAATATCACCGATGATACGCAGGATGAGTTTTTGCTTTCGAATATCGAGAGCGATGAATATTTCGACGGCGACGAGCTGCAGGAGGAATTTCAGAAAGCAATAACGGCATTGCCCGAAAAACAGCGTCTTGTGTTCAATATGCGATATTTCGATGAGATGAAATATGAGAAGATGTCGGAGATCCTCGGCACATCGGTGGGAGCGTTGAAGGCATCCTACCATCATGCGGTGAAGAAGATCACGGCGTTTCTTGACGGCAAGGGATAAAACGAATGCGGCCGGTTTCACAACCAGCCGCATTCAAGTGTTTTCCATAATACTTTTTCGAACTAACCTAACATCATGAAACGATTTTCTTTATATCTTTAAAACAGCGCGACGCGAAAAAGGTTTACAGGAGTGCGAAATTTTTGTTGATTTTTTGAAAAAATTTTTTCGGCTTCTTTAAACCTATAAGATATGGGATTGTCAATATGGTGTCGGGGCATTCCAACCCGAACTGTGAAAAATGGAATGCACACAAGGGTAAAACCGGATGGATTCGGAGATTGCGAAAAGGGGTGTGAATAAGGGAAATTATGAACCAGGAAGAGAAATTAAAAGAGAGATACGGCAACAAGGGTTGCTGGAAGGTTCCTGAAGGCTATTTCGAGCAGGTCTATAAGGAGATCGGAGAGAAACTGCCGGAGAGGAAAGAGAGCTGCGCCACGGTGGATATGACCTTGTGGCAGCGCGTGAAGCCATACGTATATCTGGCGGCGATGTTTGCAGGAATATGGCTGATGATGAAAGTGTTCTATCATGCATCGGGTTCCGCGCAGCTCAATCTTGACAATCCGCCGGAACACATAGCGTTGGCGATGTCGGATACGGAGACAGCCGAGCTTTATTCGATCTCGGAATCGATCAACGATATCGAGGTCGAGAGCGAGGTGAGCGACAGCTACGATTCGCTGGAGGAATTTGAGAGAGATTTCGGCTATGCCCTTGAACCGGAATATGCGAACCTCCGGATTGTCACGGAATCCGAGGGCAGAAAAGAGATGTAAAAAGAGAATAGATGAGATTCGGAATAAAAGGAATATTGTTTCTTATGATTCTCGCGGGGTTTGCCCTGTCGGGAATGGCTCAGCGACCCGGCAACGGGAAGAAACGCGAGGAGATGCGCAAAGAACTTGAGGAATTCAAAATGAAATTCATCGCGCAGGAGATGGATCTGAAGGAATCGCAGCAGAAGCAGTTTTTCGAGGTCTATGGCCAGATGCAGGATGAGCGTATTCGTCTTTTTGAACAAACGCGTGCTCTTGAACGTAAATTAAAGAAGAACCCCGATGCAACGGAGGCCGACTACGCCGCGATGAGCAAAGCCATAACGGAGGCCAAGCAGAAAGATGCGGAAATCGAGGAGAAATATGATGCGAAATTCGCAACATTTCTCAGTAGCAAGCAGATTTTTAAGATGAAGGATGCCGAGGAGAAGTTCAGGCGCAAGATGCATCAGATGGTTCATAAGAAACGGAAGAAATAATCGGATAAACAGCACCGAAATGGAGAAAAGGTATTTTAGCAGCAGGGTCGGCCGGATGTCGGCCCTTTTGTTTTTCGCAGCGGCGGCCATGCTCTCGGCAGTGATGTATGCGGCGCCGCAGAAAAAGGTTCCCTCTTCGGGAAAAGTAAAAACAGAAAAAAGGGGAAAAACAAAAATGACAAAACAGCAGAACACATTCGAGACTCCGGATTTTGCGTTTCCGCAGACCGTCAGCGACAATGCGGAGCTGAAACTTTCGCAAGCTCTCGGGAAAGGGGAGAGCGCGGAGGCGCTGAGAGCCGCTATGCAGATGACGATAGCACGCGACCTTGTGTCGAACGACAATTATAAAAAGGGAATCGAATTGTTCGATTCATTATCGAAAAAATTGCCTGCTCCATATTCTCAGCTTGCCGCACTCCTCGAGGCGCGTCTTTATGCCGATATATATAATTCCTCGCACTGGACCTACAATAACCGGACGCTTCCGCTGAGTCCCGTTCCGGCAGATGTCACCGCGTGGAGCCGCGATATATTCTCGGCCAAAATTCGCGGACTTGTGGCTGATATTTTCAGCGATGTCAACGCCGCTAAAGAGACCGGAATCGAAAAAGTGGCCCGAATTGTCGACAATACCTCGATCTGGGAGAAACGGGGCATGACGGTCTACGACTTCATGACGATGCAAGCCGTGGAGCTCCTTTCCGATTTCTCGGGCAACGGAGGTGCCACTATACCTTTCGGCTACGGGCCTGCGGCCGGTAACCGACTCACTGAGCGCAATGCCTCCTCATTGATGCGCACTCTTATCGATGAAGACACGGCATGGAACGAGAGCCGCGGCAACGGGCAGATGGCATCGGCTATGAGCTATTTCTATTTTTGGCGAATGCCATGGGAGAAACGGTCGGATTATGCCGCCGAATGTATAAAACGCTATATCGACACTCCATGGTGTGGCCCCTTCCTTTTAGCCTATAATGGCAATGAGGAGGAGACTGAATCCGATGATGACCCGGAAAATGAGAATGCTGTTCTGATAAAAGCGAACAGAAAGCTTAAAGAGCGCTATTCGACAATCAAATCATATCTCGGTAGATTCCCAGACTGCCCGGAAGCAAAGCAGTTGAGAGTAGTCCTGAGCGGGATGGAATGTCAGGCGATAAGCACTTCCGTCAAGGAGCGTCCGTATCCCGGCGAGGTATCGAAAGTAGAAGTCAATGCCGACAATATTTTCGGATTCAATCTCCTTGTGGTGAAACTTCCAGACAGCTATGCGGGAAACAGCGTCAAACTTGAGTCAATAAGAAAAACCGGTAAGGTAGTGGATGCCGTGGAGGTGAAGTTTACGGGCACTGTGCCGGAAAAAGTAGCAGGCACAGAGGAACTGCCGGGACTCGCAAGCGGCGTATATGTGCTCCTTCCTTCGCGCGACCGCACCATGGCGGGGGTACTTGCCGGGGAGGACCCCGACCGGCGTTTCGCTGCCTTTACTGTCTCGAGGCTTGCCATATTCCGGGAGTCTGCCGCCGGAGGCCGGACTCGCCTCTATGTGGCCGACGGCCGGAATCTTCAGCCGGTGAAGGGGGCTTCAGTAACCTTTACCGAGCGACGCAAAGAGGTAAAAACGAAGAAGATTACAAACAATGAGGGTTATGTTGATGTTCCTGCCGGCTCCTACGATATTTATATCTCCAAAGGGAACGATTTCCTGAAAGAGAATATCTGGAGCTATAATTACGGCAATGGAATCGCATCCTTGCAGACTCGGGCGAGAGTGCTCACGGATCTGTCCATATACCGCCCCGGGGACACGGTTCAGTTCCTCGGCGTGGTCTACTCACAGAAAGACAGAGACCTTGACATGCGTCCAAGAGTGAAGGTCAGTGCTATACTTCGCGATGCCAACTACCAGAAAGTAGACAGTCTCGATCTCATCACCGATGAGTTCGGACGGGTTACGGGTAAACTGAAGATTCCGGATACAGGCCTTTTGGGCACGTTCCGCTTGATTCTCGCCGACGGGAATGACCGGAATAATGAGTATGGCTCTACCTCCGTAGAGGTTGCCGAATACAAGGCTCCGACCTTCCATGTCACTACCGAAGGTGCCGAAGGGAATTACAAGATCGGGGATATGGTGAAGATCAGTGGTAAGGCCATGACATATTCCGGAATGCCTGTAGCCGGAGCTACGGTGAAATACGATATCCGCTTCATCACCCTGCCATGGCTTGATGCCGGAGAGAACGCAAGCTATGGCGGCGAGGCTTCGACCGACGGCAACGGCTCGTTCACAATCGAGCTGCCGACAGAGGGTCTGCGCAACACTCCCTACGCTTTCGGTGGCTATATATTGAATGTTTCCGTGACTAATCAGGCAGGCGAGACCCAGCAGGCTCCGGCATCCAGCTTCTCGCTCGGAACCGCTTATACATTGCATGCCGACCTTCCCCACAAGATAGACGCGTCAAAAGGGGAGCAGACATATGCAGTCCGTGTGCTCGACATCACCGACAAGCCGGCAAAACGCACGGTTTATTATAAGGTGACGCCATTCGATGACCGTAAGAACGTGATAGTCTCCGGCGAATTCGAATCACCCGTATTCAAATTCAATGCGGCCTCCATTCCATCGGGAAAATATAGGATAGAATTCAGTCTCGACAAGGATGGAAAATCTACTGCGGGAGAACCCGATGAGAATTCCGTGGCAATGATCTATCGCGAGAATGAAACCACGGTTCCTTACAAGACACCTCTCTGGATTCCGGAAAGCAGAATAGTGGCCGATAGGGATGCGAAGAGTGTTAAGATCAAAGTGGGTTCAGCATTCGCCGACAGTTATATTTTCATGCAGACTGCAGATTGCGACAAGGTTCTTGAAGAGCGCTGGCTGAAGGTCGATGCAGGCACTACGGAGGTGGAGGTGCCCGTACCGGCCGCTGACAACCGTCTGACTGTCCGTTTCGCCGCTATGCGTTATTTCGATAAAGAGAGCGGTAACGTCAGCGTGATTCCTGCCGTGCAGCTTGAACAGCTCAATATAAAGGCCGAGAGCTTCCGCGACCGGATAGTTCCGGGTGCCCGCGAGAGCTGGAAATTCAATTTCTCGATGGCCGGTAAACCGATGTCCTACATACCTGTGGCGGCCGTTATGACCGACAAAGCCCTCAATGATATTGCGCCTTTCGCATGGCGCTTCAATCCCGCCTCGGATATTCCCTACGGCTCAGAGGGGGGTCTCCAGTGGTTCTACGGTAACACTGCTTCATGGTCGGTTCAATTGGGAAGGATTTCAAATTATGGAGCGGCCGGAGTCGATTATCCGTCATGGAATCTGTATGGCTACTCATTCTATGGAGGTGGCCGGATGTATAAAAACATGATGAGAATCCGCGGAGCCGCTCCTTCTCCCGGCTTGATGATGGCCGATTCTGTCAACAACGAGATGAAGGAGGAACCTGAGATGATGCTTCAAGAGTCGGTGACGACATCCGCAAATATGGACATGTCGGCTGCCATGGTCGCAGAAGCCCCGACAGAAGCAG
>OHTA01001078.1_pt1 | contig 15038 bp, 6 predicted proteins | sample 1578851 | NCBI WGS metagenome assembly OHTA01 (sample SAMEA3879578, study PRJEB24766) | human gut metagenome | biome: human-associated habitat; feature: feces | place: USA | collected 1985/1987 | reverse complement strand
TAGTTAGAAACATTGCTACAAAAAATATTAATAGAATAACTATGATGTATAAATCTGTACTCATACTATTCCGCACTCTCTTTAACAGGGTAATACCTACCATATAATCTGTTATTTATAAACTGTACCATTTCCATTACTTACAATTCCCCCTTGATGTAATCAATCATTAATTTTTATTGCTGAGCATAGGTGTCTCTACAAGATTCGCTTTTCTCTCCTTAAAAGGATACTTCCACTTCAGACGAGTATGGCAAAACGGACATTTCTGAAAACCTATTTTTACAGGTTTTCCGCAACTCTTTCCGGGGCATCTAAAGCTCATGATTGTACCGTCTGGACTGTACAGCATATTCATGAAATTTTCCTTTAAGAGCTGTTCCTTAATCTCGTCGTTAAATATCTCGTATTTTATCCCAATCGGTCTTTTTGAGAACATGTTGACGCCTCCAATTTTTTTGTAATATTAAGAACTTCTTATTTATTGATAATTTCTGTTGCTAAATCATATAAAAAGATATAATCTAGCCTTGTATTCCCATGTAAAAATTTCCGACATACTTCATTTTCTATGGTGAATACATTGGGGCATATTATTATGCCCCTCTATTTTTATCGCCAACATTTTTCTTGATTTCCTAATCTGTTACTGTCTTTTTCTTTCTCCGCAGTTTGCAGATAGGAAAGATAGGAAAACCTGGCATCAGGTGAGATTCAATACTGATACCTTAATCATGCCTGTTACTATCATTATTTTGTCTCCCCGCAAGAAGAACACTTGTAGCCAACTAATTTCTGCTCAACATACGCATCAGTTACAGTAACTGTTTCATAATGTCCTTCTTCATCGTGATGAATATAATCCACTATTTTTTTTCTATTGGTTGAATTCATGCAGCTACCACCATTATCTTGACAATCATACTGATGTTCTCTTCTTTCCTGTGATGAAGAAAACTCTGACTGTTCTACTCCTCTTTCCCTACATACGCTACATTCACCATTTTCGCACTGCAAACAAATATAGACGGTTTTATACACAGGTTCATCCCACGCAGCCTTATCAACTACCCAAACTTTTTCCTTTACTTCTTCATGGGGTATATAATCATAGACTGGCTCCCAGTTATGCTCATGTGAAGGTATATTTGGTGTTGATGGCTTTGTATCAGCTTCGCTAGGGGCTGAGTTACTGCCATTGTCTGAAGAACTGCTGCCATTATTACCACTGTTATTACTGTTGCCGTTGTTATTGCCACCATTATTGTTATCACCAGAGCCTGAACTGCTGCCACCGTTGCTGTTATTGCCGTTATCAGCTATATCAGTTGATGGCTTAGTAGGAATAACCTCATCAGCCTTCGGAATCTTGTCGTCCTTCGCAGCTTCCGTAATCTCATTAGACACAGTTTCATCAGTGATTGTAATTGTGCCACTGGAACTTTCTTCGTAATTATCAGCTTTAATTTCCGTTCTATTACCATCACGATCCTGAATGATAACAACTTTTTCGCCATTGTCCTTTGTCTCGACAATACCGGCAACTTCTACTGTGTTACCCTCTGAGTCCTTGACTGCAATAGTAACCTGTTCCTCTTTTGTCTTTTTGGTTTCCTTAGTCTCCTGCTCTGTCACAGCCTTTGTAGTATTTTCAGCTGAAACATTTTTCTTCTTTCCGCAGCCTGCAAATGTAAATACTAAACAGCATGATAAAAACACTGCTGCACCTCTTAATAAATTTCTTTTAATCATACCAGCTTACCTCGATTCCTCTTTACTCGAGATAAACCCTATTCCTAAAAGATTTTTAGATAATTAATAGTTTTCTGATAGCAAAATGTGGTTGGTGCTATCTTTAACCTTAAAATACCGCCTTTTCCTGTCGTTTTCAATACATACACATGTCAAAAATTGTTACAGAAATATTACGAAGCGACATTTTACTAAATAATTACATGCACTATTAATACCACAAATCCCCTCTCCGTTGGAAAGAGAGGGGATTGTGACATTTTTCAATTTAAGACCAGTGCGAAATAGATTATTCCACTACTTCTTTTTCTGATTTCTTTTTCCAAAGAACAATAGCAATAACAGCAATAATGACAATTACTACTGCCGAAAAACTGCCAACTACAACAGGATTTTTAAATACTGACTTAAAATCAGTTTTCTTTTTGCCTGATGCATTCTCATCAACAATTTCACTTGTAAGCTGGTATGTTGCTGTACCCTTAATTTCATAAAAAGTTGTGTTCTTTGTTGTATCTGCTTCATAATCTGCAGTGTAAACTACATTAGCTGTTGGATAATCCACCGTAGCTACATATGTTGCTTCATAATCAGCAATTTCCTTATAACCCTTAACAGTTGCTTCCCTGTGGATCATTCCGTCTGCATCTGCTTCCGGCTCACTTGTCCATTCGATTGATTCAACTGTATAAATATCCTTAGATAACCCTAAATCCTCAAGAATACTGTCCTTATACTGCATAAGGTTAGGATTCTCGGCATTATATTCAACAAGGTTATCCTTATACATAAAATAAGCTCCACTAACCACATTAATTGAAAAAACAAAATCATCACTCTTCTGTTCATTCTTCTTTACGAGACCTGTCTGAGTCATATTTACAGTGCTAACCTCATTAGTTGCCTCGTCACGAACACTTCCTGCTACAACTGCCGGAATATCGTCGGTTTTTGTTAAACCATTGTATGTATATACTTTTGTGTATGTAACAGAACGGCTTCCCATATCACCTTCAGCCGTAGTGACTGATTTAAGCCTGTAAGTTATTCCATTCTCGACAATGGATTCCTCAAATACAGGAACTGCATCTGTTACAAGAACCGTATTGGTCTTTGTGATGTTAGCAATCTGCTTAGCCTTTACATCATACTTGACATCAGTTAAGGTGTAATCCACACCATCTTTTGATTTATTCTTTTTAAAATCATATTCAGCTTCCTTATTCTCAGATTCAAATTTTTCTTCCTCTGTGAATGTAGTTGCTGCGTAAGTTTTGTTATTACCTGCAAATGCTACTGCAAGAAATACGAAAACTGCTCCAAACACCTTTATGAATGCTTTTTTATTCTTTCCGAATAAGCAGCCTAAAAGTGCAATACCAGAAACCAGCATAATAACCATGTACTTTAACATGTCTGAACTGTCTCCTGTCTGTGGTGTAACTAATACTGAATCTGCTGCAACTTCAAAATCCTTTTTCTCATTGTAGCTGAAATTCATCAGTCCCACTTTGGCTTCATCAGCCATTACAAAATGCTGTAATTCCACTTTATCTCCAAGAACAAATACAACATCTTCTGTAAGTTCATAGCCCCACGGAGCTGCCACTTCATGAATCCTGTATGTTCCCGGCTCTAATCCTACGATTACTGTTTCTTCTAAACCTGACACAAAAGAAGTTACCTTCTTTACTGCTGCCACTGTATTACCATTCTCGTCCTTAGTTTCAGTAAGGATTTCAAACTCTACTACATTTCCATCCTTATCAAGAATCTGTAAAGTTGCTCCGGATAAAGGCTTTTTCGTCTTGGAAGTATCATCAATCTTAATAATGCCTATTTTAGTAGGCTCAACAATCGTCTGTCCTTCATCACTCAAATCTTCATGAGCAGTTACCTCAATTTCGTTCTGATATAATTTTTCAAAAACTACTACTGTTCGACCTGCTAAATCAGCTCTTGTAAAATTAAATGTCACATCAATGCTGCCATCTTTCTGCTCAGCTGTGAATTTAACCTCACCTGTGATTTCCTTTCCGGTTGCCTTATTAATTACTGATTTTCCGGTTGCCTTATCCTTTAAGACACCTTTAATTACATATTCCTTACCAACAATAAGGTTTTTATATGATACAGTATCGACAATCACGATATCCTCTGCACCATTGTTATACTTAGTTCCGCTAATACCATCATTAGCTGTTGTTTTAATTTCAGGATAAAAAGTGCTTTGATCTTCATCACTTAAATCTTCATGACAAGCTACCTCAATTCCGTTGTGGTAAACCTTCTCAAAGCATACAATTGTCTCTCCTGCAAGCAGGGAAGAATCAAACTCAAATACCATGTCAACCGTTCCGTCTGCCTGTTCAGCATCAAATGTTGTTTTTGCTGTTATCTTATTTCCCTTCTTATCAAGCAGAGGTTTACCAGTACTCTTAACCATTAGATATCCGCTTACTGTGTAAGTGTTACCCACAATTAATCCATGATAAGTTACTGTATCTACAATTACGGCATTCTCTGTAACTGTGCCGACATTGTTTCCTGTATATTTATCATGCGCCTGTGTCTTTATATCAATAAAGTAAATGCTCTGCTCCTCACTACCAATGTCACTATGGGTTGTAAGTTTAACAGCTGTCTCTGTATCAAAAATATCTTCGAATACAACAAGAATATGATCTCCCAGTCCTGTTGAGTCAAGTGTAAATTCCATGTCTATTGTTCCATCAGGACCATCTGCAGCAAAGTTCTTAGACGCTGTTATAAGATTTCCTGTGCTGTCAAGTACAGGCATCTGTGTAGCCCTGTCAACAAGATATCCCTTTAATGTATACTCACGGCCTGCAACAAGGTTACTGTATATAACAGTATCAATAATTGTTGTTTCAGGTCCTACAGTACCATTATGGTCTCCTGTATTCTTATCATGTGCCTTAGTCCTAATCTTTGGGTACAAAATCGACTGATTAGAGTCAGTTATATCGCTATGCGTGGTCACGCAGATATCATTATGATATAAATCCTCAAATACCACGGCTGTAGAACCCTCCATATCACTTGAATCAAATTCAAAAGTAATATCTATTGAACCATTCGCTGTTGCAGCTGTAAATGTCCTTGATGATGTAATCTTATTGCCATCTTTGTCAAGAATTGCTGTGTTTGTATCCTGATTCATAAGGTATCCGCTTACCGTATAAGTCTTTCCGACAATCAGATTAGTATATGTTACTGTATCAACAATAGTTGACTTACCACCGACAACACCTACATGACTGTTGGTATCACCATCCGCAGCGCTTGTTCTGATCTTAGGGTAGAAAATACTTTGGTCTGCACTAGTTATATCGCAATGCGAGCCAACTCTTACCCCATTATAATAAACATCTTCAAAAACAGTTACCGTTACGCCTTCCAAAAGTGATGAATCCAGAGTAAACTCCATCTCAACTGTCTGATTTGGTGCTTCGGCTGTAAATGTCTTTGTTGCTGTTATTTTATTGCCGTCTTTGTCAAGCAGTTCTACACCGGTATCCTTATTCATCAGATACCCTCTTACCTCATAGGTATTACCAACGCGTAAGTTGTTAAATGTTACTTCATCAACTATAGATGCTTTATCTGAAACAGTACCTACATTGGTAAGAGTATCCTTGTCATGCGCCTTAGTTCTTAACTTAAGGTAATCTATCGTCTGGTCTTTGTCCTCCAGATCATCATGAACAAAAATCTCAACGCCCTGCTGGTAAAGCCTCTCAGCAACAACAACTGACAGTCCCTCAAGGTTTGCCTTGAAGTTGAATTCAACATTTACAATCTGGTCTTTTGTCTCTGCGGTAAATGTTGTTTCACCTGTTACAGTATTTCCATCCATGTCAACGAATGGAAGACCTGTTGCCTTGTCTTTGAGCATACCCTTAATAGTGTACTCCTCGCCGACAACAAGATCACGGCAGTCTACGCTGTCTATAATCCTGTAAACAAAGTTCTCATCATACGCACCCTGGTTATCACCGGTCTTGTATTCTGCCGCCTTTGTTCCTGCGATAGAGGTATGCTTGTCTGTGTATTTAAGAGTATAATCCTGAGATTCGGAATTACCCTTAATCTCACTTGCATCAACTTTCTTAGTATCGTGTTTATTGCCATATCCAATCGGTGATGTAAGTTCCTTAACCTCATATACATAACCTGTCGGATAATCATATGTTGTGGCTGCTGTTCCATCTTCTCCTGTTACTATCTTTTCCAAAACAGTTCCCTTAGAAGCAACAACCTTTCCGCTTCTGTCCTTAATATCCGTTGTAGCGTATACTCCGAATACTGTGTTGGCAAGAACAGCTCCCGTATCTATATCTGTCTTATTAACAGATACATTTACTTTCTGTCTGCTGTCCTCCATTGTTACATTAGTAAATCCAACTTCTGCATAGGTATCAGCGGTTACTGTAATCTCATGTACTTCCGGATCAAGAAGATATTTACCATTAGTACTTACTTCCTTGATGTAGTAAGTTCCCGGCTCATATTCATATCTGGATTCTGCATATGTTCCATCAACTGTTGTAATCTGTTCAACAAGTGATTCGTCACTAAATGACGGATCCGAATATACAACATATGTACAGCCTCCAACATATCCTTCTTCATATGTAAATCCGGTTTCCTGATTAAATCCTGTAAGTACTTCACCCTTCTTATACAGACGAATCTTAGAATACTTCTGAGCATCATTTCCTGTAAGTTCATAAGTTCTTCCATTTTCTGTAATGGAAACTTCCATATCATTCATGAAAGTACAATTCTCTTCTCCGCCAATCTGGTGAAGCACATAATTTCCGTATGGCATATCCTTAGAGGTTGCTAAACCATTTGAATCTGTTGTAAGGATATCCCTTACGCTGTCTGCGGCATTGTCATAACTTCCGGCAGATTTAAGGTAAAGCTGGAATACTGCTCCTCCTTCTGCCACTGTCTTTGAAAAGTCGTCTTTCTGTGTGGTAAGAATAACCTTAGAATTATCATCCTTAGTTACTGTCTTAGTCTTCCTGATTGAAACCTTTCCTTTGACTTCCTGCTCCAAATGAATGATTGTATCTGATGCTTCCTGATATGAAGTTGCAATTGTCTGTTCCACACCATTAACATATGTTTTTCTACTAAATAAGTTACTAACAAAAATAGTATCATCAACAAGATATCCAGTTGGTGCTTCATATTCCTGTATAGTTAATGTTCCTAATGGAAAACACACTTCATCTTCCTTCATTATCAGAGCATCACCTCCGACATAACACTCTGGATCTGTTAAATCCAATCTTCCCCTATTGTTTGTTTTAAATTGCCAAGTATACTTAGCACTCTTACCATTGGCAGCAGGATCTGTGGTCATATCCGTATCATAATACTTAACCACATACTTAGCACCCTCAAGAGTACCTTCTCCGTTAGATACTCCTCCTGTTTCCTTATTAACCTTCTTAAGAAGGATAGTTACAGGGTCAGTCTCAGGTACGTCTTCAACATAACCAGTCCATGTGCCTTCACCTTCAATAGTGACGGAATGGACTGCATCATCCAAGAGGAAGCCTTTTGGAGCTTTGGTTTCCTTATAGTACAGTGTTTTTGTCTCATCTTTCGGAATATCATGTACAGTATATGTATCTGTATCACCATTCTCGTCTGTTACAAGAGTTGTAAGATAATCTGTACAATCCTCATCGTTATAAACAGAAAACTCTGCACCTGCAAGACTATAGCAGCTGTTTCCATTTGTTATGGTTTCGTTATCGGAAGATTTCTTAATCTTAATGCTACCATCGTATGGTGGTTCAACGTACTTTTCAGAATAAAGTAACAAATCCTGATAACCTTCACCATTAACAAGATACTTAACGGAACAATGCCAATCTCCGGTAGTGATGTTTGCTGCATAATTCAATAATTCCATAACAAGATCATATCCTATACTGTCACTTCTTAAGAATGTGTTACCACTCTGTGACGTATTCCAGTTTTCATCACCTTTTGCGAGTGCAAATGTGTGATGTGCTATAATCCATCGTAATTCATAGCTGTAACCATACAGCGGACCACCGGTTTCACCACCATGTCCTATAGACCAGTACAGTATTCTGGCGTATGTGGCACGATCATCGTCAGCTTCATCGCTCGAGTATGTATCCCCATCAATAACAACCTGACCATTTTCAGCTGTCTTTACATGAGGCTGTGCACACATTGCTGAATATGTTTCACCATCAGAATCTTCTACCGTGAAATGTGTAGACCACCATCCCGGCATATCAGGATCAAGATCACCAAATACAGAACCGTAGAACTCATTATACTGGTCAATTACTGTATAATAACCATCATTAGCTCTCGCCTTCATCGGTTCCACATTGACGATTATGGTTGTCACTGCCATAAGTGTTGCTGCTGCTCCTGCGGCTAACCTCTTCAAGAAACTTTTTACATGTTTCTCCCGTCTCATTTTTCTCTCCTTTCTCTCTAAATTTTAACGGTTGAATATTCCAACCCTTGATAATTTGACGGACGTTCAGAAAACTTTGTCAATATGATTTTTTAAAAATTTAATTTTTCTAAATATGTAAAAAGGAAATCCCCGCCGGATTCAGTCCGGCAAAGATTTCCTACTCTCATTATTGCTTATTAATCATGTTAAAAATCTTGTCTGTTCTGTCTTTTAGATTTACTGACACTGCTGACAGTTAATGCTAAAGTTCCGGATACAAACATAAGCAATACATATATCTGAACAGGCATATTATCACCTGTCTTAACTGTTTCTTCCGGCTTCTCTGGTTCTTCTGGTTCTGTAACCTCCTCCGGTTCTGTACTTATATAAGATTCATTTGCAAGTTTATACTTAGCATACAGCCTAACAGTTACATTTTCTGTACCTGTAAATATACCTGTAAGCTGGTATTCTAAGTCAGATTCCCATTTGTCAAAGCTCCACACCTGTGTATTAACAAAACCATCTTCTGTAGTTGTAAAAATAACTATATTTCCAGGTATATAACTGCTCGTTTTTATTACATCGTTATAATCTGTCACCAGAGTTTCATACGGATTAGCATCATATTCTCCTTTTTCAAGATCAGCCACAGTGTAATATTCAAGTTTAAGTTTTGTTGTATATGTTACGATTTCTGTATATACGGCATATACATCCATATCCTTATCAATCGAATCAAACTCTGCCGGGCTGTCTGTTATGCAGTCTCTCCATTCAAAAAAAACGTATGAAGTAACTGATGTGTCTGTAACTGTATTATTTCTCGTTGGAGAATCAGGCATTGTAATATTTTCGCCCTTTATAACTTCTTCCGTATAAAGAACAGTACTTTTATCATAATCATAAAATGTGACTGTATATTTTGCCGGAAAATAGTTTACGGACAGATTTACAAGTGCTGTCAGCTCATCATCACCTGTATGCTCAGGTGAATATGAAACTTCTACTGCAGGATATTCAGTATACTTATCTGTCAGAATATTGCTTGTATATGAGCCTGTCGTGCCTGCTGCGCTGGCAAGCCTGCTTATATCATCATACAGGCTGTTATCTGGCAGATATACTTTCAGTTCTGAATTTCCTGCTCCGCCATTATCCTCCGGTATCGCTGTCTCCCAGAATAAAGCCTTTGATTCAGTTGTCCTTATTTTATATCCGTCTGCTTTTGCACCACGATTCTCACATTTAACAGTTACCGCATAACCAGCGTCCTTATACACTTCTTTTATATCTTCTGTTATCTCCTTTACAAGATTCAGTGAATTAAAGTCTGTGCCATTTGTTAAGAAAACTGTAGGCATCTGCTTGAGCATTGACATTTTATCCATAAGCTGCTGATGAGCATTTTCATCTGTCAGAATCATGTCATTAAGTACCGTTTTACCGCTTACGCTCAAACTGGTAATCCCAGAATTATTCACATAATACCTGCGAGCCTCATCTGAACTACTGGTTACTGTTAATTCATATGATATATTTTTACCGTAGCTTCCCCAGTTGTCATAAGCTAAACCAGGCTGGTTATCTATACTGTCCATCTGTGGCAGATATATTTCAGCATTGATTTTCTTTAGACCCCTGAAAGCGTCAATCAAGCCTTCAGAAATGGAATAATTATTTATGCCTGCCCCTTTAAGGTCATTAATATTTCGTATGTTAATCGGATTATCTTCATAAACTTTTTCCGCTGAGCGACAACCCATAAACATTCTCACACCTGCAATAACCGTATCAGGTACGGCAGGAAGTTCTGTCATTGCATAGCAGTTATAAAAAGTGTAATAGAGATTATAAAGCTCCGTCTCCGGATATATGACAGGGCACAACTCCATTGCATTACACTTTTCAAATGTTTCCATAAGATTCTTACATGTCTTAGGAATGACAAGTCTTTTTGAAGGATTTAACTTAATGTCATTTCTGAAAGCCGAGTTCATGTTGATTACTCCATCAGGAATCTGTGGAATATCGACCAGGGATTTACAGCCCTGAAATGTCTTTCCCATATCCTTAAGTTTTGATGGGAGGTTTGTAATGCTTACAAGATTTTTACAATCCCTGAATGTATTTTCCATCTTTACTACATCATCAGGAATGTTTTCTACTTTTTCAAGAGAAGTACATCCGGCAAACATGGCTTTCATGTTTTGTCCTTCTATCGTCTCTACAGTGGTATTACCATACATATCAAGAGAACCCTGCTCATCAAGTGCTTTATACACTGTGGAATCCGCGATAGATTGTATGCTGCCATATATATTGCTGTAGTCATTTAAGGTATCAGCGCACACTACAGTATCTTTTGATGTTTCATCACCTATTTTTACACCATCAAGAAATTTTATTGATTTGATTCTCGTGTTATTCACAAACGGTCCGTCTGCACCATTTATTTCTGAGTAATCATTGTTTGAATCGTAATCATCCATATCTCCTGAATACGCTGTGCTGTATTGCGTGATTTTCATTCGGGTATTATAAACAGCTCCCGTAATAGAATACTGTGGATAAATCACGATATCTGCATTGTTTCCTATGTACTTACTAAGGATTACCGTATCCCCGGATATTTCATATTTCCACTCTGATGAAGACAGCTCCGGTATCTCACCTGCCCTGTAATCCTTTTTTACTGTTCCCTTTACTTCTAAATGGATATTGTAAGCAACATTATACTCATAATCACTTGCAGCATATTTAATAGTGATCACATCACCATTTTTATATGTCATTTCTTCTTTATCCTCATTGTTAATAAAGGTAATATCAAGGGTACAGCCATTTGTATCTTTTATGTCATTGACATTAAGAACTATACACTGTTCATCCTGTATTCCTGTAACCTGTAATCTGGCCATTCCCTCATATTTTCCGGTTTGAGGGTTGTAATTTAACTCAGCATCTTCGGATATCTTTGTCAGGATGCTGTTTTCTGTTTTCGGTTCATCAGCCTTGGTTACCGTACTCATTCCTGCAGATGGGAAACAACTGATTACAAGAATTGCAGTAAGCAAAGCTGCTGTTATTCGTTTTTTCATATTAATCTGATATATTTAACGCCACTAACATTAAATATATCTTTCCCCTTTCTTAGAATCTAGTGTTGGAAAGTACATTAATTATTTCCGGCGGATCTCTTACACTTTGCATACTAACCTTGTCCCTTTTAATTAATAGTTGAAAGTTCCAACCCCAGCTAATTTGACGGACGCTTGCGAAGCGTTGTCAACATCATTTCTTAAAAAATTAAATTTTCTAAAAATGTAAAAAAAAGTTAATATCTGCAACGATACTAACTCTTTTCAAAATCTGACATATTTTCTTCTGCTACCTGCAAAGCCACATCATTAAATGCTCAAGCTCACAAGCTCATATTTATCCTTTACATAATCCTTAACAATAATCAGATTGTCAAGGATTGGACTGTTATTTACAACCCAGTCGCTTACATAGAATATTGGCACAGACTTAAGCTGTTGATACCCGCTTTTTCCTGCCTCTGATTCACATGCCATAGAATTGTCCTCTACATTTACGATAAACAGTGGTGTATATCCCTTAAATTCTATCTCGCAAATCTCAACAATATTTATCATGTTGTTAAACTGTTCTGCTCTCCATTTAGGATTTCTCCTTGAACACAGGGGGATAATAACAAACTTCTGGCCCAGCTCCGTCTTCTTCATTCGGTACATATACGGAACAGTCATGCTGAATTCCTTGTACCTGTTCAGGAAATAGTAATCAACATAACGATTATCAATCTTCTGGCCATGTTCATTTACGAAACTTGTATCAAACATGTTGAGTTCCAGGCGTCTTAAGCTGTCAAGCGGTGTATCAATCTGCACATCAAACAGCTTTAATTTACTGAATGGAGAAACTCCTATATTCCTTACCTTTCTTACCGTTTCTGCCGGGGCGTAAAAATCCACTGTCTTAACTTCTTCCTCTCCAGAAGGGTAAGAAAAATAAAATTTTTTCACTAATCCATTGTTAATCAGGAATTTAAGTTCTGACTTTATGCTGTCACAGCCAAGAACAATTTTCAGATTCCTGCTTGTAGCAATATTGAGCCTGACAAGCTCTTTAAGAATTAACCTGTCAGTAATAGTAAGATTGCCCTTTTCATCCATCTTCATGTATTTTTTCATGGTAATCTCATTACTGTCCCTGCTCTTAATCTTCAATCCCTTCCTGAAAATAAAAGGTGATTCCACCGGCTTGTTTTCCGGCACTGTGCTGGGAGATAATTCAAGCTCATATATTCCATCGTCTTTGATATCTTCTGTTCTGATATCCTGCTTTTCTGTATCCTCTAAAGCTGGTTTTCCTTTCAATAAATTTATTTTTTCAGCGTGCTTATTTTTTCCTGCTTTTCCAAATTTCATTTTTAAAGTTCCTCCTGGTAAGTTAATCAGGCTCTCACATCTGAACCATATTTTATGATTCCTAGTTTTTTAACCCTCTTGCGAAATCAAAGTTAAGATTAACCTCTTTGCCTTTGTCCGTGAAAACACCATCTGTATCATATATTCTATATACATAATCATGTCCCCACGCCGTTGCTCCGTCCTTCCAGAATGATGTCTTGATACGCTTAATTGTAAGCACCTTTAATTCTTTACGGTCATTGTTGTCATAACAATATAACTTGTATTCATTAGGATTATTCAAATCCCTGTAAAGAGAAACAGCATTTATCGCATGTGATTCTCCCCACACAAGAAGCGGTATACCTGCAGAAAGGTTTTCAATCAGCTGCGCCATTACCTTAGAATTATCAACGGAAGCTGATGAGCTAAAGAAAAATTTTGCATTTCCTTTTGCACTCTGGCTGCTATATAGATTATTAATAGCCATTATTGTTTCATATATAGATTTATCCTCCGCATTGTCCGGAGCGCCATCTGCAATGTTATACCTGTAAAACTCAACTTTATTATATTTTTTTCCGCCAAGCGTTCCACTTTCATCAAGCATAAAAATCTCAATCAGACCACACTTTTCCAATACAGCTTTTACTTCTTGTTTAAATACCGCAGTCTTGTCAACAACCTCCCATTTTTCTGTCGCAGGCTTAGACATAACCTCATATAGTTCTTTATAATCACTATAATTACTTAATGACTCCGAATTCTGAGTATAATCGCCATTCTTTTTAAAGAACTTTGAGTATGTAAAATCATATGCCTTTGATGACAGACTTCCGGCCCACGGCATTCCATAATTATGTTTAGGAACATCCCCATAGCTGTAAGGCATCTTTCCTAAATAATATAACTGCGTAAGAGATGCCATTCCATAGCACTGTCCGTCTCGATGTACACCTTCGGTATCCCTTATTCGTATATTGATAAATGGCAGTGTATCCGTAGCTATACTAAATCCTGAATCAGCAAGAAGAATACTGTCCACTTTTCCATCACCGTTTGTATCTGAATAATTGTTATTAAGAACAGTATCTATCTGCTCATAAAGATTGGTTAAATCTTCTGCAGAACGGGCATACCTGTAAAATCCTCCAGTCCTTGTTGCAAGCTCAGTAAGGTGGTCAACATCTATTTCATTGCCAAGTCCTATGCATATTATTACAACATTTCTCTGTGCTGCTGCACTTACAACATCATCCGTATTCCAGTTCCAGTCAAAAAGTCCCTGTGTATCATATCCATCAGATAGTAATACAACATAGTGCTTTGTAGTTTTATCATCGAAGTCTGCCAATGCCTTGTATACGGCATTATTAGCCGCTGTTCCGTTAAATTTAGGCAATGTTTCTTTGATGGCATCTGCTGCACTATTTAAAACATTCTTATCAGTGGTAAGACCTGTGGCTTTGTTTACATCATGTGTAAATGTATAGAAACTGAACCTTGTTGTTGGCGCAGCCTGCTCAATAAGAGCTTTTGCCATATCTATTCTCTTGAATTCCACATCATTCTCATTGCTTCCTTCACACTGCTCCTGCGGATACATTGAGCCTGAATTATCTATAACAAGTGCAATATCAAGGCTTGGCTTGTAATCACTCTTATCTACAATTATCTTTCCCAAAAAGTATCTTGAAAAATGCTGGAGTTCTGCCTGCGTTCCTTCCGAAACAAGTGTGTAGCTTCCATCATCAAGATACTGAAATACTCCAACCTTTTCATTGTTCTTAGGTGTGTAGTCAAAAGTTATGACTGCAGAATCAAATTTCTGGTCCTGCATGTATATTTCATATACAGGAGAAACTGCATTTGGAACATTAAATACTCCGTCGCTCTCCTGAAAAGCAATATCTGAAACCCTGTAATCACCACTTACAGTAAGTTTGGCATCATCACATGTATAGTCCTGGTCAAACTTACGCTTATTATCCTTTGTTTTTCCGTCGCTTTTTGATTTCAGCGGATCAAGTCCCAACTGTACCTCTAGTCCATCAGGTATACCATCTCCGTCTGAATCAGCCTTATTCGGATCTGTTCCAATCCTTTTCTCGTCTTCATCAGTAATTCCATCCTGGTCACTGTCTGGATTCTCCGCATCGGATTGCGTTCCCCTTAAATCCTGATATTCAAGAACATCCGGTGTAATTTCCTGCTTTTCTTTTTTCTTACACCCTGTCAGTATCAGTGCAAAGCACATAACTAACAATATTTTTTTTAAAAACCTTTTCATAAATAAATCCCCTTTTTATTAATCCAGCTCTATATCAAAATCATTTAAAGAGTCATTATAATATTCTTTAGAT
>OHTA01001070.1_pt1 | contig 15137 bp, 9 predicted proteins | sample 1578851 | NCBI WGS metagenome assembly OHTA01 (sample SAMEA3879578, study PRJEB24766) | human gut metagenome | biome: human-associated habitat; feature: feces | place: USA | collected 1985/1987 | reverse complement strand
CTGATTTCTTAACTCTAACAATTTTTTATTGTAAAATAGTATTATTTATATTATCAGATTCCGTCAGACGGCAACTTATATACGCTTCTTGTTTCTTGATATTCCATTGGCCTGGATAGACTTTTATTCCAGTCGACAATTTAGCTTGCTTCTGATTTATGCGTACTATCAAATAAATGTTAGTTGGCCTCTTACTTTTAGGTTGGCGTAGATTAAAACTAGCTTTTACAATTTCATTAATGAATACCTGTCCTACCATAGCCTTGTTCTTTGAATCGGTTCTTTAATTTGGTTCTTAAATTCCTTTCTTTGAGAACTGAATATGAGACAATACGTACTCTACAAACTGACAATCCCCTCAGGAATACCCAGACAAATATTAGGTAGTTCGGGACAAATCACGTAAATTTGTGCCTCAAATTAGAAATAACAGTATAAATCACTATAAATAAAAACTTTATCACTATGGAGTACAATTTCAGGGAGATTGAAAAGAAGTGGCAGAAAAGGTGGGTAGAAGAGAAAACCTACCAAGTTACGGAAGATGATTCGAAGCAAAAATTTTATGTACTAAACATGTTTCCTTATCCATCAGGAGCCGGCCTACACGTAGGTCATCCGCTGGGATATATTGCTTCGGATATTTACGCCCGTTACAAACGACTGCAGGGCTTCAATGTACTCAACCCGATGGGATATGACGCTTACGGTCTGCCGGCAGAACAGTATGCCATCCAAACCGGACAGCATCCTGCCATCACTACCGTCAACAATATCAACCGCTATCGCGAGCAGTTGGACAAAATAGGTTTCTCTTTCGACTGGAACCGTGAAATCCGTACTTGCGACCCGGAATATTATCACTGGACGCAATGGGCCTTCCAAAAAATGTTCAACAGCTATTATTGTAACGATGAACAGCAAGCCCGTCCTATCGAAGAACTGGAAAAAGCCTTCGCCATCTACGGAAACAAAGGACTGAACGCCGCTTGCAGCGAAGAAATCAGTTTCACTGCCGAAGAGTGGAACGCCAAAAGCGAAAAAGAAAAGCAAGAAATCCTGATGAACTACCGCATCGCTTATCTGGGCGAAACGATGGTAAACTGGTGTGCCGAGTTAGGAACTGTACTGGCTAACGACGAGGTAGTAGACGGAGTCAGCGAACGTGGCGGTTTTCCTGTTATCCAGAAGAAAATGCGCCAATGGTGTTTGCGTGTATCTGCGTATGCACAACGCTTACTTGATGGATTGGACACGATCGAATGGACAGATTCTCTGAAAGAAACCCAAAGAAACTGGATCGGACGTTCGGAAGGTGCTGAAGTGCAATTCAAAGTAAAAGACAGTGATCTCGAATTCACAATTTTCACCACTCGTGCAGATACCATGTTCGGTGTTACCTTTATGGTATTAGCTCCGGAAAGTGAATTGGTGGCACAATTAACCACTCCTGCACAAAAAGCGGAAGTAGACGCTTACCTCGACCGTACCAAAAAACGTACGGAACGTGAACGCATCGCCGACCGTAGTGTTACCGGTGTATTCAGTGGTTCGTATGCTATCAATCCGTTCACAGGTGAAGCAGTGCCCGTATGGATCAGCGATTATGTACTGGCCGGATACGGAACAGGAGCTATTATGGCCGTACCTGCTCATGATAGCCGCGACTATGCATTTGCCAAACATTTCGGATTGGAAATCCGTCCGTTGGTAGAAGGTTGTGATGTAAGCGAAGAAAGTTTCGATGCAAAAGAAGGTATCGTGTGTAACTCTCCGCGTCCGGATGTCACTCCTTACTGTGATCTTTCTCTGAACGGACTGACTATCAAAGAAGCGATAGAAACAACCAAGAAATATGTAAAAGAGCACAATCTGGGTCGTGTGAAAGTGAACTACCGTCTGCGTGACGCTATTTTCTCTCGCCAACGTTACTGGGGTGAGCCGTTCCCTGTTTACTACAAAGACGGAATGCCCTATATGATTGACGAAGCCAGCCTGCCGCTGGAACTTCCGGAAGTCGCTAAATTCCTGCCTACCGAAACAGGTGAACCTCCATTGGGACACGCAACGAAATGGGCTTGGGATACAGTAAACAAATGTGTAGTAGAAAATGAGAAGATTGACCATGTAACTGTCTTCCCGCTGGAGCTAAACACCATGCCGGGATTCGCCGGTTCTTCGGCTTACTATCTCCGCTACATGGACCCGCATAATAATAAGGCATTGGTTGATCCGAAAATTGACCAGTACTGGAAAAATGTAGACCTATATGTAGGTGGTACCGAACATGCAACAGGGCACTTGATTTATTCTCGTTTCTGGAATAAATTCTTGTACGACATGGGTGTGTCTGTAATGGAAGAGCCATTCCAAAAGTTAGTAAATCAAGGAATGATTCAAGGTCGCAGCAACTTTGTATACCGTATCAAAGATACCAATACTTTCGTTTCACTGAACCTGAAAGATCAATACGAAGTTACTCCTATCCATGTAGACGTAAATATCGTATCCAATGATGTTTTGGATTTGGAAGCATTCAAAGCATGGCGTCCTGAATATAAAACAGCCGAGTTTATCCTCGAAGACGGAAAATACGTTTGCGGATGGGCAGTTGAAAAGATGAGTAAATCAATGTTCAATGTAGTCAATCCGGACATGATTGTTGAGAAATACGGTGCAGATACACTTCGTATGTACGAAATGTTCCTCGGCCCGGTAGAACAGTCTAAACCGTGGGATACCAACGGAATCGACGGTGTACACCGTTTCCTGAAGAAGTTCTGGGGATTGTTCTATGGCACGGCAGACAGCCTGCAGGTAAGTGACGACGAACCGAAGGCAGAAGAATTGAAGTCATTGCATAAGCTGATCAAGAAGGTTACATATGATATCGAACATTTCTCTTATAACACTTCGATCAGTGCCTTTATGATTTGTGTCAATGAGTTGAGTTCTCTGAAATGTAACAAACGCGCCATCCTGGAACCATTGGTAATCCTGTTGGCACCGTTTGCTCCGCATATCGCAGAAGAATTGTGGCATGAATTAGGACACGATACAACCGTATGCGATGCACAATGGCCTGTATGCAACGAAGCTTATCTGGTAGAGAATACAGCCGTCTATGCCATCTCTTTCAACGGTAAAGTTCGTTTCAACCTGGAATTGCCGGCAGACATGCCGAAAGAAGAAGTGGAGAAGACAGCTCTGAACCACGAAAACTCAGCCAAATGGCTGGAAGGTAAGTCGGTGAAGAAGATCATCGTCGTACCGAAGAAGATTGTCAATATCGTAGTCAATGGATAACGAATAACGAGTAATTGACAATTCAATCCTCATAATTGTCAATTGTCCATTTTTAATTTTCAATTTAAATAATAATACTATGAATCTCAAATCCAATAAGTATTTTTTCGAAATACAGGATTACCTGATGATCCTGTTGGGAACCTTGCTTTATGGTTTCGGTTTTAATGGGTTCATTCTTTCCAATGAAATTATCACGGGAGGGTTGAGTGGTATTTGTGCCTTGATTTACTTTGCCAGCGGACAATTGATTCCGGTGTCTATTTCTTACTTTGTCATCAATATCATTTTGTTGGCTGTTGCTTTGAAAATCCTGGGGCTGAAATTCTTGTTGAAAACGATCTTTGGCGTATTCTCGCTGTCGGCTTCTCTGTCGCTGTTTGAGATGTTATTAACAGAACCGATCATCAAGAACGAACCGTTTATGTCAATCATCATCGGAGGTTGTTTGTGCGGTGCCGGTCTGGGTTTAGTCTTTTCGGCCAACGGAAGTACGGGTGGTACCGATATTATCGGAGCGATCGTCAACAAATACAAAGACATATCGATTGGACGAGCTTTGCTGTTCTGCGACTTCTTCATCATCGGTTCTTCGTATGTCTTGTTCCACGATGTAGAAAAGATCGTATTTGGTTTTGTAGAAATGGTTATCAGCAACTATTTATTAGACTGGGTTATGAATGGAAACCGCCAGTCTGTCCAATTCCTGATCTTTTCGCAGAAGCACGACGAGATTGTAGAACGTATCCTGCATGATATAGGTCGAGGCTGTACGATTCTGGACGGAACAGGAGGTTATTCGAAGCGTCCGGTCAAAGTAGTCGTTCTCTTGGCAAAGAAATCCGAATCTGCCGCTATTTTCCGATTGGTAAAGAGTATAGACCATAATGCCTTTATCTCGCAAAGTATCGTCAGAGGAGTATATGGTGAAGGATTTGATCCGATCAAAGGATAAAACAAGCAGGCACAGACTATACGGCCAGGTTACATGCAATTGCTACCGTGTTGTCTGTGCCTGATTCTATCAGAAAAGAATATTTCAATACTCAAAACTGCCACCGCCCAAGAATTCTCTTAACAATGATGTCTTAGGCAAATCTTCCTGCGGAATATACTTGAAATAACGCATGAACCGGAGTAAGCGGTATGCTTCGGCATTGGCAGGAGAACGTTCCGGCACATTGGCCAAAATCGGTTCGGCATACGCCCGCAAAGCAGCCAGTTCATACAACATCGCACTGTTGAAGGTCGCATCCGCATATTCCTGATACGGGAAGATCCATTTATCTTCTCCCCGACGTACACTTGGCCATCGGTTGATCGTTTCTTCGGCCGAATAACCACGATAACGATAATCCCGGATAATACGACGCAGCAGCCGGTTGTCGGTCGTCGGAATCCAGTTATGATTATCCAGCGAAATGGAAGTCAGCGCTGAGACGTAAATCCGGTACTTCAACGAATCATCCAGGTGAGCTGTCAATTCCGGATTCAAGGCATGAATCCCTTCGATCACAATCACGGAGTTTTCGTAAAGCTTCATTTTCTTTCCCTTATAAACCCGTTTGCCGGAATTAAAATCAAACGAAGGCAATTCTATTTCTTCCCCATTGATCAAGCGCTGCAAATCTGAATTGAAATAAGGCAGATCCAAAGCATACAACGATTCAAAATCATAATCGCCCGATTCATCTTTCGGCGTATCTTCCCGGTTGACGAAATAATCGTCCAAGGATATACCAACCGGACGAAGCAGATTGGTAGCCAACTGTATTTCCAACCGCTTACAAGTCGTTGTCTTTCCGGACGAAGAAGGACCGGCAATCAGAACAATGCGTACTCCTTTCTTGTACCGTTCTGCTATTTCATCCGCAATACGGGCGATTTTCTTCTCTTGCATGGCTTCCGAAATCATAATAACCTCCGAGGCATGTCCATGCTCCAATGCCATATTCAAATCACCGACATTATTCAATCCAAGAGCCCGTTGCAGGTTCAAATGTTCTTTATAAGCCTCGAACATCTTATTCTGAAGTACCTTCGGAGCCAATACGTGTGGATTGGTCCGTTCTGGTACTCGCAACAAGGCACCATCCAGATAAGGCTCCAACTCAAAGACGGGTACATATCCGGTCGAAGGCGCCAAACCACCATAAAAGTAATTCACATAACCTTCCAGTTCATAATAAGAAGCATACATCATGCCACTTGACTCGATCAGATTTGCCTTATCTTCCATACCGACTTCGCGGAACAACTGGATAGCCTTTTCCGACTGTACCGTATGTAACTTCAATGGAATATCAGCATCTACAATCTCTTTCATCCGTTGCCGGATCTGTGCCAGCATATCTATATCAGCAGGTTTCCCGTTATGAATCGTACAGAAATAACCCTTGGAGATAGAATGTTCGATATTCAGCGTAGCTTCCGGAAAGACATCATGTACCGCTTTGGAAAGCACATAACACAACGTACGCACATACGTACGCATTCCTGAAGGATGCGTATAATCAACGAATTCAATATCTTTGGGTTGCCAGCAAGTATAAGTCAAATCCTGTGTCCGGTTATTTACCTGAGCATTCAACGGACGATAGGTGAGCGGTTCTCCCACGATTTGATAGATTTCCAATAGCGAAGAACCTACCGGTACATCATAATATTTGCCGGTATTTTTGCAATAAATAGTGATCAGTTCAGCCATAAAATTCAGTCAATTTTATTATTTTTGCATCACTAAAGATAGAAATATTAATCGGATATTCAATCCACTTAAACTAATTTTAGATGGACTATTCATTTTTTGACCTTCTCTGTCTGATTGGCTCACTCGCCTTTTTCCTTTACGGAATGAAAATCATGAGTGAAGGCTTGCAAAAGTTTGCAGGAGACAGTTTGCGAAAGATCTTGACAGCAATGACGACCAACCGAGTCACGGGCGTATTAACCGGAGTATTGATAACCGCCTTGATTCAGTCTTCCTCTGCCACTACCGTGATGGTTGTAAGTTTTGTCAATGCCGGACTTCTCACACTGAAACAATCCATTGGTGTCATTATGGGAGCCAATATCGGTACGACAGTGACCGCATGGATTATCTCGACCCTCGGCTTCAAAGTGGATATTGCCGTTTTTGCCCTTCCTATCTTAGCATTTGCTATTCCTCTTTTCTTCTCTAATAAAAGTTCCCGCAAATCCGTTGGTGAATTCATATTCGGTTTCTCGTTCCTGTTCATGGGACTTTCCAACTTAAAGACTTATGCGCCTGATTTAGGAGCTAATCCGGATATGCTCGCATTTGTACAGAATCTGACGGACATGGGCTTCATTTCCATTCTGTTGTTCTTATTGATCGGAGCGGTCTTGACCATGATTATCCAGTCTTCTTCGGCAACCATGGCTATTACCTTGATCATGTGTACAAACGGATGGATCGATTATCATTTAGGAGCCGCTTTGGTATTGGGTGAAAATATCGGTACTACCGTTACAGCCAACTTGGCAGCATTAACCGGAAACACACAAGCCCGCCGAGCTGCATTGGCGCATCTGATGTTCAATATATTCGGTGTTATCTGGGTATTGATTCTGTTCTATCCGTTTACAGCAGCTGTTTCCTGGTTTGTTACAAACGTCATGCACGTCAGTGATCCGGCTGTCCGCGTTTCCTTTGAGTTGTCGGCATTCCATACAGCCTTCAATATCTGCAACACATTTGTTATGATCTGGTTTATCAGCCTGATTGAAAAGACGGTTTGCAGCATTATCAAACCGAAACAGGAAGAAGAAGAATATCGCCTGTCGTATATTGCAGGAGGTATGTTGTCAACATCCGAATTATCAATTCTACAGGCTCAGAAAGAAATTACTTTATTTGCCGAACGGACATCGAAGATGTTCAACATGGTAAAAGAGTTATTGTATGAAAAAGACGAAGATGTATTCCTGAAAACATACAGCCGGGTAGAAAAATACGAAAATATCAGTGACCGCATGGAGATCGAAATTGCCAACTACCTTACACAAGTAGCCGAAGGACGCTTGAGTTCGGAAGGTAAGGAAGAGATTCGCGTATTGCTGCGCGCCGTCAGTGAGATTGAAAGTATTGCCGATTCATGTAACAACCTGGCGCGTACCATCAAGCGGCGTAACGAATTCAAGTCGGTATTCACGAATGAACAGAATGCGCATATTGATCAAATGTTCAAGCTGGTAAGCAGTGCTATCGACCGGATGAACGTAATCATGCACAAGTCGGAATTGAATTCTAAAGACATCAACGAATCATACAACATTGAAAACGAAATCAACAACTATCGTAATCAGTTGAAAGCCCATAACATTGAAGATATCAATAATAAACTGTACCAGTATCAGGATGGCGTTTATTACATGGATATGGTCAGTGAAAGTGAAAAACTGGGCGATTACGTTATCAATGTAGTTCAGGCTTTGATAGAAAAGAAGATTTAAAGGATAAATCTAGACAAGCTGACGAACTTAATTTTATTTATATGAACCGTTTTAAATCATTCACTTTGTTATCCAGCTTATTTCTAATGAGCTGGATATTTTTTACTTCTTGTTCGACTACAAACGAGCAGGAACGGTATGTAGTAGTTTTATCCATGGATGGATTCCGCTCTGAGTATCCCGATCGGGCACATACGCCTGTACTCGATTCTCTGGCAAAGGTAGGAGTGAAGTCGGCTTTTCGTCCATGTTATCCCAGTGTGACATTCCCGAATCACTACAGCATGGCAACCGGTTTGCATCCGGATCATCACGGATTGGTGCATAATACCTTTTGGGCAACTGATCTGGACAGCAGTATCTATAAGATCAGTGACCGGAAAGCTGTTGAAGATCCGAAGTATTACGGAGGAGAACCCATCTGGAATACGGCAGAACGTCAAGGAGTACGGACGGCTACTTATTTCTGGGTAGGCAGTGAAACGGCCGTTAACGGGCATCAGCCTTCTACCTGGAAGAAATTTGATTCGAAGGTACCATTTATAGACCGGGCTGACTCGGTCATTGCCTGGTTAAAGAAACCGGCAGCAACACGTCCGCATCTCATCATGTGGTATATGGAAGAACCGGATCACAGCGGACACGTCTACAGTCCGGATTCATCGGCTGTTGTACCCGTCATTGAGGAACTGGACCGCGTATTAGCTCATTTCTTCAATCAGGCTCGCCAGCTGGATATCTTCAACCAGATTGATTTCATCATCGTTTCTGATCATGGTATGGCTACTTACAAGCCTGAAAATTATGTCAACTTAGGAGATTATCTTCCGCGAGACAGCTTTGAGATGGTGGTAGAAGGCGTCCCGACGTTGCTTTATCCGCGAGCTTCCTATACAGAAACGGCGTATGAAATACTAAAGAAAGTACCGCATGTAACCGTTTGGAAGAAAGATGAAGTCCCGGCACAATTCGTTTATGGTACCAATCCGCGTATAGGCGATTTGATCGTAGCACCCAACATCGGTACCATGGTTCATTTCCGTTCCAAGGATAAAGCTAATCCTGCCTTAGGTGGAGCGCACGGCTATGATAATTATCAACCGGAGATGGAAGCTATTTTCTATGCAGCTGGTCCGTCTTTCAAGCAGGGAATAGAAACACCGGCAATGGCGAATGTCAATCTGTATGGACTGATTGCCCATCTGCTTCGGATAGAACCGGCACCCAACGATGGTGATCCGGCTGTAATCCTGCCTTTACTGCGTGAATCGGACAGCAAATAATCCCAATAAAGAGTATTATAGCGTATAAAGGCTTTCTTTAGCCTAATCCGTACAGAATAGACAGATCAAATAGATAGTCCCGGAAATTCAGATTGCTTATGTACTTCTGAATCTCCGGGACTATCTGTTTATAATTACCAAATTGCCTGCCGGTGTAGCACCAGACAGCAAAAAACAATTAGAGCCGCGGCATGCCACGGCTCTATGTATAATCTGAATATCGGATTATTTTACCAATTTCAATTCCTGAATCAATCGAGGACATTTGCCCCACTTATCGATCATGAACAAAACGTAGCGGATATCAACACCGATACAACGCTGTAATTCCGGTTCGAAGGCAATATCACCACTCATAGCTTCCCAGTTACCGTCGAAGGCCAGACCAATCAGACGAGCATTCTTGTCGAAGATCGGACTACCTGAATTACCACCTGTAATATCATTGTTAGTCAAGAAACAAAGCTGAAGATCTCCATTTTCGTTGGCATACTGACCAAAGTCGCGGCTGCGTACCAAATCCAGGATTTCTTCCTGTACCCAGAACTCATCGTTGGTCGGATCTTGCTTTTCCAAGATACCTTTTTCGGTTGTGAAATAGTTATACCAGGCAGCATCATACGGACGATAACCACCAATGCTACCATAGCTGGCACGCATCGTAAAGTTGGCATCCGAATAGAAAGTCTTGTCAGGATACATTTCCATCAAACCAGCCAGATACAGACGTTCGCCCTTTGTAATCTTGTCAGCCGATTCATTCAAGTGATTCTTCAATTCGATCAAAGCCACAAAAGAGGAAAGACTGAGGGCAAAAGCCGGATCTTTCTTCAGTTTGGCATTCTTCTTCGGATCAGAAATGAAGTTCACGATGTTATCATACGAAAGCAACTTCGTCTTCTTGAAGACATCTGCTGCATACTTCTTATAATCGCCTTTGTACTTCTTGTCGATGTTGGCAAACTCATCCGGTAAATAAGCAGCCGGAATACGTTCTTTCGCAATCTGCATCATAGCAGCCAACACTTGCTGGTCAAGAGCCGGTTCATAATCCTTGAAGAACGGTTTGATCCGGTCTTCCAAGAAGATCTGACGTTCTTCGTCGGTCGAACCTTCGGCATCAAAGCTGTTCACCATACGCGCCAAGCTGACGATTTCCGTTCCACGCTCCAACGATTCCAACAGATAAACCAAGGCACGCTGGCATTCATTGGCTGAAGTATAACCCTCTTTCAACAGATTAAGAACTTCGCCATATTTTGCCTGACGTTGCGGATCCTGAGCTAGCCAAGCAGCAAAAGCCTGTTCCTGTTCCTGTTTGCGGGCAATGACACCCAAACGAGCCAATCCTTTGTTCATACCGATCGAGTTCTTCCAATAATTAGAACTGCCGGCATATTTTGATGCATATTTGATACGTACCGCATCACTCTCAGACATGGCCTTTTTCCAGATTTCCTGTTTGATACCACGCACTTCGATACGGGGAACATTCTCATCCTCGATACGCTGCTGTACACCCCATGAACACAGATAACGGCTGGTACTTCCCGGAAAACCGATCGTCATGGCAAAATCTTTATCCTGATAACCCTGCAAAGAGACCTCAGCTACATACTTCGGAGAGTAAGGTTTGTTGTCCTTGCTGTATTCAGCCGGTTCATTATTCGCGTTGGCATAAACACGGAAGATAGAGAAGTCGCCGGTATGACGCGGCCACATCCAGTTATCCGTATCACCACCAAATTTACCTACTGAACTGGGTGGAGCAAATACCATGCGGACATCACGGAATACATTATATACAATGAGGTAATACTTGTTGTCTGAATAGAACGGGATAACACTTGCCTGCTTGAATTCATCTACTCCAATCGAATCACACAATACATTTCCGATAGAGTCGGCAGCCATCAGACGTTTGTATTCATCGTCAATTTTACCAATGACACTATTGATCCGATCAGATACATCGATAGTCTGGCGAAGATACTTCACGGTCAATCCCGGTACAGGCAATTCCTGTTCTTTACTTTGAGAAACAAAGCCGTCTTTCAAATAATCATGTTCCACACTACTAAGTTGCTGAATAGCACCATAACCACAATGGTGATTCGTAAAAATCAATCCTTCCTGTGAAACGGTAATACCGGTACATCCGCCACCAAAGATAACAACGGCATTTGCCACACACGGATCCGTTTCGCTATACAACTGTTCATACGAGGGTGTGAAACCCAATTCTTTCATGCGAGCCAAGTTCTGCTTGTTCAATTCTTTCAACACCCACATGCCCTCATCGGCATACACTTGGCCTAAAGCAGTAAACAGAAGCAAAACACTCCAAATCTGTTTTTTCCAATTCATTCTCTTATTCGTTTTCTATTAATAATTTAATTGTTTTCACCTGGGTTCGTGCCGACAACCATTCCGTCAGCTTCCGCTTGTTTTCAGCCGATATTTTCTCTGAACTCTTGACATAAATCAGCATAATCGGCTTCTGTGTGTCTGAGTCCACCGGAATCAGACAAGTATGCGTACAAGAAATCTCCCGTACAAAGGGGAAGAGCACCTTCACTTCGGGCTTGATCTGCTCTGCCAAAAGTCGATCATCGTGATAACTCTTCAACTCACGTTGCAGTGAATCAATCTGCATGGCCTGCGTCCGCAATACCTGTTCGCTGTTCTTATATAAATCCTGCATTAACAAACTCTTCAGCTTATTGATATCGGTCTCCTGTTCCGAGAAACCTTGCTGTACGACCAGACTGACATCCTTCAATCCGTAATTCGGAAGACGGTTGCGGGCGCTCTCGATGGTCGAGTCGGAAACATTATCACCAATCAAAACCACTTTAATTTCCTTCTTATCGGAAGTATTCGTGATCGTCTTACTCAGAATCTGTGTATTCGGGAAAGCCAGCTCGGTATTCACATAATTCAGTACCTGCTGGTTGAAATAAGTCGTCTTGACCAAACGGTAACTCAGGAATAAACTGGGCACGATGGTAAAGATCACAATGATACCCACATAGCGTGTAACCCGTTTTTCGTGATCTTTATCCAAGAATACCTTCTTCGGATACTTCAGGACACGAACAACCAGATAGGTTGCCAAACTGATGAATACACTGTTGATGAAGAACAGATAGAAAGCTCCGAAGAAATAATACAGATTGCCGGTAGCCAAACCAAATCCTGCCGTACAAAGAGGCGGCATCAAAGCGGTCGCGATCGCTACACCGGGGATCACATTTCCCTTACTCTTTGTCGAACTGGCCACGATACCGGCCAATCCACCGAAGAAAGCAATCAATACATCGTATAACGTCGGCTGCGTACGAGCCAGCAATTCACTTTGGGCTTCACTGATCGGAGAGATCAAGAAATAAATGGAAGATGTGATCACACTGAACACCGTTGCGATGGCAAAATTACGGAAAGAACGCTTGATCAGTTCGAAGTCTGAAATACCTAATCCCAAACCGAATCCCATGATCGGTCCCATCAAAGGAGAAATCAACATGGCACCGATAATAACTGCCGTTGAATTGGTATTCAATCCGAGAGAAGCAATAAAAGTGGCAAAGATCAATACCCAAAGGTTCGTTCCTTTAAACTCCACGCCTTTCTTGATCGAATCAATGGTTTCTTGTTCGTCTTCTTTTTCCTGCCTTACATCAAATATGCGGGCAAAAAAGGCTTTAATTTGTACATATAGTGACTCTTTCTCCATAACTTTCTTATTTGAAGCTGCAAATTTATAAATAAAAGTAAGTAAACAGTCGTATCAGACAGCAAGAATCTGTTCCTGCTGCCAGATTAAGACCTTTTCAGGCGATTCCCAATGTATGGAATCTCCGTCAGTGGTAAATCCCGCCGGATCACAAAAGCCACGAAACCGATCAGTAAAACGGTCCGCACCAAAAGTGCCACTCCGGTGGAAGGATAAGGAACATACATACCGACAACATACAAGACAGCCGCTAATCCGAAATAAAGAGCAGCCGACCGCAGATCATAAGCGATGGGATATTTCTTCTGTCCGATGAAGTAGGATAGCAACATCATCAGCAGGTTACAGCAGAACGAAGCCCAGGCACAAGCCATATAGCCGTAGGTCGGAGCGAAAAGGATAATGATCGCTACCGTGGCCGCACAACCAATCATCGAGAAGTAGGCTCCCCATTGGGTCTGATCAATCAGCTTATACCAGAAAGAGAGGTTAAAGTAAATGCCGAAGAAGAATTCTCCCAGCATAACAATCGGCACCACTTGCAGCCCGTCGTAATACCGGCTGCCGACAAAGTATTTGATGATGTCGATGTAGAACATGACTCCCAGGAAAATAAACAAGGAGAAGATGATGAAGTATTTCATGGCTTCGGCATACGCCTTCGTATTTCCTTCGCTTTTGTTCTTGGCAAAGATAAAGGGTTCGTAGGCATACCGGAAGGCCTGGATGAACATCACCATCACCACGGCAACCTTGAAACAGGCACCGTAGATACCTAACTGACGATAGGCTTCCGTCTTGTCGTCAAACAAGAGCGGGAAAAGGATCTTATCGGCTGTCTGATTGAAGATTCCGGCAATTCCCAGAATCAGAATAGGGAAGGAGTAATGCAGCATCTCTTTCAGCAACGTTCCGTTCGGACGAGCCTTGAAGCCGGGTAACATACTCGGCAAGAGGCAAAGGAAAGTAATCCCTGTGGTAATCACATTGGCTACGAAGACATAACCGACTCCGTAATCCGGACGATAGAACCAACCGATGGCTTCGGGCATTCGGGTATATAGCCACGGACAAATCACCAGGAAGAAGATATTGAGGAAGATATTCAGAAAGATGCCCAATAACTTGATACCGGCAAAACGATAGGCCTGACCTGCATAACGCAGATAGGCAAAAGGAATACAACAGAATGCATCTACTGCCGTAATGCCCAACATCATGCCTAAATATTCCAACGGAGCCGTATAACGCAAAGCATCGGCTATCGGTTGCAGAAACAGCAACGACAATAGCAGGAAAGTTCCGGACAATCCGCCAACCCACGCCATCGTTGTGGCATAAACCCGCATCGGTTCTGTTTCTTCTTTCTTATTGATAAACCGGAAGAACCCGGTTTCCATACCGAAGGTTAGGAGCACCAGCAACAGGGCTACCCAGCCGTATAAGTTGGTAACAATACCAAAATCGCCGGTATCGGTAAATACTCTTGTGTACATCGGCACTAACATCCAGTTCAGGAAGCGCCCGATAATACTACTCAATCCATAAACGGCTGTTTCCTTGGCCAGCCGCTTCATTCCTCCCGCCATAATTTGTTCTCTTTTATCAGTAGTTTGTCTGTCAACAAGTCAACGAAGTAACCCAAGTTCCTAATACTGAAAAGGTACTCGCCGACTTGTCTTCTTTGTCAAGTCATAAACTTGTCAGTTAAAACAATAATCCCTGGTTTCCACTGTCGTGCATACGTCCCAGATGGGTATACGCAAGTTCTGTCACTTCGCGTCCGCGAGGTGTCCGCTTCAGAAAGCCTTCCTTGATGAGGAATGGCTCATATACTTCTTCCAATGTACCGGGATCTTCGCCCAAAGCCGTAGCAATCGTAGTCAATCCCACCGGTCCGCCTTTGAATTTATCGATAATCGTTGTCAGAATCTTATTATCAATCTGATCCAGTCCGTAACGGTCAATATTCAAGGCTTCGAGGGCATAGCAGGCAATGGCCTTGTCGATTGCTCCGCTTCCCTTGACCTGTGCAAAATCGCGTACACGACGTAACAAGGCATTGGCTATACGAGGCGTTCCCCGGCTACGGGAAGCGATCTCTTTCGCCGCATTCAGTTCACAACGGATATTCAGAATATCGGCACTACGCAAGATAATCTGTGTCAATGTCGATACATCATAATATTCCAAATGCAGATTGATTCCAAAACGGGCCCGCAAAGGACTTGTCAGCAAGCCACTTCGGGTAGTAGCACCCACCAGCGTAAACGGAGCCAGATCTATCTGGATCGAACGTGCACTGGGACCTTTGTCGATCATGATATCAATCCGAT
>OHTA01001060.1_pt1 | contig 15216 bp, 14 predicted proteins | sample 1578851 | NCBI WGS metagenome assembly OHTA01 (sample SAMEA3879578, study PRJEB24766) | human gut metagenome | biome: human-associated habitat; feature: feces | place: USA | collected 1985/1987 | reverse complement strand
TTTCTTAATCTTTTTTCCCAGTATACCGTTTTGGCTTTCTTGTCACACTTCCTGTCAATTCCGATTTTCAATTTCTTAAGTCTCAAGTTATCTCTCTTTTCCCAGTTTTTTACAATAATCTCTGCATTATTTTCAAGACTATGAATACCATCTAATTCAAGTTTTACACACGACATGTTTTTCATCCATTCTTTCTGCTCACGCAAATTCGGAGAACCATCCGTTTCATATTTTCGATTCCCTTCCAGAAATTTCATATGGCTTTGGTGCATATCCCCACCTTCAAGTACTCTTTCGCCAAATCGTTCTATTGCCCTATTATGAACACGTTGTACACGAATGTCTGGCTCAACATAAAGAAAGACCATCATCTCAAACTTATCATCAAATGCGTAATGAAAAGAACTCATTGAACCAGACATCACAAAATGTTCATATGGTTCAATATCGTTACTCAGTCTGCTAATCTTTTCCTTTTTTGTATACATTTCTGTATATGGTTCTTCTGTATCCTGTTTCCATATGTAATCATCCACATCAAAATATGGATATCCCAATTTTTCAGCAACTACTCTTCCCAGCGTTGTCTTTCCGCTTCCGGACGGGCCAATAATCATAATTCCTGTTGACATATTTTCCCTCTCATTCATAACTATTTTTATCACATTATGTTCTCTCCGCAAATAGCTTCATCATTTTTCTCTTCCATTGATTTCTTTCATCAAGAAGGAGATTTACCACCATCTAAAACTTATTAATCGCCTCCGACTCATCGTCACTTTTCATAATCTCCAGAATTTTCACATAATACCCCACCTTCTCTTTGACCTGTACAAAGACACGGTCGTCTTTTTTATGTCCAAGAAGTGCTTTTCCAAGTGGTGATTCGATACTGATCATATTTTTCAGCGCATTGCTTCGAATCGTTGTAACAATCTTATATTCTTCTTCACAGTCTTCGTCTTCCATGTAAACACGAACGCGGTCATTTAACCCCACTTCTTCTGAAGATGCTTCGTCCTCCACGATTTGCGCTGTCTTGATCATTTTCTCCAGATAGCGGATCCGGCTTTCATTTTCATTTTTAAATTTCTTCGCCGCTTTGTATTCAAAATTTTCGCTGAGATCCCCATGGGCTCTGGCTTCTTTTACGTCTTCCAGTGCCTCTTTACGCACCACCAGTTTGCGGTGTTCGATTTCTTTCTCCATCTTTTCAATATCTTTTTTTGTCAGTCTGTCATACATTTTCTTTCCCTCCATGTTCAAATTTCTTCTCTCATTTCTTGTAATTATAAGTCCTGATTTAAAACTTTGTCAACTTACAAATCAATTATTTGCCAAAATGTCATTTTTGCTTTATACTAATATCATAAAAAAGCAGGAGGTTCCCATGAAAAAAGGAGTTTACACAGCCACCAAAAAAGATGGAACATTGTATTACCGCAGCTCCATCACGTTTCAAAATAAGCATATCAGTTTGGGAAGTTTTTCCAGTGAAGATCTGGCTGCGACTGCCTATCTGGAAGCGGAAAAGCTTTTGCGTACGCATGTCCTCACATTGGACCGCTTTGAGGAAAACTGTACCCTCTCTTTTGCCAAATGGGTGTGCCTGCTGAATTTTCGCGACAATGGGATGTATATAAAAACTCCGATTTATCTGAAAGACAATTATTTTTACTATTATTTTTCGCCAAATGATTACTATATTTTTGATATTGACGATCTGTTTTATTATTCCACGCATTCGATCATGCGGCGTGGCGGGCATCTTTTTGTGAGTGATTATGGGATGCAGGTCAATATTCTCAGCCGTTATGGCATTAAAAATTATGCCGTGGCAGGACGTGACTTTCATTTTGTCAATGGAAATACCCGCGATTTCCGCTATGAAAATATCGAGATCATCAACCGCTACCACGGTGTATTTTATAAATGTTTTAAAGGGAAAATGGTCTATGAAACACGGATCCATGTCAATGGAGAATTTATCGTCGGACGTTATCCGACTGAGATTGAAGCTGCGGTGGCTTATAATAAAGCCGCTTCCACCTTGTTAAAAAAAGGATATGAAAGAAATTATCCGGTCAATTATCTGGAAACTTTGTATGGAGATGAGTACAAAACCATGTTTAAAAAATTAACGATTTCAAAAACGATCAGAGAACTCCCAGAATGTACAAAGCCACATAACTGACCAAAACAAATCCATTGATCACGACACCAAATGTCGGCGTTGTCTTGTAAATTTCTTCCTCTTTGAAGCAACGGAATGCCAGTACAAAGCCGACGATGGAAATGATCAGATTGAGAAATCCAAGATATCCATACGAAATCCCTGCCTGTCCTTTTACATGACTCGAACCGATAAAAAGAGCGCACATCATAATAAAAGAGGCTGCTGCGATCACGGACGATACAATTCCTCTTTTGGGATGCTTTTTATCTGTAAACTGTATTCTTCTTCGTCTTCCAATCCGAATTTTCATCTTTCTCTGCCTTTCTTTTTTCTCACTGCGCGGAATATTTTCCTACAAAAATAGAACATGATACAACCTAAAGTCACTCCGATCGTATTTAAAAACAGATCGTCTACATCAAAGGTTCCCACCTTGGTCACAAGCTGGACGGTCTCCACTGCCAGACTAAACAAAAATCCGGTAAGTACCACCCTCATGAACGACCAGTTTTTCAGACTCGGAACAAAAAATCCAAACGGCATAAATACGACAACATTTCCGACGATATTGATCAGAAAATATTCCATTCCAACGACCTCCCGGTACTTAATATACCGGGAAATCTCATGGAATAATTTCAAGTTATATTGATATTCTGTATAATGAACGGTCCGTCCATATTCTTCACTGAAGAACAGAAAATATATCAATAAGATCATATAACCGGCAAATGCCAGTGACAATATATTGTCCAGTAATTTTCTCACGACGATACCTCCCTGCAAGACAGTTCCGCCCGTATCGTCAGATGACATTACTGTCTGATTTTTACATCAATTGCTTCTAATTTCTTCAAGATCTTATCCATTACCGTAGTAACATCTTTGTCTTCCAGTGTACGGTCTGCGGCACGAAAACGGATTGAGTATGCCAATGATTTTTCATCGGCGGAAAGCTGCTCACCTTCGTACACGTCAAACAGTTTTACGCTTTCCAATGTCTTTCCGGCATTTTTGCGGATAATTTCTTCTACCTGTCCGGCGAGAACGTTCTTTTTCATAACAAGAGAAATGTCTCGTGTGACAGCCGGGAACTTCGCTACACCTTTGTACTTAATGTCAAAATTCGACAATTCCGTCAATCTTTCCACATCCAACACAGCCACATAAACTTTCGTTCCAATATTATAATTTTCTGCCACTTCCGGATGAATCTCACCAAGGAAACCGATGGTCTGTCCATCTACCATGATATCTGCCTTACGTCCCGGATGAAGATAAGGTCTGTCGTCCTCCGGTGTGTAAGTGATCAGCTTGCGGATTCCCAATTTATCAAGTACGGCCTCGACAACACCTTTGAGATCAAAGAAATCGCCTTTTCCATACATTCCCAATGTCAGCTGCATTCTCTCATCCGGCAGTTCCGTAAGCGGAAGTGCTTTCGGAAGATAGACATTGGCAAGTTCATACAAACGCACATCTTTGTTGCGGTGATTGTAATTTGTTGCCAGTGATGTCAGCATTCCGTTTAAGGACAGCGTACGCATGATACTGTAATCTTCTCCGAGCGGATTGGAAATTACAATCGCCTCTCTTGCCTTGCTTCCTTCCGGAACCAGCAATTTATCAAATACTTTCGGGCTTTCAAAAGAATATGTCATTCCCTCGGAAAATCCTGCCTGTTCAATCACATTTCTTGCAATATTTTCAATTTCCATCTGTTCGGAAAGTCTGCCGGCCGTTGCCTCGCCGCTTGGCAGTGTCGCAGGGATCTTATCGTAACCGTAAAATCTTGCCACTTCTTCTGCCAGATCTGCCAGACAATGGATATCCTGTCTCCATGTCGGCACATGTACCATTTTTTTCTCACGGTCAACCGGAAGATCGATTGTTTCAAAATACGTCACCATCTGGTCTTCACTGATGTCAGTTCCCAAAAGACGGTTGATGCGGTCAACATCATATGCTACCTCTTCCGGTTCTTTTACGTTTGGATAAACATCGACAGCACCGCCTACAACGGTTCCTGCGCCAAGTTCTTCGATCAACTGGCAGGCACGGTTGATTGCTTCATACGTATTGTTTGGATCCAGTCCTTTTTCAAATTTGGCCTGCGCATCGGTACGCATACCGAGTTTTTTACCGGAAAGACGGATATTGGTTCCATCAAAGCAGGCAGCTTCGAAAAGCATCGTCTTTACGTTGTCTGTGATCATGGAATTTTCTCCTCCCATGATACCGGCGATACCTACCGCTTTTTCGCCATCACAGATCATCAACATACTGTCATCCAAGGTACGTTCCTGTCCATCAAGAGTTGTAAATGCTTCTCCGTTTTTGGCATTTCGAACGATGATCTTATGATCTGCGATCGTATCTAAATCATATGCATGCATTGGCTGTGCATATTCCTCCATCACGTAGTTTGTGATATCGACGATATTATTGATCGGACGGATTCCGCATGCAGCAAGTCTTCTCTGCATCCACTCCGGCGATGGTGCCAGTTTAATATCTTTTACCACGCGCGCTACATAACGGGAGCAAAGTTCTTTATTTTCAATCTCTACGGAAATGTAATCATTTACATTTTCATCATTTCCGGTTTCTGTCACAACAGGCGGGCAAAACGGCTTGCCAAATGTGGCAGCTGCCTCTCTGGCGATACCGAGTACGCCAAAGCAGTCCACACGGTTTGAAGTTACTTCGTATTCAAAGTTGGCATCGCGAAGTCCCAAAAGTGCGATGGCATCGCTTCCAACCGGCGCGTCTTTATATTCTTCGTTGTCGCTCAGAATGTAAATTCCATTGTCCGGCGCGTCCGGATAATAGTCTTTGGAAGAGCCAAGTTCTTCGATGGAACACATCATTCCATTGGATTCTACGCCACGAAGTTTTCCTTTTTTGATCTTGATTCCGCCCGGTGTCTTACTTCCGTCGTGACCACCGGCTACACGTCCGCCATCCAGTACAACAGGAACTTTCTGTCCCTCTTTGACATTGGAAGCACCGGTAACGATCTGCGTCGTCGTACCGGTTTCATCGATTGCCACCTGACAGATTACCAATTTATCCGCATCCGGGTGTTTTTCGATCTTCTCGATACGGCCAACAATTATTTTATCCAAATCTGCGTCAAATTTTTCATAACCTTCCACTTTTGTACCGGAAAGTGTCATTGCATCCATATATTCTTTTTCCGTACAATCCAGTTCCGGAACATATGCTTTTACCCATGATAAAGGTGTATTCATTGTTTTTCCCTCATTTCTTCATTTATAACTTTGATACAACTTCCTTGTGCAGGCACAGGAAGTGTGCACACTTTGACAGCCTGGAAATCAGAACTGCTCCAAAAATCTCTTGTCATTCTCATATAATAAGCGCATGTCGTCAATTTCGTATTTCAATAATGCGATTCGCTCCAAACCGACACCAAACGCAAAACCAACGTACTCATCCGGGTCAATGTTGCTCATTTCCAATACGTGTGGGTGTACCATTCCACAGCCTAAGATCTCGATCCAGCCTTCGCCCTTACAGAAACGACAGCCCTTTCCACCACATTTGAAGCAGGTTACGTCCATCTCGGCACTTGGCTCTGTAAATGGGAAATGGTGAGGACGGAATTTTACTTTTGTTTCCTCGCCGAAAAGCTGTTTGGCAAATTCTGCTAATGTTCCCTTTAAGTCTGCAAAAGTTACATTTTTGTCGATCACCAATCCTTCAATCTGATGGAAAGACGGAGAATGTGTCGCATCAACTTCATCTGAGCGGAATACTCGTCCCGGTGCGATCATGCGGATCGGCAGTTTGCCTTTTTCCATCTCATGAACCTGTACGGAAGAGGTCTGCGTACGAAGCAGGATCTTGTCATTGATATAAAATGTATCCTGCTCGTCTTTTGCCGGGTGATTTGCCGGAATATTCAATGCCTCAAAGTTATAATAATCATATTCTACTTCCGGACCGGATACAACTTCGTAGCCAAGTCCGACAAAGATTTTTTCTACTTCTTCCAAAGCGATCGTATTTGGATGGCGATGTCCCAATTCCGGTTTATTTCCCGGCAATGTCACATCGATCACTTCGGCTTTCATTTTTTCTTCACGGAGTGCTTTTGCAAATGCTGTCTTTTTCTCCTCTAAACGTTCCTCAATCTGCTTTCTTGCCTCATTTACCAGCTGACCTACTTTTGGTCTGTCTTCCGGGGCAACTTCTTTCATGGATTTGAGAACACTTGTCAGTTCTCCTTTCTTTCCAAGAAATGCCACTCGAATGTCATTCAATTTGTCCAATTCTTTGGAATCCTCAATCTGAGAGAGCGCATTTTTCATAATGCTGTCCAATTTTTCTTTCATGGTTTCTCTTTCCTTTCTGACTAAATATAAAATAGAGCCCATCCCTTGTCGGTATGTTCTCCATACTTCCAAGGGACGGACTCTTGATCTTCCGCGGTACCACCCTGGTTCCCATCCTGCCGGACAGGCTCTCATTGATCTGCTTAACGCGCAGCAACGTCATTTCCTACTGGAAACCTCTTTCAGAAACAAAACTCCGGTGTGAAATTCAATTGCATCCCGAACCTGACAAAACTTCCAGCCGCTGATCTTGTCTCTCTGAAGGAAAAAATGCAATCTCCGGGGAAATCCCCCCTGCACCATCATCGTCGATATGTTCATTTGGTTTCATGATAGCACAAGGACGGGGGTAGTGTCAAGGGGCAAAATCCACCTTCTACCATTTCTTATGCACATCCGGACAGTACTGCTGCCGCTTTGCCGCGCGCAGTGCCACGTAGCAGCCGCATCGTCCACACATGCCGCCCCGCATGAAACTGCAGGTGTCGCAGAGCATAAGGCGACGTTCGTATTCCTCGTCGCTTACCCTTTCTTCTTCGGGAATGCGCTCGATATATTCTTCCAATTTAAGTAATTCTTTGTCGAACATTTCCTTTGTCCACTGACACCTTCTGCAAAATTTCATGCCGGTCTCCTTATGTTAATTTATGCCAAAGTTACTTTTACGATACTCATTGCCGGCATCTCGACAGACAAGATTCCGTCGTTCAGCGATGCCCCGTCAAATGCTGCAAGCTGTACATTATCCGGATTTTCAAAGTCGTTATGATCGTCCATCTTTCCTGTGAGAATCGTGGCTTCGCAGTTGTTATAACGGCCAAGAATCTGTGCGCTCACAGTGAGACTTTCTGTCAAATGCGGATTGGCAATCGTGATTGTCATTTTTCCTTCTTCATTTACGGAAGCACTCGAAGATATCACCGGAATGTCAAATCCCTCGCAGGTCACTTTCGGGCAGTCAAGGTAGCAGTCAACCAACTGTGCTTCCTGATGATCTTTGTACATCTCATAGACATAATAGGTCGGCGTTTTTACCATCTTATCGCCTTCGGTCAGGATCACAGACTGGAGAACATTGACAACCTGTGCAATATTTGCCATCGAAATACGGTCACAATGGCGGTTGAAAATGTTCAGATTCAACGCAGCCACCATCGCATCACGCATGGTATTCTGCTGATACAAAAATCCCGGATTGGTTCCTTCTTCGACATCATACCACGTTCCCCATTCGTCCACGATCAATTTTACTTTATGCTCCGGATCGTATTTGCTCATAATATCCAAATGGCGTTCGATCATCGGCTCGATACGAAGTGTCGCTTCGATTGTCTCATAATATCTCTTTTCATCAAAACCAAGTGCATGGCCTTTTTCCTCCCAGCTTCCCGGAACGGTATAATAGTGCATACTGATTGCATCGGCAAACTGGTCTTTGATCAGGCTCATCACTTTATCTGTCCAGTCAAAGTCATCCGCATTTGGTCCACAGCAGATCTTATACAATTTGTTGTCTCCGTAATTGCGGCAGTATGTCTGGTAACGGCGGTACATATTTCCATAAAATTCCGGTGTCATGTTGCCGCCGCAGCCCCAGTTTTCGTTTCCTACGCCAAAATATTTTACTTTCCACGGTTCTTTTCTTCCATTTTCCTCACGCAGTTTTGCCATCGGAGATTCACCGTCAAAGGTCATATACTCGATCCATTCTGACATTTCGCGAACGGTTCCGCTTCCCACATTTCCGTTAATATATGGTTCACAGCCAAGCTGGTCACAAAGTTCAAAAAATTCATGCGTACCAAAGCTGTTATCCTCGACAACACCGCCCCAATGTGTATTGATCATACGTTTTCTCGTCTCTTTTGGTCCGATTCCGTCCATCCAGTGGTACTCATCGGCAAAACAGCCGCCCGGCCAGCGAAGTACCGGAATTTTAATATTTTTCAATGCTTCTACTACATCATTTCTCATTCCGTTGGTATTTGGAATCTCCGAATCTTCACCCACAAAAATTCCTTCATAAATACATCTTCCCAAATGCTCTGAAAAATGTCCGTAAATCTCTTTGTTAATTTTTCCCAATGTGCGGTTGCTGTTGATTACTCCATTTGTCTTAGCCATTTTACTCTCTCCATTTCTTTTTGTTCTGCCTCCGGCAAACTCTTTTTACTCTTTTGACATCATACAAAAAATCCACTCCGACGGGAATGGATTTTTTTGTGCTATGCATGTATTATTTTGTCACAATGATATATTCCATCGCAACCTCCTAGTGATACATTTCATGCTCAACCGGCTCACACCACTCGTTGGAAGTCTCCTCGCCCGGCACTTCAATTGCCAGATGAGAGAACCAGCTGTCCGGTGCTGCGCCATGCCAATGTTTCACTTCTGCCGGAATGTTGATGCAGTCGCCCGGTTTCATTTCTACCGGTTCTTTTCCTTCTTCCTGATAATAACCGCGTCCTGCCACGCAGACAAGAATCTGTCCGCCACCGCTTTTTGCGTGATGGATGTGCCAGTTATTGCGGCATCCCGGTTCAAATGTTACATTAAATATGCCAACCTGCTCTGTCGATACCGGTGCAAGATAACTCTGTCCGATAAAATATTTGGCAAATGCATCGTTTGGCTCTCCGATCGGAAATACCATCGATTTGGCATGCGCACGCATTGCCTCATCTTCATAAGGAAGATCGCCTTCGCCTGTCTCCCACACTTCCTTTGCCAGATTAAATACCGCCCATGCTTTTGGCCAGCCGGCATAAAATCCAACGTGTGTAATAACAGCTGCGATCTCTTTTTGTGTCACTCCATGATCTTTTGCATTTTGCAGATGGAACTTCAGAGAAGAATCTGTGATTCCCTGCGCCATAAGAGCAACCACCGTAATGATGCTTCTTGTCTTTACGTCAATGTCATTATTATTCCAGTTTTCTCCAAATAATACATCGTCATTAAAATGTGCAAATTGTGGTGCAAATTCACCAAGTGCATTTCTTCCTGCGGTCTGTACGATCTTTGCCATACTCTTGTCCTCCTTTATCTTATAATGATGCTGCCCAGTCTGCGATCTCAGACGAACGATTTAACAGTTTTCCCTCTACGATCTCTGCGCCCGGCGCACTGTCTTTTAATTCTTTTACCGTATTTCCAAATCCGCTTCCGCCGGATGTTGCAAACAAAATGATCTTCTTTCCGGAAAAATCATAACTTTCCAAAAAGGTGTTAATGATCGTTGGTGCCACATACCACCAAATCGGGAAACCAATCAGGATCTCGTCGTATGCTGCAATATCTGCGTCTGTATCTGCCAGTTCCGGACGGATTTTTTATCTGCTATCTCTATACTGCTTCGGGACTTTTTATCCATCCAGTTCAAATCTGCTTTTGTATAAGCCGTTTTCGGTTTGATCTCATAAAGATCTGCTCCGGCTGCTTTTGCTACCATTTCTGCTGCTTTTTTTGTCGTACCACTGGCACTAAAATAAGCGACTAACTTTTTACTCATACTGCATTCCTCCTAACAAAAATAGTGTGTAAAAAGGCATCTCTGTCCTCTTACACACTCATTATAAGCCAAATTTTTGTATATGTCTAATACTTGTATTTTATCGCCTGTCATGCCTGAAAGGCATTGATTTCTTCGATGAATTTTGTCACGGCAAGAGAATACGGAATATTTCTGCGCCATGCGATCAGCGTCTTGGAGCTCATTTCCGGCGACAATTTCCGGCGACAATTTCCGGCGACAATTTCCGGCGACAATTTCCGGTAGGTAAGACGGCTCTTATCCCAAAACCGCATCGCTCCTTCGATCGTGATAAGATAAGCCAGCCCGTTTTGCGCCATCACAGCAGAATTGGTCGCAAGATTTCCGACAAATGCCGCATTCAATTTTTCATAATCCTTCCCAAACCAGTTTGCCAGCTCACTCTGCACATTGAGCCTCTCCGGCAGGATTACGGGAAGTGGCAGAATGTCTTTTTTCGTAACCACTCTCTTTTGCGCCAGCGGATCTTCCGGCCGCATGACGATAACCCACGGTTCCTCTTCCGGCAGGCGTACATAATCAAATTCATCCGTATTGACCGGTTCCATAAACATTCCAATGTCTACCAGTCCCTGTTTCATCCGGTCATGAACCACGTCTGCCGTCGCGGTATGAAGGCAGATCTGCACTTTCGGATACTTTTCCCGGTATTTCTCACAGATTTTTGCCAGCGTCTCCGTCGCCCCGTATTCCCCGCAGCCGATCGTGACACTTCCCTCCACAAGGTGCTCTTTATCAAGAAGTTCTTCCAATGTCTTTTCTTCCAGTTCCAAAATCTCCATCGCCCGTCGCTTTAATAAGATTCCTTTTTCCGTAAGAGTGATCTTTTTATTTCCACGGATAAAAAGGGACGTGCCGAGTTCTTCTTCCAGCGCCGCCAGCTGTCTCGACAAAGTTGGCTGCGTGATATGAAGAAGTTCCGCTGCCTTCGTAATATTTTGTTCCCGTGCCGTCACAAGAAAATAGCGAAGCACCCTGATTTCCATATTTTACCACTCCTTTGTATTAATACGATTTATTGATTTCCATACATTGATCCTGAATAGTTACGATTTATTTACGAAAAAATATAACATCTCCGGATCGTTTTTTCTTACTTGTTTCAGTTGTTTCGTGGCAGGGTCATAGCAAAGATAATAATCGTCAGCCTCACCCCGTATATAGATTTTATTATTGACCACGCTGAAATCCGCCAAAAGCAGATTCTTGTCGTTTTCCTGTTCAAATTTCTTCAATGCCTCTGTGAAATCTTTCTCATAGTAAAGCTTTTTGTCTTTTCCTGCCAAAGAATAAGAATATACATCCGTCGAATATCCATTCGTCGACTCTCCATCAATCATTTCGCCTGTTGTAAACACATACAACCGGTCTTTCCAGATACACATTTCATAAATATCCTCCTTCTTGTTTCCTTTCACCAAACACTCCTTTTTCTTATGTTTCAGATCATAGGTCCAAATCTTTGTACCCCGTGCATAAATTACCTGTTTTCTCTTTTCATCACCAATGATAGGTCCATCACACATCGGATCCATAATATGAAGTTGATCGGAACCAGTCTTGTAATAGGAAAAAGCATCCTCTGCCTTTCCTTTTTTTGTAGTATAATAAGATATGCTGTCAAAAATAAAATAGTTACCTACCTTGGTCACTAAATTCATTTCTGTTTTCGGAATGCCTTTTACCTTTACAAACGTTTTCTTTTTTCGGTCATATACATGAATCTGCGACATCCCATCCGCAAATATAATATAATTTTTATCGGCATACAGACCACTATCATACTCTTCAATTTTAACTATTTTCTCTGCCTTTTCCATCTGTGGGAAAGAACTTCCATCTACTAATACCAGAGGAACAGTGTATAAATATTCATGTTCATCTATAGAAACACTAAATAGCAATTCCTCATTGTTCACATACAACAAATACCAATATTTCGTGCCGCAGAAATTATTTGTAAAAATATGACGTACAAACTTTCCATCCAATGTATATTCGTCCAGACAACAATTACTCTTATCATCTTCTGATATTTGAACAAAAACATTGTAATCATTTGCATAGTTATATTTCTGATTGGCATTTGTCAGTGGTTTTTCGAGCGGATATTCCTGCGTTTTCTGCAGTCTTCCCTCTCCCTCCTGCACCAGTTTTCCTGTCTGTGTATCACAGCATAAAAGGACTCCTTTCCCCTTTACATTTATTTCCAATTTAACCTTACCATCTTCATACGCTATTTCCCGGATCAGATCCATTCCCTCCTCCGGTTTTTCCGAAAGTACATTCCGAATCTGCTCTTCCGTCACAAGGACAGACTTTTTCCCATTTTTGCAGTCATATTGATATACGTCATAAGATAAACCACTTTTTCCCTTTTTTACAGCTGTAAAAAACAATTTGTCTTCCCCTGCCTGATACAGCATATACTTCTGATCTCTTGTAATTTCCTGCACTTTTTTTGTCTCATAATTATAATGATATGCCGTACTTTTGCTTCGCTGTGTGGCAAAAAACACAAAAGAATCGTTGTTATTTTGATATATAATATCGCCATCTTCATCTTTTAATGGTACATTGTTATATTCAATCTTTGAAAATTTCTTACTTCTTCGATCATACTCTGCCATCTTATCACCGAAGTCATATTGAAATAAAATACACTCCTTTGTCGACGCAATATACTCGAAATCATTAAACCTGCTGTCCAAATAATTTTCAAATACCAATTGTTTTTTATCTACCGCAATTTCTTCTTTGCCATCTTTCCGGATAACCGGCACAGAATACACATTTATTTGGTCCGACTCCTCGGAAAACAATATTTCATTTTCTGATACATCTAAAAACGTAATCATCTCTGTACCAAACTTCTTCTCCGGAATTTTCTGAAGCACATTCCCCTGATAATCACATTGCACAAGCCACTCCTGCCATTCGTCATCCTCCTCATCGTCACCATCACCGTCCGGCAATTCCTCTGTCCGATAGACACAATGACTGGTCGCCCACGTATACTCACATTCTATTTTCGTCTGCGCAGCATCTGCTTTTTCCTGTTTCTCCTCTTTTTGTTCTGTCTTATTTACGTTACCCTGACAGCCTGTTAAAATCAGACAGATTGTCATAAAAATTAAGATTGTTATTTTCTTCATTTTGTACTCCTCTTTTCCATATCTTTCTATTCATCACGATCCCACTCATCTACCGAAGCTCCATCCCTGCATAACAAAAAATATAACATCTCAGGATCGCTTTTTCTTACTTTTTTCAGTTGTTTCGTGGCAGGGTCATAACAAAAATACATGAGATACTCGTCATCTCGCCAGGAACATATGTAGATTTTATTATTTACCACGTCGATAGAATCAATCACCAGTTCCAGCTCATTCTCCTGTTCAAATTTCTTCAATGTCTCTGTGAAATCTTTCTCATAGTGGAGTTATTTTTCTTTCCCTGTCAGGGAATAAGAATATACTTCATCCTTTTCACCTGTAAACACGAACAACCGGTCTTTCCGGATACACATTTCAGAAATATAATCCTTTTTGTTCCATTTGACCAAGCGTTTCTTTTTATCCTGTTTCAGATCATAGGTCCAAATCCCCGTGCGCAGCCCATAAATCACCTGTTTTCTCTTTTCATCACCAATGGTAGCCGCCGATGTATAGCACGCCGGATCCATAATATGGATCTGATCCGAACCAATCTTATAATAGGAAAACGCATACTTTTCTTTTCCCTTTTCCTTAAAAGGCTTGTTGCTAAGAATAAAATATTTCCCCACAAGACCATTTAAATACATATTGCTTTCCGGAATGCCTTTTATCTTTATAAACTTTTTCTTTTTCCGGTCATATACATGGATCTGATACACATCATCCTGGTAGACAATATAATCGCTGTCTGCATACACATCCCCTTGACCGGCATTCTCAAGTTCTACATTGCATTTACATATTTTCTTTGCCTTTTCCATCTGCGGAAAAGAACTGCCCTCTGCCATCACCAGAGGAACCGTATATAAATAATTATTCAGATCATCATCTTCTACATGAAATATCAATTCCTGATTGTTTGCATACATCAGGTTCCATGTTTTACCCGTACAATGAAAATTATTGATAAAAATATGACGCACAAACGTTCCATCTAACGTATACTCATCCAAAACATAATTCATATCATTTTCCGGGCTTCGAACAAATACATTGTAATCATTTGCATTCGTATATTTTTTATCGGCATTTGTCAGTGGTTTTTCCTGCAGATATTCCTGCGTTTTCTGTAATTTTCCTTCTCCCTCCTGCACCAGTTTTCCGGTTTTTGTATCACAGGTTAAAAGTATGCATTTCCCTTTTACATTGATTGCCAATTTCAATGCTCCCTCTTCATATCCTATTTCCCGGATTAGATCCATTCCCTCCTCCGGTTTTTCGGAAAGTGCATTTCGAATCTGCTCATCCGTCGCAAGAACGGACTTTTCTCCACTTTTACAATCAAATTGATAAACATCATAACATAAGCCGCTTTTTTCCCCTTTTACAGCCGTATAAAACAATTTATCATCCCCACCCTGGTATATACTTCCCTCATCTTTTGTAATTTCCTGCACTTCTTTGGTTACAAAGTTATAATAATATACCGCCGTTTCTCTCCCATGAAAACCATAAAGCACAACAAAATCTTTGTTATTTTCATATATGATATTACCAACTTCCAATGGCTTATTTTTGTATTTGATCTTTGTAAATTTGTTCTTTTTGCGATCATACTCTGCCATCTCGCCATCCCAGTTAAATAATATATATTCCCTGGTATCCGTAATATACTCATAATCCATCGAGAAATCCGTAAATTCTACAAACAGCAGCTGAATTTTCTCTATGGCAATTTCCTCTCTGTCCCCTTTCCGGATAACCGGCACAGAATATATCTTTACCAACTTACTGGAGTCCGACGTACGAGAAATCAATACTTCATTTTCAGATACGTGTAAAAAACAAATCCCTTCGGTATCTCTTAATCCCAAACTCTCCGCTGGGATTTTCTGAATCACTTTCCCTTTATAATCACTCTGTACAAGGCATTCCTGACATATATCCTCTTCGTCTTCTCCATCA
>OHTA01001046.1_pt1 | contig 15363 bp, 10 predicted proteins | sample 1578851 | NCBI WGS metagenome assembly OHTA01 (sample SAMEA3879578, study PRJEB24766) | human gut metagenome | biome: human-associated habitat; feature: feces | place: USA | collected 1985/1987 | reverse complement strand
GATATGATCAACTTTGCCCGCTCCACCAACGTCTACAAGATCTGGGCGGACATGATCGCCTTTGGCGGCACCGATATGCCGGTGGGCGAGCACTTCTACTGCCCGTTTGCAGGCCGCCGCGACGGCAAGCACTTTGTGTACAGCCACGAGCAGATCATGCAGAAGTACCAGCAGAACATGCGCATGGTGGACCGCATCCCGGACGCGCTGAGCGGTGCCATGGGCAACCAGATGTACGTTGCCACCTTCTCCACCCGCGAGGGCATGGAGCAGTTCTACTCCGATGTGCTGGCCGTCACCGACGACAACAACGCCGCTGTGCAGAAGGAGCTGAGCAGCATTCTGGCTCTGGGCGAGCCGGAGACCGCCCCGGCCCAAAAGGCCGAGAGCAAGCCCGCCCGCACCGCAAAGAAAAAGTAAAACGAATGCACTGACTGCATAAATCCTCAGCCCCGGAACGGCATCTGCCGCCCCGGGGCTGTTGTTATATTGCTAAAAAATGGTCGCCTGTTCCGGGCAAAATGATAAAATTTTTCAGATTGGTTGACAAGATGCCGGGGGGGGGGTAAGATGTGGGTGCGAAGCATATTTTTGGGGTGCTTCGGAACAAAAAAACAGGAGGCTTGTATTATGAGATTGTACAAAAAAGCAGCCGCCGTTCTGCTGGCGGCAGCAATGGCCGTTTCCATGATGACCGCTTGCGGCGGTGGCGCAGGCGGCAATGGTGGCAATGGCGGGAATAATGGCAGCAAGCCCGGCACGTCTGAGGGCGGCGAGGAAAAACCCGGCAAGCCTGAGGGCGGTGAGGAAAAACCCGATAAGCCTGAGGGTGGCGAGGAAAAACCCGACAAGCCAGGCGATTCTGTGATCCCTGCTGATCCGGCAAAAGTTACTTGGGAAACTTCTCTGACCAAGAAGGCCTTCGCTGGCATCAGCAAGGATAATTTCCGGTTCAGCGGTCTGGATGGTTCGGGTGATGCAATGGCATATGCTACGCAGGGAAAGAAAATGCTCCTGCTGGAACAGGAATCTGCAAATCAGTTTGTAGCGTTCTATACTCCTGATGGCAAGGACTTGTATATTGCAGTGTCTGCCGAGAAACCGGACGAAGTGAGCAAGATCAAGGGCTGGATGACGGTTGAAAAATTTGCTGAAGTAAACCATGGTAGTGCCGAAGAGGTTGCTGCTGGCAAAGCTGAAACACTTGCCGATATGACGGAAACCAAGGAAATGGTGTCCTTTGTTGGTGGAGTGAACCCTGTAGCCTTTAAGGCAGAGAATGTGAAGTCTGGTGAAACAACGGTATATACAGAAACGATGGGTAATGTCAAGGTCGGAAACGACTCCTATACCTACATGACGATGTTTGCGCCGGAGGCTATTGGACCCTATAAAGTAGGCGACCTGTTCGGCGTTACACGGATGAAAGGTGGAGAAAGTACAACGATCATTCTCGGCGGCAAGATCACTCCGTGCGACGCAAGCACCTTCCCTAATGTCACAAAGTAAGAAAGAACTCGAAATCTGAATATGCGTTTCCTTTGCCCCGGCTGTCCCCCGACAGCCGGGGCTTTTCGTTGTCCCTTTTGGCAAAGTGTGGTATACTGTTGCCAGAGATTTTATTGGGAACGAGGTACATCTATGAAAATTCCTGCAAACGGCTTTACCCATGCCGGCAAGTTCCACGCCGACGATGTGTTTGCCACTGCGCTGCTGCAGATCCTGCGCCCGGATATCAAGATCACCCGCGGCTTTGTGGTGCCGGACGGTTTTGACGGCATCGTGTACGATGTGGGCTATGGCATGTTCGACCATCATCAGGAGCCCCGGGAGTACCGCGCAAACGGTGTGCCCTACGCGGCCTTCGGCCTGCTGTGGCGGGTGCTGGGCCCCGGCCTTGTGGGCGAGCGGCAGGCCCGGCTCATTGACGAGAACTTTATCCAGCCGCTGGACCTCAACGACAACACCGGCGAGCAGAACAGCCTGTGTGATGCCATCGGCTTTTTTAACCCGGTGTGGGACTCCAAGGAGGATCAGGACGCCTGCTTTTTCAAGGCCGTGGCCGTGGCAAAGCAGATTCTGGAAAACCAGATCGCCAGCGCCAACGCCGTGAACCGCGCCGACGAAAAGGTGCAGCAGGCCTATCAGAACTCCCGGGACGGCATCGTGGTGCTGCCCTGCTACCTGCCGTGGAAGAACGGCCTGTACAAAACGGATGCGCTGTTCGTGGTCTACCCCAGCCAGCGCGGCGGCTGGAGCGCCCAGTGCGTCACCGACCACAAGACCAAGCGCCCCAAGCTCCCCTTCCCCCAGAGCTGGGCCGGTCAGCCGCAGGAGGTCATTGAGCAGAAGAGCGGCATCCCGGGCATCAGCTTCTGCCACGCCAGCCGCTTCCTCATCACGGCCAAGGATAAGGAGACCGCCCTTGCGGCCTGCCGTCAGGTGTTAAAGAACAATGGCCGCATCTGAGCATCCGGCCCGGCCCAAGCCCGCTTTTGTGTACATGGTGCGGTGTACCGGCGGCCAGCTGTACACCGGCTGGACCAACGCCCCTGCCGCCCGCCTGCAGGCCCACAAAAGCGGCAGAGGGGCCCGCTACACCCGGGCCAGAGGTGCAGCAGCCTTTGCCTACGTGGAGCGCTGTGCGGACAAGCGCAGCGCCCTGCGGCGGGAAGCTGCGCTCAAAAAGCTGCCCAAGGCGCAAAAGGAGCTGCTGTGCCGCGCATGGAGCGCGGCGGGCGGGCCCTTTTCCGGCGCATAAAGACAAAACGAAACCCGGGACTCTTTCAGGGCCAGACGGCTCACAAAAGGGTCCCGGGCGTTTTGTTTTTGCGGCGCGGGCCGCAGCCGATGGGCAGGGCTCACAAATGCCGCCGCAGAATTTTGTGCAGAGAAACAGGAAGGCCCTGCCGGTTTGTCCGGCAGGGCCTTTTTGCGTTTCAGGGATGCTTCAGAATTACTTCTGAGGGTTCAGTTTGGCCTGCAGGTCGTTCCATGCCTTGATGACCTGAGGACGGAAGGTGTGCTTGTCGGGCTTGAAGGTGCTGCCGGTATCCTTCAGCAGGCCCTGCTCCACGCACCAGCGGGCGGCCTTCTGGCTGTCGGCGGCGTCGGCGCTGATGTCGGTGAACAGTGCGGTGCTGGCGGGCTGGGGCTTGCCTGCGGCAGTCCACAGCAGGTCGGCCAGCTGCTGGCGGTTGGTGGGGATGGATGCACCCTCGGGTAGGACGCTGGTCAGGTACACCTGCGTGCCGATGAGGTAGGCTGCGCCGCCAATGGCAGCACCGCCGATCACGGCTACAGCTGCACCGCCAGCACCGGAATCGCCGGAGCCGGTGTCGGAAGGAACATCCTCGCCATTGGTGATGCGTTCCACAGTCAGGCTTTCCGGTACATAGTAGCCGATGCCGTCCTGCTCCACAACACGGCTGAGGTCGGTGTTCTCAGCAGCGAAAAGAGCAATCCCGTTCTCACTGGGCTCCTGAGAGCTCAGCTCGAGCATTGCGACCAGAATATAGCTGCCGTCCTCGGTAGGACGTTCCGCGGAGCCCTCACCGGTGATCTCACCGGCATCATTTACCGGGTAGTACAGCAGAGAGGTAACAGTCACACCTGTGATCTTACTTTCGCCTGCAGCAGTGAGATCCTTTTCGTTCATCATAACAACAGGGGTAAAGGTGCGTTCGGTTGCATCATTCTGATTGATCGTGATGGTGGAAGAATCAGTGTTCAGAGTGGGATCGCCGCCTGCGGTTTCCTTCCAGCCGTAGAAGGTGCGGCCTGTATCGGGTGTGTAGGCAAGGGACAGCTGCTGCTCGCCAACGACCTGAACAGCGGTCTCCTGATTTGTACCCTCGTTTTTCTGGATGTTGTTGATGGAAGCGCCGCCGGTAGCGGTGACTTTGGTGCTCTCTACAGTGGTAGGAATCTCGCCGGCGAACACGCCGCCGTTGATCTTGGTGGAATCAACGTTACCGGTAAAGGTGCCGCCGTTGATCTTGACCTCACTGCCGACATTGCCGCTGAAGGTGCCGCCTTCAATGGTGCCAGTGCCGGACACATCGCCGCTGAAGGTGCCGCCCTTAATGGCGCTGCCGCTGGCAACCGTCACATCCGCATTGGTGGTGATGTTGGAAACGGTAGTGCTCGTTCCCTCAGAGCCAATGGTGATCTTGTTGCAGTTCAGGGTAGTGTTGCCGAGGTTCGTGCCATCGGTGATCTCGACGGTGGTTTCGCCAGTGGTTTCATCCTTCTTGGCAGTCCAGCCGTCGCCCTGCACCTCGTCCGTACCTTCGGGGATCGTAACGTTGCCGTCACCGTCCGTGGGAGGAACTGTGGGCAGCTCCACGGTCACATCGACGTCCAGCGTTTCGGGGACGTGGTAGCACAGGTTGCCGATACGGGCCACACGGGCTTTGGAATAAGTGGAATCGCCCGGGCAGGTCAGGGTGACGATCGCCTTGTACTTGCCCGCCTTGGTGGGATACACCGAGGACGGTGCAGCATTCGGGTCGGACGCATCCACGTACTGCACGGATTCAATAACAGCACCGTCGATCTTGCTCTCCGTCTTGTCGGCGGTAATGGTCAGGTCGGAGGCGTTCATCTCCAGGACGGGCAGGAAGATGCACTTCACGCCGTTCTGGCCGTTCGGAATGGGGCCGTACATAGGCTGCTCAAAGTGCGTCTTGCCGATATAATTCTTTTCGACATCGGAGTTCTTCTCTTCGCCACCGAAGGAATAGACGAGATCCCAGCCATAGAACTTATGCGGGTCCGTGCCGATATAATCGCCAATGAACAGGAGCATGTTGTCCTCACCGTCCAGCGTGTTGATCGCATACAGGGTGGTAAGGCCGGTAGCATCCGGTGCTGTGATGCCGTTGAGGGATGCGTTCTCCGGAACAGACAGCATCATGGTGGGCAGAGAAGTCTTCGGGTCGTGCAGGAACAGGCCGCGTGCGATGCTGCCGGAGCCGGTGACAGTGCCGGTAAAGAGGCCGCCGTCCAGCGTGCCGTTGTTGACGATATCGCACTTGACGGTAGAACCCTGAGCAAACCGCGCGGTGGTGTTGGCGTCGATGGTCAGGGTGTTGTTCTCATAGCGCACGCCCTTTGCATCTGCGGGGATCACCGGTGCGCCGTTTTCGTCAACGGTCAGGGTGACGACAGAGGAAGCCGGAGCAGACTGCTCCACGGTCACATCGACGTCCAGCGTTTTGGGAACGAAGTAATACAGATCACCCTTCAGAGCAATGCGGTAGATCAGGTTCTCCTGCTCTTCAGACAGTGCGGCAACGCCGTCATCGGCAAGCAGAGCCGATGCGGGAATGACGGGATCCTTGCTTGCGAGAGAATCCCAATTGCGGATGCACTTGAGCGAAACATGTGCCTCATATTCGCCCGCAACAGTGGGATAGGAAGTAAAGGTTTCCTTGGTAGCCTTGTTGGTATAGGTGACACCGGTGGCTTCGACCTCGGGGATGGAGATGCTGACCTTGCCGGTGGGATCAATGCTCAGATCGCTGCTGTTCATGCAAGCGACAGGAGTAAAGGTCGTGGCGACATCCGTTTCTTCCTTCGACAGAGCGGAATCAGCCCAAACGTCTACCGTCCACGGATTCGAATCCGAATCCGGATTCTTGTACAGGAGGTACGCGCTTTCTGTGGTATTGGGAATATCGATCGCCTGAACCCAGCCAAACGGTTCGCGGTTGGGGTTGCTGTAGCTGGCAGTGAGGTGAAGTTTCTGGCCGTTCTCAGTGCGCACAGCGTACAGAGAAGTGATGCCGGAAGAGTCCTTCAGGCCGCAGAAAGTAGCGCCGGAGGTGAAGGAGAATTTAGCGGAATCGGCATTCTCCGGCTTGTTGACAAACAAGCCGCTTTCAATAACGCCATGGTTGGTGACAGTGCCGGTGAAGAGGCCGCCGTCCAGCGTGCCGTTGTTGACGATATCGCACTTGACGGTAGAACCCTGAGCAAACTGCGCGGTGGTGTGCTCGTCGATGGTCAGGGTGTTGTTCTCATAGCGCACGCCCTTTGCATCTTCGGGGATCACCGGTGCGCCGTTTTCGTCAACGGTCAGGGTGACGGTATTGGTACTGATCTGGAACCGCCAGTTTTCAGAGGTCAGAGAGGTCAGGGTGTTTCCGGTGCTTTCGTTGGCATAAGAAAGCTGATGGTAAGCGCCGTTCCACTCAACGCGGTTCTGGTAAATATTATTTTTCAGTTCATCGCTGAGACCCTTGGCCTTCAGGATCACACTGATCTGATAAGTGCCTGCCTCGGTGGGATACTCCTCAGACACCTCGTTGGTGGCAACATTGGTATAGAAGCAGCTGATATCAATGCGGTCAGCGGGCATATCGGCACCAAGCTCCACAGAAGCCGGACCGTTCTCGGTGGCCGCATGGAAGGTCAGCTCCGAGGGCAGAACATCCAGAACCGGAGAGAAAACCGTATCGGCGTTCAGAGCACCCATGGTATAACCATTGTATTTGATAGAGGGAACACAGTCGAAGCGGATGGTGCGGTTATCTGCGCTGTGCGTATAATTGGCCTGCGCCAGCAGCACGGCTGCACGGGGGTCGGTCGCATCGCTGTTGCCGTGCTGCTTAATGCTGTTGTCGATATCAAAACGCCATGCAATGACCTTGTGCGCAGGGTTGGCGGAGTAGGTTATTTCGATCTGCGGAACAGCGGTCTGGTTTGCAACGTAAACCGGGCTTGCCATGCCGTTAAAGGAAGCGCCCTCGGCAGAAAGCTTGTAAAGGCTGCCGGTTGCGCCCTGAGGCTCCTTGGCAAACACGCCGCCGGTGATGTTCAGAACACCGGTGTACTTTGGAGCGTTTGCAGAGAGAGCTACAGCCTGGCCGGTAAAGGTGCCGTCCTCAATGGTGATATTGCCATTGAGGGCACCGACCAGACCGGTAAAGGTGCCGCCCTTGATGGTAAGGCTGCCGGTCTGTGCCTGCAGGTAGGAGTCGAAGGTACCATCCTCAATGGTGATATCACCGCCGGCGGCAGAGATAAACTTCCTTTCACCGAGGTTGAAGGTGCCGTTCTCAATGGTGATAGAACCATTTGTGGAAGCAACGATCTGGGTGGTGAACTCACCGCCGGTGATGCAGACGGCACCGGTTGCAACGATGCCCATTTTTTCGCCGGGGATGTTATAGGTGCCGCCGTTGATGGTGGCTTTACCATCCGTGCTCACAAGAACACCGCAGGAAACATTGCAGTTGTTCAGGGTCATGGAACATCCGGCAGCGGTATTGCTATCGTCATATTTGCTCAGCCAGAGGACAGTGCTGTCGTCGCTTTTGCGGTTGATTGTGCAGCCAGTCAGAGTAATGTCCGCGGCTGCGCACTGCACAGAGCTGTTGGCGGTGCAACCAGTCAGGGTAGTGCCTGCCGCGAGCACTGCAATGGGAGCGTTGAAGGTGCAGCCGGATGCATCGCTCCTCTGGTCGGTGCTGCCCAGCTGAACAATACCATTGTAGGTGCCGCCAGTCAGCGTGGGTGCTTTGGAAATGACCTGACAGTTGATGGTCTGGCCGGTCAGGGCCTGATCGAAGTTCTCGGTCAGCACAAGGATATAGACATCTCCCTGCGAATTTGTGAACTTCTGGTAGGCCCAGCTCCCGTCCGAGCTGACGACCGCAGTGGTGTGGTGGTTGGTTTCGTACTCATTGCCCTTGGTGGAATCGTACGGATAGCCATACTGATCAAAGGCAAGCGTGCCGGTAGAGTTCGTTTCACTCAGCGCAGTGGGCGAAACTGTACCCCCCCCCAGAACAGGTGTCCCCGCAAAAGCGGAAACGGGTGTTGCACTCAGCATCATGCTGCCCGCCAGCATGAAACTGAGCACGCGAGTTCTAAGTCTCATAAAAACCTCCTGTAAAAAAATAAAACAATCCCCGTGCAGCAGAAAAGCTACACTAATGTAACAATATCACAGTTGCGGTCTAGTTGCAATGCAAAAACAAAAAATAAGGACGGATTTTTTGTATATTGGAGCATTGCCCCTGCCCTGCGGCGGCGGGAGCCTTTTATAAAAGGATAAACCGCAGGCTGACGCAGGTGCAGGAGATGCAGAACGCCCCGAATATATACTGCGCAAATGCATAAAATATGAATATATTCTGCAAATAACGCATAAAGATACAAATTGAACCAAAACAGAGGTCAAATCCGTGTAAGGTTTGGCGGTTTTCGGCATTGACGAAAAAGCCGCGCGGCGTATAATAAAAGCATCAACCGAAACGTAACGGAAGAGGATGCGAAGGGAAAGTACGCATCAGAAAACAAAAGTGTATTTTTAAAAGGAGCAATCATCATGAAAAAGGAAAACATCAAAAAAGTCGTTCTGGCATACTCCGGCGGTCTGGATACCTCCATCATCATTCCCTGGCTGAAGGAAAACTACAACAACTGCGAGGTCGTCGCCGTCTCCGGTGACGTGGGTCAGGGCACCGAGCTGGACGGTCTGGAAGAAAAGGCCAAGGCTACCGGCGCTTCCAAGCTGTACGTGCTGGACCTGAAGAAGGACTTCGTGGAGAACTACATCTTCCCCACCCTGAAGTTCGGCGCAAAGTACGAGGACTACCTGCTGGGCACCAGCTTTGCACGTCCCTGCATCGCCAAGGCGCTGGCTGATATCGCCATCAAGGAAGGCGCAGACGCCATCTGCCACGGCTGCACCGGCAAGGGCAACGATCAGGTGCGTTTTGAGCTGACCCTCAAGGCCCTGTGCCCCGATATGGCCATCATTGCTCCGTGGCGTGAGTGGGATATCAAGAGCCGTGACGAGGAGATCGACTACGCCGAGGCTCATCACATCCCCCTGAAGATCAACCGTGAGACCAACTACTCCAAGGATAAGAACCTGTGGCACCTGAGCCACGAGGGCCTCGATCTGGAGAACCCCGCCAACGAGCCGCAGTACAACAAGCCCGGCTTCCTCGAGCTGGGCGTTTCCCCCGAGCAGGCACCCGACACCCCGACCTACATCACCCTCCACTTCGAGAAGGGCATCCCCACCGCCGTTGACGGCAAGGAGATGGGCGCAGTCGAGCTGGTCGAGTACCTGAATAAGGTGGGCGGCGAGAACGGCATCGGCCTGCTGGACATCGTCGAGAACCGTCTGGTGGGCATGAAGAGCCGCGGCGTCTATGAAACTCCCGGCGGCGCGATCCTGTATAAGGCCATCAATGTTCTGGAGACCATCACGCTGGATAAGGAGAGCGCACACTTCAAGGCTCAGCTGGCCCAGAAGTACGCCGACATCGTCTACAACGGCCAGTGGTTCACCCCGCTGCGTGAGGCGCTGGATGCCTTCGCCGACAGCCTTGAGAAGACCGTCACCGGCGATGTCAAGCTGAAGCTCTACAAGGGCAACATGATCAACGCCGGCGTCACCTCTCCGTACACCCTGTACGACGAGCAGACCGCTTCCTTCGGTGAGGACGAGGACTACAATCAGGCCGATGCCACAGGCTTCATCAACCTGTTCGGTCTGTCCATCAAGGAGCACGCAAAGCTGTCCAAGAACTGGCCGGAGATCAAGTAATCGGCTGTAACATCTTCCCTTTCGTGTGTTTTCACACTTTCACACGGAAGTTTCATCCAACCGGCATCGTTGCCGGCGGCACCGCCGCAGGAGCGTTTTCCCCTGCGGCGGCTTTGCCGTTTTTAGAGGTAAATGAAAAGAGGACAATTTTATGGCAGAACAACTCTGGAAGGGCCGTTTTTCCAAGGCCGTGGATTCCCGCGTGAACGACTTCAACTCCTCTATCCGGTTCGACCAGCGCATGATCGCGCAGGATATGCGCGGCAGCGGCGTCCATGCCGCCATGCTGGCAAAGCAGGGCATCATCTCCGAAAAGGATTGTGAGGACATCCTCAACGGTCTGGCGTCCATCGCCGACGATCTGGCAGCCGGCAGGCTGGAGATCGACCCCAATGCCGAGGATGTGCACACCTTTGTGGAGCAGACCCTCACCGCCCGCATCGGCGACGCCGGCAAGCGGCTGCACACCGGCCGCAGCCGCAACGATCAGGTGGCGCTGGATATCCGCCTGACCCTGCGGGACTACAGCCACACCCTGCAGGCCTACATTGTGGAGCTCATCAAGGTCATCTGCAAAAAGGCCGGTGAGAACACCACCGCCGTCATGCCCGGCTACACCCATCTGCAGCGTGCCCAGCCCATCACCTTTGGCCACGCTCTGATGGCCTACGCCTCCATGCTGCTGCGGGATCTGCAGCGCTTCGAGGACGCCACTGCCCGCATGGACAGCCAGTGCCCGCTGGGCTCCGGCGCGCTGGCCGGTACCACCTACCCGCTGGACCGCCAGTTCACCGCCGAAAAGCTGGGCTTTGCGGCTCCCTGCGCCAACAGTCTGGACGGTGTGTCCGACCGTGATTTCTGCATCGAGCTGGCCAATGCCATCTCCATCTGCATGATGCACCTGTCCCGTCTTTCCGAGGAGATCATCCTGTGGTGCAGCTGGGAGTTCAAGTTCATTGAGCTGGACGATGCCTTTACCACCGGCTCCTCTATCATGCCCCAGAAGAAGAACCCCGACGTCACCGAGCTGATCCGCGGCAAGACCGGCCGCGTCTACGGCGACCTGAACACCCTGCTGGTGATGATGAAGGGCATTCCGCTGGCCTACAACAAGGACATGCAGGAGGACAAGGAAGCCATCTTTGACGCAGTGGATACCCTTGAGCTGTGCCTCAAGACCGTGACCCCCATGCTGGACACCATGAAGACCCTGCCGGCCAACATGCGCCGCGCCGCCGCCAAGGGCTTCATCAACGCCACCGACTGCGCCGACTACCTCACCAAGAAGGGGATGCCCTTCCGGGATGCCTACAAGCTCACCGGCTGCATGGTGTCGGACTGCATCGCAAAGGACAAGACTCTGGAAGAGCTGACCCTTGACGAGTTCAAGGGCTACAGCAGCCTGTTTGAAAAGGATATCTACGAGGCCATCGATCTGGTCAGGTGCTGTGAGGGCCGCACCAGCTACGGCGGCCCCAGCGAAGCCAGCGTGAAGAACCAGATCGAGCTGGCCGCTGCACAGCTGAATGCCTGGGAGGCGAATAACGCATGAGCGTGAAAGTTTTTATTGATGGCTCCTCCGGCACCACCGGCCTGCGCATTGCCGACCGGCTGGCACAACGCCCGGAGATCGAGCTGCTGTCCATTTCCGCCGAGGGCCGCAAGGATGTGAACGAGCGCGCGAAGGTGATCAACTCCGCCGACCTCGCCTTCCTCTGCCTGCCGGATGCGGCATCCAAAGAGGTCATGCCCCTGCTGCGCCCGGACGTGAAGGTGCTGGACACCTCCACCGCCTTCCGCACCGATGCCGCATGGGACTACGGCTTCCCGGAGCTGGCGGGCCAGAAGGAAAAAATCAAAAACTCCTGCCGCGTGGCAGTGCCCGGCTGCTATGCCAGCGGCTTTATCAGCATTGCCCGCCCGCTGGTGGAGCTGGGCCTTGTCCCGGCAGAGTATCCCTTCAGCTGCACCGGCATTTCCGGCTACTCCGGCGGCGGCAAAAAGATGATCGCCGAGTACGAGAGCCCCAACCGCCCGGCGCACAGCAAGCTGGATGCGCCCAAGAGCTACGGTCTGGGCCTTGCCCATAAGCATCTGCCCGAGATGCAGAAGATCAGCGGCCTTGCCCACACCCCCATGTTCGTGCCGGTGGTGTGTGACTACTACTGCGGCATGCAGGTGCTGGTGCCGCTGGACCTGACGCTGGCGGGCAGCACTGCCGAACAGGTGGCTGCAGGCATTGCCGGGTACTATAAGGACGCCGCCACCGTCAAGGTGCACGGGCTGAACGAGACTCTGCCGGAGAACGGCCTGTACTCGAATGCCATGGCCGGCACCGACCGCATGGAGCTGTACCTGACCGTGAACGCGGCCGGCGACCAGATGATGCTGGTGTCTGTGTTCGACAATCTGGGCAAGGGCTCCTCCGGTGCCGCCGTCCAGTGCATGAACCTGATGCTGGGACTGGAAGAGACCAAAGGGTTGGAATAAAAAACTCCCTTCGTCTGCTCACGGTGTTCGCATCCACCTCCCTCGAGGAGGGAGGCTTTTGCAGCTGACGGTTACGCAAAGGCTCCCTCCATGAGGGAGCTGGCACGGCGAATGCCGTGACTGAGGGAGTATTTCTTTGTGGGAAAGGAAGATCATTATGCAGTATCAAGAAGTTGCGGGCGGCATCTGCGCGCCCAAGGGCTTTGCAGCGGCTGGCGTGCACTGCGGCATCCGCGCAAACCATGCAGAAAAATACGATCTGGCACTCATCAAGGCGGACGTGCGCTGCGCCGCCGCCGGTGTGTACACCACCAACAAGGTCTGCGGCGCACCCATCAAGGTGGACCGTGCCCACCTGAAGGACGGCTATGCACAGGCGATCCTTGTGAACAGCGGCAACGCCAACACCTGCGCCGCCAACGGCGTGGCTCTGGCCGAAGAATGCTGCGAGCTGGTGGGCAAGGCGCTGGGCATTGATCCGCAGGACGTGCTGCCCGCCTCCACCGGCGTCATCGGTCAGCCCATGGTCATCGACCCCTTTGCCCGGGGCATTCCCGCCGCCGCCGCAAAGCTGGCTGCGGACGAGCAGGGCAGCGCCGATGCCGCCACCGCCATCATGACCACCGACACCCACAAAAAGGAATACGCCATCCAGTTCGAGCTGGGCGGCAAGGTGTGCACCGTGGGTGCCATCGGCAAGGGCAGCGGCATGATCGCCCCCAATATGGCCACCATGCTGGCCTTCTACACCACCGATGCGGCGGTGTCCCCCATCCTGCTGGAAAAGGCCCTCAAGACCGTGGTGCCCGGCACCTACAACCAGATGAGCGTGGATCTGGACACCTCCACCAACGATACCCTTCTGATCATGGCTTCCGGCCTTGCAGGCAACCCGGAGATCTGCGAGGAGAACGCGGACTACCACGCCTTTGTGGCGGCGCTGACTGCCATTGCCGAGCACATGTGTGCCGAGCACGCCGGTGACGGTGAGGGTGCCACCCACCTCATCACCTGCGAAGTGACCCACGCCCCCGACCTGAAGACCGCCCGTGCCGTCAGCCGCAGCGTGGTGTGCTCCAACCTGTTCAAGGCAGCGGTGTTTGGCCGCGATGCCAACTGGGGCCGCATCCTGTGCGCCATCGGCTACACCCCCGGCGATTTCTCCATTGATAAGGTCTGCGTGCGGCTTTCCAGCAAGGCGGGCGAGGTGTATGTGTGCGAGAACGCTGCCTACCACCCCTACAGCGAGGAGGAGGCCGCCAAGGTGCTGGCCGAGCATGATATCCTGGTCAAGGTGGACATGGGCACCGGCGATGCATCCGCCAAGGCATGGGGCTGCGATCTGACCTACGATTACGTCAAGATCAACGGCGACTATAGAACTTAATGGAACTCCCCCAGTCGCCTGCGGCGACAGCCCCCTCACGGAGGGAGCCTGAAAGCCTCCCTCTTTGAGAAAGACTCCCCCGGCCGGGGGAGGTGGCACGAAAGTGCCAGAAGGGGAATGGGTGGCATCGCGTAGCGATGACGGAAGGAGTTCGTCTGGTGGAAAACGAATGCCGGAGCAAGCGTGCTGGCGGCAAGGAGAGTATATGAAAAACGAAGAAATGGCGCGCCTTTTCTCTGAGGCGACACCCTACATCCAGAAGTATCACGGAAAGACCATGGTCGTGAAATACGGCGGCAATGCCATGATCAACGAAGAACTGAAAAATGCCGTCATGAACGATCTGGTCACCCTCACCCTGCTGGGTGTGCGCGTCGTGCTGGTGCACGGCGGCGGCCCGGCCATCAATGAGATGCTGAAAAAGGTGGGTGTGGAAAGCCATTTCGCAAACGGTCTGCGGGTGACCGACGACGCCACCATGGAGATCGTGCAGCAGGTGCTGGCCGGTAAGGTGAACAAGGATCTGGTGGCAAAGCTGCGCGGCCGCGGCGTGGGCCTGTGCGGCATGGACGGCCAGATGCTGCGCTGCACCGAGCTGGACCCCCAGCTGGGCCATGTGGGCGAGATCGTGCATGTGGACGCCACCCTGATCGGCAGCCTGCTGGATGGCGGCTACATCCCGGTCATTGCCACGGTGGGCATGGACGATCTGGGTCAGGCCTACAACGTGAACGCAGACACTGCCGCTGCGCAGATCGCCATTGCGCTCAAGGCTGAGAAGCTGGTGTCCATGACCGATATTGCGGGCCTGCTGCGGGATAAGGACGACGAAAGCACCCTCATCCCCGAGGTGGAGGTGTCCGAGATCGAGGGCTACAAGTCCGCCGGTGTCATTGCGGGCGGCATGATCCCCAAGATCGGCGGCATGGCCGACGCCATCTATCAGGGCGTGCACGAGGCGGTCATCATCGATGGCCGGGTGCCCCACTCCATCCTGCTGGAGCTGTTCTCCAACCGCGGCTCCGGCACCCGCTTCTACCGCCGCAGCCACCGCGAATAAAAAGATTGCGCAATCGCCGGCGGGAAGCTATAATAAAGGCAACGAGCTTGCTCCGCTGCTGTACGGCGGTTGGCATTATGCAGATGCTTTTATTTTAGCGGGCTCGCCCTCTCCGTCTGCTCACTGCGTTCGCATCCACCTCGTTCCCCTTTCTGTCGCTTGCGCGACATCTTCCCCCGACCGGGGGAAATCTGTCAAAGGGAGAGGCCTTGGCAAAGAGATGAAGTCTGCGTGGACTGCCAAGGGCTCCCACTTTGGGGGAGCTGGCAAAGCCGCTAGGCTTTGACTGAGAGGGCGAGGATGCCGACCTTGCGCAACAGCTCCATTTTACAGGAGGTACACCTATGGATTCTGAAAAGGTCATCAAGCGGGACGGCGAATACGTCCTGCACACCTATAACCGCAACCCCATCGTGCTGGAAAAAGGCCACGGCCTGCGTGCCATCGGGCCCGAAGGCCAGCAGTATCTGGATTTTACCAGCGGCATCGGTGTCAACAGTCTGGGCTACTGTGATCTGGGCTGGGCCGAAGCCGTTTCCGAGCAGGCCCATAAGCTGCAGCACTCCTCCAACCTCTACTACACGGCCCCCTGCGGCAAGCTGGCCAAAAAGCTGTGCAAGCGCACCGGAATGAGCAAGGTTTTCTTCGGCAACTCCGGTGCCGAGGCCAACGAGGGCGCCATCAAGGCCGCCCGTAAGTACAGCGTGGACCACTACGGCAAGGACCGCACCACGGTCATCACGCTGGTGAACAGCTTCCACGGCCGCACCATCGCCACCCTGACCGCCACCGGTCAGGAGGTGTTCCACAACTACTTCGGCCCCTTCAACGAGGGCTTCCTGTATGCTCCGGCAG
>OHTA01001036.1_pt1 | contig 15497 bp, 10 predicted proteins | sample 1578851 | NCBI WGS metagenome assembly OHTA01 (sample SAMEA3879578, study PRJEB24766) | human gut metagenome | biome: human-associated habitat; feature: feces | place: USA | collected 1985/1987 | reverse complement strand
GAGTCCCGGATCGTAGTCGTTTGTGCAACTAAAAATACTAACCGCCGTTATCATAAATAGTAGTAATTTATTCATTCTTTGTATTATTTTTGTGAAGTGATTGCAGGTACAAAGATCAGTCAGTTTGGAGAGGTAGAGGGTGCATTCGGTATAAAACCACGATGAAATCGTATAAAACCACGAGGCGCAAATTATCTACAGGCATCAAATTGTCTACTAATGGTTCAGATCAACTATTTAATGCTTCAATTTGTTTACTTGATACGAGGGATATATTATGTTGGACAAAATTCAGTTTTTATTAAGCTTACAGATCATCGGATTCTGTATCTTCGGCGGAGCTACCCTATTGCTCCGGGCCGGTGATAACCGGGCGAAAAGGATATTAGGGTGGGGTATGTTTTTGTGGGCTTTTCTGGCTGCCATAAGGTTGTCTGTGAATCTTTACCTGCATAAACCGAAAGAGGCTTTCCATCCGGATATATTGATTATGGGTGCTTTGGTAACGGCAACGCTTGCTTGTTATGTGATTGAGGTCTTACGGCCCGGGTTTCTTACCTGCAAACGTTTTTTCTTATTTATCAGTCCGGTTGTTTTTGGTGGACTGGCTTACCTGACTTATCGTTTGTCGGGAGGTGAAATTCATACCTACTATTCAATAAGGGAGGTTTTCGAATACTTGAATATGGATGTTTTGCTTCGTATGACAGTCTTTCTGCTGACTTTGTTTTATATGATTCTGCCCGTTTATCTGATAGCAAGGTACAGTAAAGACTTCAATGTTTTTTTAGCAGAGAATGTTTCCGATCCGGAAGAATATGATTTGGAATGGTTAAGGAAAACCATGATAATTTTGATTGTTCTGTATGGTTTCTATCTTGTCTTATTGCTGACCAATACACCATTGATGTATGTGATCGACAAAACAGTCCTGTTGTTCGTTTGGTATTATTTCTTTTATAAGGCGCTATTTCTGAAGGTAGTTGTTTTGGAGCATTCTTTTAAAAGCGGATGGGATCTTCCGTATCAAGAGGACGACAATGACGATGATGAACACAGGGTTCTCAGTAAACGCTATGCAGAGGAAGTAAGTGCATGGTTTGAAAGAGAAAAACCGTATCTTCGCGAAGATTTACGTCTGACGGATTTGCAACGGATCTTCCCTATCAGCCGTTCTTATCTTTCCCAATTGTTTAACCGGGAGTTGGGACAATCGTTCTCCGATTATGTCAACCAGTTCCGGATCGAGGAAAGCAAGCGCTTGATGGATGCCGAGCCGAATGCCAGTATACAGGAGATTGCCGAACGTTCCGGATTCCATTCGATCAGTACGTTCCGGCGGGCTTTCCAGAAGTGTACGGGCATGATCCCGTCGGAGTATAAGAATAACAAATAAATACATAACGATCTTTATTCTATCATGGACACTGTTCAAACTACTACTGCCAGACCGCATATTGTTTGGCTGGATGTTCTTCGTCTTGTCGCCATCTTGATGGTGATTGCCATCCATTGCACTGATCCGTTTAACGCTTCGCCTGAATCGCGTGCCAATCCGGAGTTCAATTTCTGGGGTTCTGTTTATGGCTCCATGCTGCGTGCCAGTGTGCCGCTTTTTGTGATGATGACCGGATTTCTTTTGTTGCCGGTCAGGCAAGAGGCTTCTGCCTTTTATAAGAAACGCATTCCACGTGTGTTGTTTCCATTTCTGATCTGGTCTGTTTTGTTTGATCTGGCGCCCTGGTTCATCCAGTGGATAGGAGGCAGCCCGGAACTGGTGACGGACTTTTTCCCTTGGGAACCGAACCCTTCGGCCTCGTTTGTAGAGGCGTTGAAGACGATCGCTTTGATCCCTGTAACCTTTACGGTCTATGCGACGCCAATGTGGTATATCTATGTGCTGATAGGACTTTATCTGTATATGCCGGTCTTTTCCGCATGGGTGGAAAAGGCGTCGGATAAGGCGAAGCGTATGTTTCTGGCGTTTTGGTTTATTTCGTTGTTTATCCCTTATCTGACGGAGTTTGTTTCGCATTACCAGTTCGGAACCTGCTCATGGAATTCATTCGGTCTATTTTATTATTTTGCCGGTTTCAACGGCTATTTGCTGTTAGGACATTATTTAGGGAAAAGAACGGATTGGTCGCTTGGCAAGACTTTCTCGGTGACGGTTCCGCTGTTTTTAGTTGGCTATTTTATTACATTAGTCGGTTTTCGCTATATGACATCCGATCCGAACGTGAGCGAGGAGGGGATGGAGTTGTTCTTTACTTATTGTTCGCCTAACGCATTGTTGATGACGGCAGCCATTTTCTTGTTGGTACGGAAAGTACGGATTACTTCGCCGGTTATTTGCCGTGCCCTTGCCAATCTGACCAAATGTGGTTTTGGCTTGTATTGCGTGCATTATTTCTTTGTCGGTCCTTCCTATATGTTCGCGCAGTGGATTGGAACACCTATTCCGGCCTTGGTTCCTGTTTCGACCATTCTTACCTTTATTTGTTCATGGTCATTTACTTATCTGGTGAGTAAGTTGCCACATGCGAAATATATCATAGGCTAAGGTGCTTTTTTATTGTTCGGCTGTTTGTACAAATGATGTTAAATAGACATTTGAGGTGAATAACGTATCTGTTTTACCTCTATTTTTGTGTTGTAAAACATAATTATGCAATACTAATGCGGGTGTGTTTTGCATGAGTCGTTTTAAACAAAAAGAGAGAAGCTATGAAGAAGTTTTTTAGAAAGTGCCTCAGATGCCTTGAAATATTAGGTGAATATGGAATGCAGAAATATGGTATGAAATAAGAGGTAAATGTGTGTTTGGTAGGGAATGTCGGTACGGCATTCCTTTTTTTATTAGAAATAATGTTTTTCTATATAATGTAAAAGCTTGGCGGTGCGTTAAGCGTGGGGGTAGAATAGTTTTGACACCGCCAAGAATGCTTATTTGGATGAAGAAGAGGAGAGGCGGTAACTGACGAATGCGATGTGCTTACTATCCGGAGCCCAGGAATTGACATTGATTGTGCCCTGTCCTCCGAATAACTTGACTAATGTTTTTGGCTTTCCTCCTGTGGCTGGCATAATCCTAAGTTCAACGTTCTTATTGGGAAGATGCTGCCCCGGTTCCAGATCTCCTTTATAATAAGTGATAAAGATAACGGATTTACCGTCAGGTGAGACATGAGGAAACCAGGAATTGCGGGTTTCGTCAAACGTCATCTGGGTTTGTTCAGAGCCGTCTTTCTTCATTCTCCATACTTGCATCAAACCCGTGCGTACGGAATTGAACCAGATATATTCTCCGCAAGGGGAATATTCGGGACCATCGTCCAATCCTTCTGCTGTCGTCAGCTGTCTTTCTTCTCCTCCTTCAACTGGAATAACGTAAATGTCATAATTGCCTTTCCGGTCGGCACAATAGGCAAGTTGCCGTCCATCCGGGCTCCATCCGTGTAGGTAGCTGGGAGCAATCGGGGTGATCAAGCGAGGTGTCCCTCCTTGCATCGGGAGGGTATAGATGCGTGATTTGCCGTCTTCTTTCGTCCCGTGGCTGATAGCTATCTGCTTGCCGTCGGCAGCTATGACATGGTCGTTGTTGCATCGGGTGGCAAAGCCAGTGTTTATCATTTCAGGTTCGCCGGGCGAATCGGGGGAGAGTTTGTACAGTTTCCCCCCGCTATTATACACGAGCCACTGGCCGTCGGGTGTCCAGTTTGGGGCTTCGACACGGTAGGGGAATTCTTTGACTACGGTGCGCCTGCCGTTTGTTACGTCCAGTACTTCCAATATGCTGGTTACGTCGTTTTGTTGGGCGGATGCGAGCGACGTGAAAGCCGCTAAGAGAATCATACAACAGGTTTTCATAATGATTGAGAATTAATATGCGCTGAAAGATACTAAAATTAGCCGGGACGATAATGACCGTAAGAGATTAATTTTTTCTTTTCCTTGGTTTTCTTTAGGTAGCATTGATCCAGAAGCAGGGTGCGGTTTACTATTTTGTGCACTACCCTGAAATTGTGGTCTATCAAGATAATGCCTCTTGTCCGGGCGCTTTCGGTGATGTGCATACGTATTTCTTCTGCAGCAATAGGAGAGGCCGTTGAACGGTTCGTCCAGCAGGAGATGGCCAGCTTTGCTGTAGAGGATAAGTTTGGTCACTTTCTAATATTCCATAGAATGTGATAGGAGTATCTATAAAACAACAGGTGTGCTGTTGATTAAGTATAGACAGCGCACCTGAAAATGAAAATTATTTGTAAAGAGAAGATTTTACCACTTATTATACAGCACCACTTCGCGAGTACCGCGTACGCTCATAGTCGGAAACCAGAGATCTTCTACTGTCAGACCGCATTCGTCGACGGCTTGCAGGCAATATTCCAGTTTGCCGAAATCGGCATCGACATTGTTTGTCCCAAAGGTGAACTTGATTCCACGCTCTTTCGCTTTGCGGATGATGTCGAAGCTTGGAATTTTGTAGCGTGCGTTGATTTCGAGTGCAATGTTATGTTTTTTCAATACATCCAGGACGCGGTCGATACGCTCATCGGTCCAGTATTTGGCATACTCTGCATTCAACTCTTCCGGCAGGAAGGTAGGATTGGCATAGATGTCGGCCGGCTCATTGGTAAGGATCTTGACGGTCTGGTCCACCAAGTGATCCATATATTGTTCTTTGGTAACACCGTCGTAGTGTACCTCTTCGGGGCGGTATATCCTTGACAGACGTCCTTTATGGTCCACAATGGTCATTCCGTCGGTAAAGAGATAATCGAATACGCCTAAAGCCTTCTGAGAGAAGGTGGCTGTCCACTTACGGCCTTCACCTTGCACACCGCGCAGGAATGGCATGTCTTTTACTTCGTTGTAGTATTCGTACACTTCCTTGTCATCGGCAAGCATACGGCCTACGCCACCCTCACCGGCATTGGGAGCCACACCGTAGTTGATACCGTAGTTCATTGACATGGCGTGCGCCATCTCCTTCGTCAGGCCGCCTTTCAAATGCACGTGGTAATCTATCACGGGGAAGTTTTGCTGCTGGAAACGGATCACAGCATCGTTCTGTTCGTCTATCCGTGGCATTGTGTCTGCCTCATTGACCGCGTCTTTTTTCAAGCGGGTCATGTTGAGGTTACGAAAGGTTACATCACCGCTCATACCTTTTAGTGCAATAGAACCGTGGCTGAGCAAGCGCCCGGCATACTCTTTTGTACGATAGGGGTGTTCGGGTTCGGTATAGCATACTACTACCGTATCGTTTATGGCAATCATTATGTTATGCCCGCGTACAGCAATTTCAAAGTCGAACCACTTCCCGTCTTCAGCTAATGAACGGTAGAGGTTACGCACGGATGTGAGGCTGCCGCTTTTACGTGTGCCGTCGATGGCTCCGTTCCGGAATGCTACCTCATAGCCTGATTTCCCGTCGGTATGATGGAACAACAAGGCCGCTTCCGCATTTTCCCCGGTGAGAGCTTGCCCGGTAAGTATAAAGTTCTCATATTCTCCTTCTGCAAACCAGGTCGATCCGGCTGTCACGGTTATTTCATTACCGTCGGCAGTTCCCATTTCGGGACTGCTGAAACGGTCTAATGGTTCTGCAACGTTGTATCGTATGCAGCTGGTAAGCCCTAAGATACTTATCAAGGCCACTATTAATACTGTACTGGTTTTATCAATCATAATGTATTTTGTTTTAGGTAATTACACATTAAAGCGGAAATGCATGATATCGCCGTCCTGAACGATATATTCTTTTCCCTCGACACTCATCTTTCCGGCTTCTTTTACAGCAGATTCCGAACCGTAGGAAATATAATCCTCATATTTGATGACTTCGGCGCGGATAAAGCCTTTTTCGAAGTCGGTATGGATCACACCGGCACATTGCGGGGCTTTCCATCCTTTATGGAAAGTCCAGGCACGACATTCGTCGGGACCGGCGGTCAGGAATGTTTGCAGGTTCAGGAGTTTGTAAGCGGACTTGATCAGACGGGCAACGCCGGATTCTTCCAAACCGATCTCCTGTAAGAACATCTGGCGTTCTTCGTAGGTGTCGAATTCGGCAATCTCGCTTTCGATCTTGGCCGCTACGACCAATATTTCAGCTCCTTCGTCTTTTACGGCTTCGCGGACAGCATCCACATATTTATTACCGTTGACTGCGCTTGCTTCATCTACGTTACAGACATACATTACCGGTTTGTCGGTCAACAGGAATAGATCGTGTGCGATCTTCTGTTCGTCTTTCGTATCGAAAGAAACGGTGCGGGCACTTTTACCCTGTTCCAGTGCTTCCTTATATTTGCAAAGTACTTCGTAAGCGATTTTAGCCTGCTTGTCACCGCCTGTCTGAGCCTGTTTCTGCACTTTGGCAATACGGCTGTCAATGGTTTCCAGGTCTTTGATCTGCAATTCGGTGTCAATGATTTCCTTGTCGCGAACCGGATCGACACGGCCGTCCACATGAACAATATTGTCGTCATCGAAGCAACGCAGTACATGCAGGATTGCATCTGTTTCGCGAATATTGGCAAGGAATTTGTTTCCCAGCCCTTCTCCTTTGCTGGCGCCTTTTACAAGGCCGGCGATGTCTACGATTTCCACCGTAGTAGGGATAACACGCTGGGGATGTTCGATTTCTGCCAGTTTGTTCAAACGTTCGTCCGGTACGGTGATCACGCCGACATTCGGTTCGATCGTACAGAACGGGAAGTTAGCAGACTGTGCTTTTGCATTCGATAAGCAATTGAAAAGAGTAGACTTTCCTACGTTGGGAAGTCCTACGATGCCACATTGTAATGCCATTCTATTTTGTTGTTATGATTTATTCAAACTTTGTTTCCAGACTGCAAAGATATACAATCTTTTGTATTTATGTTGCCGGATACAGGCGAACCGGATATAGAAAATATTGTTTGGGCGAATAAGCGGGAGAGGAATTTGAGTCTTTTAATAATCCAGTATGGCCCGAACCTGCCGCTTTTCCTTTTTGGGGCATATAGCGAGGCGGCTATTTGCCATATTGAATGCTACTCCCAGATCGATCACGCTGTTGTCTTTGCACCAGTATTCCTCGTCGTATAAAAAAGTTCCTTGATACTTGGCGAGGAACATGTTGAATTCCCGTTGCCTGGTGTGCAGTAATACCAGATTGAGCATATCCGGCAAATGCCAATTGTCTAAGGTCCCTTCGGAAATGGACTCGCAATAGATCAAGGCATCGAAATAATCGAGTGTCTGTTCCCGTATCTCCATTACCGAACCTTTATAAGGGGCTATATCGGGTTCTATATGCTGACCGGGAGAATCTGCTCCAGCCTGTATGATCACGCCGTTTGCATAGAGATCTCCGACTGCCGGAACCCGGAAAGGGGGAAGATGGATACCTTGCGCGATCTTATATCCTTTTTCGGGGTAATAGTAAGTGAAATGGCTCAGTGATGTCGTGAGGCGGATGGAACGGATGTGGCTGGCTTCATCCGGGATAGCGATTGAAATACCCCGATTCAGTATCTCTGTATCCGGTGTTATGTAACGATACAAGGGGAACTGTCCGGATGTGAATTCGAACGCTGCTTTTTGTACGGATACCGGAAGATTGTCAGGGAATATGAAATACATAATTTTCCAATTGCTCCATCTGTCCCCCTAAGACGGAAAATATAATAAAAGCGTGGGAACTGCCATCTATCCAAGCAAGAGGTATCGCCAAACACCTATCCAGCAGATAGACAACAGCCCACGCTTGATGTTTATATATTATGTATATATATACAAAAAACGTGAGGCAATTGTTGTCTACTGTCCTTGCTGGATGAAAAATTGGCGATTTTCTTGCTTAAGGACAATATGATAACGCTTCTGTTTTACTATGTGATATTGCAACTCCTTGCAATAAATTTTACGACAAAGATAGTGTATAAATGCTGTGATTTATAAACTTTATGTGTTTTTGTTAATGCGCTTCCAGCCAGTTTACCCCTTCACCGCAGTCGGCGATCAAGGGAACTTGCAGTTTGATTGCATTTTCCATTTCATCCAACACGATTTGTTTCACTTTTTCCAATTCGTCTTTGTAGACGTTGAAGTTCAATTCATCGTGTACCTGCAGGATCATCTTGCTCTTCAGACCTTCGGTTTCGAAACGGTTGAAGATGCGAACCATGGCAACTTTGATGATGTCGGCTGCACTGCCCTGGATCGGAGCGTTGATCGCGTTTCGTTCGGCATATCCCCGTACGATCGCGTTATGGGAGTTGATATCCGGCAGGAAACGTTTGCGCTTGTAGATCGTCTCTACATATCCTTTTTCTTTCGCCACCTCGATGCTTTCGTCCATGTATGCACGGATGTCCGGATAGGTTTTGAAGTATCCTTCGATCAACTCTTTTGACTCTGCGCGTGGGATGCTCAGCCGTTCGGCCAACCCGAAAACAGAGATTCCGTAGATAATGCCGAAATTGGCCGTTTTCGCTTTCCGACGCATATCGGAAGTGACTTCTTCAACCGGAATACCGTATATCTTGGCGGCTGTGGCGGCATGAATGTCGGCTCCGCTGCGGAAGGCTTCTATCATGTGGGCATCCTGGCTCAGATGGGCCATGATGCGAAGTTCGATCTGCGAATAGTCGGCGGAGAAGAAAATACAGTCTTCGTTTTCGGCTGTAAAGGCTTTCCGGATTTCACGTCCCAACTCATCGCGTACCGGAATGTTTTGCAAGTTCGGATTGGTGGAACTGAGGCGGCCGGTCGAGGTGACTGCCTGGTTGTAGGATGTATGGATCTTGCCGGTTTCCGGGTTGATCAGTTCGGGTAGGGCATCGATATAGGTGCTGAGCAGCTTCTTCAGCCCTCGATATTCGAGCAGCTTTCCCACAACGGGATGTTTGGAACGCATTTTTTCCAGTATTTCTTCACTCGTGCTATAGCTGCCTGTCTTTGTCTTCCTCGCTTTCTCTTCTATCTTGAGGTGATCGAAAAGGACTTCGCCGACCTGGCGGGCAGAATTGATGTTGAACTTCATTCCTGCCAGTTCGTAGATCTCTTTCTCCAACTTCTTGAGTGCGGTCGTCAGTTCCTCGGACGATTGTTTCAAGGCGACGGTGTCAAGCGTCACTCCCGTATATTCCATTTCAGCCAATACATATATTAAAGGCATCTCGATGTCATAAAAAAGCGATTCGAGTCCTTCTTTTTCCAGACAGGGGGTAAAATAGTTTTTCAGCTTGAGCGTGATGTCCGCGTCCTCGGCGGCATATTCGGCTACTTGGGCAACCGGGACGTCACGCATGGTAAGTTGTTTCCTTCCTCTCGGGCCGATCAGTTCCTCGATCCGTACTGTTTTATATTTAAGGTATGTTTCGGCGAGGTAGTCCATACCGTGACGCAGTTCGGGATTCAGAAGGTAGTGGGCGATCATCGTGTCGAATAGAGGGCCGGCTATCCGGATTCCATATTTGCGGACGACAAGGATGTCGAATTTTATATTTTGTCCGATCTTGAGAGATTTCGGATTCTGCAGGGCGGGGGAGAAGTGGGCAAGAATTTTGTCGGCTTCTTCGCGGGCTGCCGGAACAGGGACGTACCAGGCCTCGTTTTCCTTCACGGCGAACGACATTCCGACCAATCCGGCCTTCAATGGATCTATACCATCTGTTTCCGTGTCAAAAGCAAAAAAATCCTGTTCGTTCAAAAACCGCCCTAATTCTATTCTTTTTTCCTCTGTATCAACAAGATGATAGGTGTGAGGAGTAGACTTTAAGTTCGCGAGAGTCGAATATTTGGGAACAGCTGTAGGTTCGGTCGCAAATTCTTCAAAGAGCGAGCCTTGAATCGGGCCTGCCGGAGCTGCTTTTTTTCTTGTATCGGTTTTTGCTGGCGCCGGTGCTGTTTTGGACTCCGTTTTGACTTTTTCCGGCTCTCCGCTCATTCTGTTAATAAATGTTCTGAATTCTAATTCAGTGTAAATCTCTACGAGACGTTCCTCATTCATCTTTTTACGGATGCATTTGGCAGCATCGAACCGGATCGGTACATCCGTCTTGATTGTTGCCAGGAATTTGGAGAAGCGGATCTGCTCCATGTTCTCCATGACCTTCTTTTGAAGGGAGCCTTTCAGCTTGTCGGTATTCTCCAAAAGATTTTCGATCGTTCCGAATTCGGCCAATAATTTCTGGGCGGTCTTTTCACCGACACCCGGACATCCGGGGATGTTGTCGGAACTGTCGCCCATCAGTCCTAAAAGGTCGATCACTTGGTCGACGGATGTCAGGCCGTATTTGTCCAGTACTTCGGGTACGCCCATAATCTCGTAGTCACCGCCGAAGCGGGGGCGGTACATGAATATATGTTCGGATACCAACTGGCCGTAGTCTTTGTCAGGTGTCATCATATAAACTTCGAAACCTTCTTTTTCGGCTTGCTTGGCAACCGTGCCGATAACATCGTCGGCTTCATAGCGCGGAACTTCCAGTATCGGGATGTTGTAGGCTTCTATGATATCTTTGATGAAAGGGACCGACTTGCGGATATCTTCCGGCGTCTCTTGCCGTTGCGCCTTGTACTGTTCGTAGGCTTCGTGGCGGAAAGTCGGACCTTTCGGGTCGAAGCCTACCGCAATATGGGTCGGGTTTTCACGTTTCAGGACATCTTCCAGGCTGTTGATAAAACCGAAGATAGCCGAAGTGTTCATGCCTTTGGAGTTGATACGCGGGTTCTTGATAAAAGCGTAGTAAGACCGATAAATCAATGCATATGCATCTATGAGGAATAACTTCATCTCTTTTAACACGTTTTAGTGTGACAATTGTCGGTAAATGTACGAAAAAACTCGCTTACTCGATACTTTTTGTTACTTTTGCGCATCTTAGGATCAATTATGAAGGATAGAAGTAAAATAGAACAACCGGTTGCCGTAGAGTTTAAACGTTTTAATGATGAGTTTGCTGCTTCGCTGCGAAGCGAAACGAATCGTTTGCAATCAGCTATTGACCAGATACTGAATGCGAGCGGAAAACATGTCCGCCCCTTATTAGTACTTTTGACGGCTAAAGCATGTGGGCAGGTAACGGATAATACGATCAATTCGGCTGTTCTGTTGGAACTGCTTCATACTGCCACACTGATTCATGATGATGTGATCGACGAGACAAAACAGCGTCGCGGGGTTCCTTCCCTGAATGCCATATTCGATAACCGCATTTCTGTCTTAGTGGGCGATTATGTCCTTTCCACCGCGTTGATCCGTTCTATCCAGACAGGTAATCTGCAAATCATAGGTATTGTTTCCAATCTCGGACGCGATCTTTCGGAAGGGGAGATCAAGCAGTTGGAAACAGCCGAAGAAAGCATCATCGACGAATCCTGCTATATGCAGGTGATACGGAAAAAGACGGCCATGCTGCTTTCCGCTTGTGCCGAGATCGGTTCCATTTCTGCCGGAGCATCCGGTGAGATGGTGGGAAAATGCCGTGAGTTCGGTGAATATTTAGGTTACTGTTTCCAGATCAAAGATGATATCTTCGACTACTTCAAAGAGGCGAATATCGGCAAACCGACTGGCAACGATATCCGGGAGGGAAAGGTCACGCTCCCCTTGCTGCACGCGTTGCAGACGGGTAGGAGAGAAGAGGCAGAACATTGCCTTCATATCATAAATGAAAAAGACTTTACCACAGAGAATATAGATTTGCTGATTGATTTTGCGAAAGCGAACGGGGGAATCGAATATGCTGAACAGCGTATGCAGGTATATCATGACAAAGCGGTCGAGGTTTTGATGACACTTCCTGAATCGGAAGCACGCGAAGGTTTGCTGCTGCTTGCCGATTACATCGTAGAACGCCGTAAATAGGTTTTTACGTTTTACTGTCATACTATCATTTTCTTCTTGTATTCTTTGAATATCAAGCTGATTCAGATATGATAGTTGCTTTTCCATCTATCATGTTTATCTATCATACCATCATGTTCCCCTTTTGTTAAAGTATTATTGCTTGAAATACAGCTAAATAAAGATATCTCTCCGTTGAATGCGCATAGTACCTTGGAGAAACTTCCGGAAGATACGGAAAAAGATGAATGAACTGCTTATATAAACACGACGACACCCGGATGTAGGCGATCCCTGCATCCGGGTGTTCGTTTAGGGTAGATCCGGGTGTAGCGGGAGGGAACATCCGGGTGTAGCCGAATTTATGTCGTTATCTTTGGAAGAAAAGACTATGGGTTTGTGAGAAATATCCCGTTGCTTTTCTTCTTATTTTCCCAGACGGTGTTCGATGTCTTCCACCAAACTGCTGGCTCCTATGCGGAACAGGTCTTTATTCAACCAATCGTTTCCTAATACTTCCTTGACGATGGTATAGTAGCGGACAGCCTCTTCTGCCGTGCGGACACCGCCTGCAACTTTAATACCGACACGTTTTCCCGTGATGGAATGGTACTTTTTCAAGACTTGGCACATCGTGTAAACGGCTTCCGGAGTGGCTCCCGGATAACCTTTCCCTGTCGATGTCTTGATGAAGTCCGCACCGGAATAGACTGCGAGGACAGCCGCCTTCTGAATGCTTTCGGGAGTCTGGAGAGCACCTGTCTCAAGGATGACCTTCAGTTTGGCATCACGGCAGCTTTCTTTGATCTCTTGAATTTCTTCGCTAAGTTCGTCATAATTTTCTTCGAGGAAATAGCCTAAGTTCATGACAACGTCGATTTCATCGGCTCCCTGCATGACGGCCATCGCTGTCTCGGCAATCTTTATTTCCATGAAGGTCTGCGAGGAAGGGAAACCGCCTGCTACGGACGCAATCTTTACCTCCTGTGCGGAGAGGGCCTCTTTTACCGTCTCAACAAACAGGGGATAGGTGCAGATGGCGGCAACGTTGGGTACGTCGGGGCGGGTTCCTTCGAAATCGTTCACCTTGTCGACCAGTTTCCAGATGCTCTCTTTCGTGTCGATACTGGTGAGGGAAGTCAGGTCGATGAAACCGTGAATCTGCTTCAAAACGTCGGGAGTGAAGTTGTCGTTCCCATGTTTTCCGAGCAGTGTCTTTACCCGTCCGGTCACTTCTTCCGTTGTGCCGGCCGCCTCGAATTTGGCGAATGCTTGCTGGTATTTATTGGTGTGGAGATGTTCGGTGTCTTCATCATGATGGTGATGTCCGCATCCACATTCGTGATCGTGTTCGTGTACCATAATCTTATAGTTTTTTATTGTTTATATGTCGTTCTTTATCCCGGTTCGTTTTCTTTTGCAGGTTCTTTTCGAAAGCAGCCGTCAGGTCGACGCCTGTCTGGTTGGCAAGGCAAAGCAATACCCATAGGACATCGGCCATTTCATCGCCTAAATCGCGGTGTTTCTCGCTCTCCTTGAAAGATTGTTCACCATATGTGCGGGCCATGATGCGGGCCAGTTCGCCGACTTCTTCGGTCAGAATGGTCATATTCGTCAGTTCGTTGAAGTAGCGGACACCATACGTTTTGATCCAGCTGTCCACCTGCTCCTGTGCCTGTTTAAGCGTAATTTCTGCCATATCTTTTCATTCTTTGTTTTGTGAGTCGATCCAGATCGTGACAGGCCCATCGTTCACCAGTTCCACTTTCATGTCGGCGCCGAACGTGCCGGTCTGCACTTCCTTTCCGATCTGCAAGCCCATCTCGGCGCAAAAAGCCTCGTACATTGGAATGGCTATGTCCGGTTTGGAGGCATGGATATAGGAAGGGCGGTTTCCCTTCTTTGTGGAGGCGTGCAGGGTAAACTGGCTGACCACCATCACTTCGCCTTCCGTTTCGACGACAGAACGGTTCATAACGCCGTTTTCATCGTCAAAGATGCGCAGGTTGGCAATCTTCTTGCACAACCATTCGATATCTTCCTGCGTGTCGCGGTCTTCAATACCGACCAGTACGAGCAGACCTTTCCCGATTTTGGATTTCAGCTGTCCGTCTATGGTTACGGAGGCATGCTGTACCCGTTGTATCAATGTTCTCATATCTTTATTTTAAACCATTTAATAATGCTTTTGTTTTGGCTTCTCCGATTACCTCTTTCAGTTCGTCGAAGCCGGCTTCACGTATTCGTTTTACGCTCTTAAAATGACGTAAAAGTAATACTTTTGTCTTTTCTCCGATCCCTTTTATCGTATCCAATTCGGATTTTGTCTGGCTTTTGCTGCGCTTATCCTTATGGAAAGTGATGGCGAAACGATGCACCTCGTCCTGTATTTGCGTGAAGAATTTGAACATGAAACTTTGTATCGGCATGCCGATCGTTTCGGGAGGGAAGCCGAACAGGAGTTCCGAAGTCCGGTGTTTCCCGTCTTTTGCCAACCCGGCTATCGGAATGTCCAAGTGCAGTTCGTCCTGGATCACTTCGCGTACGACTTCCATTTGCCCCTTTCCACCGTCGGTGATGATCAGGTCGGGCAGGGGAGTCTCTTCGACGATGGCACGCTGGTAGCGGCGACGTACGACCTCTTTCATGGAGGCATAGTCGTCCGGGCCGACAACCGTTTTGATGTTGTATTTCCGGTAATCTTTTTTCGATGGTTTCGCCATTTTGAAGACGACACACGCAGCTACCGCGTCGCTTCCCTGTATATTGGAATTGTCGAAACACTCGATATGAGCCGGTAATTTGGGGAGATGGAGCGTCTCCTGTATCTCTTTTAAAAGACGTGTGCTGCGTTGCTCCGGGTTCAGTTTCTCCGCCTGTTTCAGCTTGTCGACCTTATACTGCTTCACGTTCATTTCCGATAATTCCACCAGCTTCTTTTTATCTCCGCGCTGCGGAACGGTGATCGAAACGTTTTCCAGTTCTATATCCAACGGAAAAGGAACGATGATTTCGCGTGCAGTGCTTTTAAAGCGGTTGCGCATTTCGATGATCCCCAAGCTGAGCAACTCCTCTTTCGACTCGTCCAAACGCTTTTTATATTCGAATGTATAGGCTTGCACGATCGCTCCGTTGCCGATATGCAGGTAATTGATGTAGGCGGAATTCTCGTTTTCGGCCAGTGAGAATACGTCTATATTGTGGAGCATCGGGGTGACCACTGTCGATTTGGAGCGGTAATTCTCGATGACTTCATACTTTTCTTTGATCTTCTGTGCTTCTTCGAACCGCAATTCTCCTGCCAGTTTCTGCATCTCTTCATACAGATGTTTGCTTATTTGCGAGATATTCCCGCGTAGGATTTCCTTTATTTCGGAAATGTTTTGCTGGTATTCCTCCAATGTCTGCAATCCTTCACAAGGCCCTTTGCAGTGCTTGATATGGTATTCGAGGCATACCTTATACCGGCCTTTCGCAATGGATTCGGGAGTAAGAGGATATTTGCAGGTACGTAGCGGATACAGTTCTTTCAGCATTTGCAGCATGACCTTTGCCGTATAGATGGAAGGGTAGGGACCGTAATAGCGCGAACCGTCCCGTACGATATTCCGGGTTTGGAATACGCGCGGGAAATATTCGTTCTTGACAACGA
>OHTA01001028.1_pt1 | contig 15581 bp, 17 predicted proteins | sample 1578851 | NCBI WGS metagenome assembly OHTA01 (sample SAMEA3879578, study PRJEB24766) | human gut metagenome | biome: human-associated habitat; feature: feces | place: USA | collected 1985/1987 | reverse complement strand
TCTTCTGGATGCGCCATGGTGACGCTACCCTCGTGACAACTCGAGAGCGCACCTTCCCCTTGGTGGGAGGTGCGCTCTGTCTGCGTTCATTTGATGCGATACAGGCTGCTGGTCAAACTGCCATTAGGCCTGCGGCGATGCGTGCGCTCCAAGAATCTCTGTTGCTCCAAGTCCGCCAAGGCCCGCTGCACGGTGCGGCGGGAGAGCTTCAAGTCCTCAGCGATCCTGCGGACGCTGGGCCAGCAGGTGCCGTCGGCGTTAGAGCGGTCCTTGAGGTACATATAGACCGTCTTGGCCCGATGAGATAATTCCTGATCCGCATAGATGCTTCCAAAGTAGCTCATGTCTTTGCATCCTCATTGTAAAGTCCCATTGCCGAATAGGGGCTTCTCCGCTCGGCAACAGGTACCTGTGTAGGCTGACTATTCTTCTTTCCGTAGGCCTGGTCGATGCGGAGGAATAGTTCCTGCCGACTGGCATAGGCCACAGGCCGTGCCGCATGCTCCGGGGTGATATATGGCGCACCGAAGGTAATGCCCCAGTCCAGAAACAGGCGCAGCCTTGTCTGCATGGGATGCGTCCCTGTTTTCATGACCACAAAGCTGCCCTTTGGAATGGATTTCAGTTCGTCCGGTGTCATCAAGGGTCGCTCCATCATCTGCAAGCTCTGACTGGGATCATTCTTGCTTCTGCTGACTGAGCCGGATAATACCGTGCGGCTGCCCAGCGCCTTGGAGAGCTGCTCCGCCGTCTGACTGTTGGGGGCGAAGCCGCCGAAGATGGTATCCTGGCAGTTATCGGTCAATATCTCTGCCCCCTCTCGCCCATAGTTTTTCTCCAGCTGCGCCAGCGCTTGGATGATAGGCACCATCGTCAGCCCACGGGAGCGCCCTGCGCTGAACAGCGGCAGGATGTCAAAGGCAGGCATGGTCCCCAGCTCATCGCAGAAGAACACAACACGACCAGGCAGCCGCCCGCCGTTTTCATCCGCCACGGCAAACAGCTCCCGTGCCAGCGTCTGGATCATCAAGCCTGCCATGAAATTTTTGGTCTGATCCTCCTCCGGCAAAATCAGGAAGATAGCGGACTTTTCCGCCGCAAACCGCTCGGCGTTCATGGTGCTGTCAAAACACAGCACCTGCTCCAGCTCGGAGTCCAGAAAGGCGTTGAGGCGAGACAATACCGTGCTCATGACCGAGGCCATAGCCTGGTCGGATGTGTTCAGCGCCGCCCCGGCAAACCACCGTGCCTTGTGCTCCGGGGGCAGCTTCTCCATGAGGATGGTAAACCAGTTTTTGCCCCGCACCCCCGAGGGGGCCAGCAGCTCCTGCACCAGCTTGAACACGGACACAATGTGCCGCCGCCCCTGTTTCCCATCCGGCGGCAGAAACTCCGCCAGCAGAAGCACCACGGAAGTCAATAATCCCTCCGCCGCATCGTAGAAGTAGGCGTTCTGGCCGTAGTCTGCATCCCCATTCGGTGACACGATGGTCTTGGCCAGGATCTTGGCGTACTTCTCCGCCTTGGCACGGGCGGCAAGGCTGCCGGTGGCCTGCGCCGCATCCATGTAGTGGTTGATGAGCGTCATGAGGTTGTAGCCATCTGAGCGGGTAGGGTTTCGCAGATCCACCACGGATACATGGTAGCCGTAGTATTTCTCCGCAATGGCGCCGTAGTTGCGAGCCAAGTCACCCTTGGTATCCAATGCCAGAAAGCTCATGCCGCTGGCGCAGGCGTATTCCAGATTGGGATACAGAAAGTAGGCCGTTTTGCCCACACCGGATGCGCCAATCATAAGGCAATGCACATCGTCCTTGTCCACCAGTGCGGTGATGCCGTGCTTATGGCTGACGCTGCCCAGCACCAGCCCCTGCACTTCCGGGCGGCACAGTCCTTTGCGCCAGTTCGCAACTTGAAACGGCACGAGGGCATAGGCCTTGCGAATCTCCGCGTCGGTAGCCCACCGCGCCGTGCCATGCTGGCCGTCGCCTACGGTTTTGGATTTAATGTTGTTGAGGGTATAGCGGTTATTCAGCAGCGTCAGGCAGCCTATGACCGCCGCCATGACGCCGCCCGCTGCAAGGAGGAGCCATAGATTACCCATGGCCACCCCGCTTTGCCCGCAGGTCATCGTTCCAGTCCTTTCCCTCCGGACGCAGGCGCTCTACATCGTAGCCCATATCCTCCAGGGTATCCAGCATACCGTCGCAAGCATCCTCCCCCGCCTCGTCATTATCCAAACAGAGGTACACCGTGTCCAGCTTTGGGTTCTGCCGCAGGCGCTCCAGTACGGGCTGGATGGAGGTGCCGCAGCAGGCCACATAGCTGTGCTCCAGCCAGCCTGCCGGGTAGAGGGTAATGTGAGACAGTAGATCAATGGGTGCTTCAAAGACATAGAGGGAACGGTCCGTCCCGTTTTTGTGGAAGCTGTGTTTTATGTCGCTGCTCTCCACATTAATGCGGAATACTTTGCCTTGGGAACTGGTGCTGCGCAGATGTGCGTGCCGGGCTTCTCCGTTTTCATCCAGCCCTACAAACACGCAGTTGTGGTGTGGGTCATCCTCATAGAGCAGCTTCTCCTGCACAAACGCCGTGACCACATCCCGGTCGATGCACCTGTGTTTGGTGAGATAGGCATACATCCTGCGCATAGTCAAGTAAGGCTTCGGCAGGGCAAAGGGTTTTGGCTCCTGCGGCTCCGGTTCCTGCTTTGCAATGGGAATGATGCCCTGTCCGTCTCGACCCAGCAGTATGGACACGGCTTCCGGGAAGGTCTTGTCATAGAACTGCCGCACGAAGCTGATGGCGTGGCCGCCCCTCCGCGCAGCATGATCATACCACCTGTTGGCGCGTACAGTGATGCTGTGGTCGCTGGCCAGCCGGTACTCCCGTCCAGCCTGCAGGAGCTTTTCGCCCCGGTCACGCAGAAAAGATGGCAGGTCAACCTCGTTGGCCTGCCGTTTTTCTGCGGATGTGAAATATACAAATTTACCCATGCATTATACCTCCTGTTACATGGTGTTTTCGTTGACATGGCGGAGCTGCTCGTCCTCGTGGTCATCTCGCTTGTGTCCCAAGGCCATGCGCTTCTCCTGCAGCCGTCTGCGGCGCTTGGAGTCGATTCGCAGCGCAGGTGGGATGACCGGCATACTCGTCCTAAATATCTGCCCCATATGATGCAGCAGCCGCATGACCACATTTGCCGGAATATGCCTTGCAGACACAGCTTCTCCCACTGGCTGCACATCAACAGAGCCACGGATAGGCGGCGTTTTCTCTGCCGATTGCTTTTCCTCCGGCTCCGTACTGTCAGCAGACGGGGAAAACGAGATATCCTCTGCCTCTCGGATGATCCAGTTTTTAAGAGAGCGAAACTCCTTTCGCTGCGTTAGCGGCTGGCGAGGCGGTGTGTTCTGCCCGTAGTAGCCCGCGATCTCGTCCTTCAGCTGCCACCATTGCTCGTAGCAAGCCGCCACCTCCGGGAGCTGCGCCAGCCGCTCCACAATGGCATCCACCTGTGCCTTGACCGATTTTGGCAGATAGGAATAGACATGTTTGCCGCCGACCTGCGCCAGTGCCTGGGAGAGTTCTTGCAGCTCTTTCACAAGCCCGGGGTCATCGGCGGCACCGGTTTCCAACGCCCGAATGCGCTCCAGTAACAATGCCTTGGCGGTTTGTATACTCTCCTTGTAGGCGGCATCCTTCCGAATGTAAAGCTCCGTCATCTCATCCCGAAAAATTTCGTTCGTCATCTTGGACCGAATCGATGCGATCCCCTTTTGCGTTAGAAACCCCACCTTGGGATCGTCCGACCACGCCATCATGTGTATATGCGGATGGTGTCCCTCGTCGTGATATGCCGCATACCAACGAAACTTCTCCGGTGGAATACGCATGGCCTCCGCAATGGAGTGGCTCTCCTGCTTCAATAAATTTTGCCATGTGGCTGCTTTGCTGTATCCCAGGCGCTCCGCATCCTCCCGCCGCAGGGAGAAAATGAAGGTCCACACTTTTCCGGCGTGAGTCTCCAGTTCATTCTTTGCCGCCTTGAGATCCGTAACATCCGCCGCACTGAATAGCCCGTGACCGCCGCGCTTTTCCGCCCGGGGCCGGTTGGCGATGTAGGCCATGTATCCGCTCTCGGATTCCAATTCATGCAGATGCGTATCCAACGCAGCAGCAATAAACGCAGACGCCGTACCCCGGTTGGGCGTCTGCAGGTAGTCGCTGTATTCGAACACTTCCTTTGCATCCGGGAAGTCCTTCAGCAGCTTTGTGAGGAACTGCATCTGTTTTTTAGTCACCGGCTCGGTGCTTTGAAGGACCTCCACGCCGTCTCGCTTGGAAACATACTCCATGTATCTTGCCGCACGGCCTCCTTGGATGTACCCGCTTTTCTGTATCAGCCGTGCCATCGGTTACTCCTCCCGGTGAAATAGCAACACATCCCTAAAGGAGATGCTGCCATGCGTACCCGCCACCTCCCGGACACTGTTACCGCGCATTTTGTTGTACTCGTTCCGGGTCATGTCTATGTCTCCGCCCAGCAGATGGTTGGTCATGTTGTGCTCCACCACCAGCTTGAACAGCAGCTTACCCAACCTGTCGCCGAACACGCCCAGTGTGCCCTCCAGCATCTCTTGCAGTGCACGGGGCAGATACGCACTTGTCCGCTCGGCGTGCAGACGACCGCAATACTGCCGCAGCGCCTTCTCCACGAACTCGTTGCGGGTGGGGCAATTATCCAGCTTATAGAGCGCATCCACCTCTTGCCACACCTCGTCTGACAGCCAGACAGAGTGTCGGCTTTTTCCGTTTTTATCCATTGAACTGCACCTCCTTCCATTGAGTGTCAGCGCCTCCCAAAGGCCCTGCAAACACGGGGCAAGCGGGCATTTTTACGAGAAATAGCGCCAAAGCATATTCGCCGCCGCACGATCAGCGTCAATTTCAAAATGCCGCAAACCCTTGTGGCAGTCCGCACTGCGGGCTGCTGTGAATGGCATTGGCGCAGAAAAGCGCCAATGCTTTTCTCCTGCCCCGATTTCGGCGCACTGAAAATCGGCCCAAAACCTCGCTCAACCTGCCAGGGCGCTATCCTTACCCTCCCACGCTCCCACGAGGCCACACAGCGGCCCACAGGGGCGGACACGGGGCATCTCCTGCTCGGCATCTCAGCCGACATGTATCGGAGACGGAAAAAGAGAGCCGCACCAATTGGCACGACTCTCCAAATAGAATATTCGGTTTCACATCTCCAGCACTGGCGAAGTGTGCTGCTCCTGCTCCATCAGAAGTTCCAGGCTGTAATCCAAAATTTTCTCCTTGCGCTCGGTCAGCATGGTCAGGTAGAATTCACGCTGGATCGGCAGCAGTTCCGGGACATCTTCTAGAAAGTTATGGATCGCATCGAGGTCGATTCTTGAACAGACACGCTTGAGCGCCTCATTGCAATCCGGATTTTTCAGCGAGGAAATGTAATCAAAATAAGATATCTTTTTCCCGCCTTCTTCGATAGAGGAAGTTGGGAAGGTATAGATGCGCTGGTCGATTTCCGCTTCGTCTTGCAGCACAGTTTTCATCCGTTCCAAATCAAGCTGCGGGTACAGGCAGGAACCGCAGTCATAGACCGGCGCCAGCTCTGCCTGCTGCTTCTCCTCATCCACGAGGAAACCCCAGTTGCCGTTATGCCGGTCGAAGTTTCCAAGGAACGCATCCGCAATAAACATGTCCCAGAAAAATTGCCGCAGCTCATCGGAGGGATAAATACTCTGCTCCTCGATGGCCTCCAGAATGGAGGACAGTTCTTTTCCATAACCGTTCTGTTCACTGTCGATGCAGGTATTCTTCAGATGGGCAAACTCGATGAGCCGTTTTCCGTCCTCTGTAAAATCCCGACAGGCAACTACCAGCTTTGTCTTGCCGCGGCTGTCCGTATAGTTTCCGAGGAGCGTTTCCTGTGTCCGAAAGCCCAACATTTCAAAGATATGACAGGCGACATATTCGCTGATGCAGCCGTTGCTGTAACTCATATCCCGATTTCGGCTGGGCTTTGGAGGGAACTTGAGCATATAGCTATGTCCTTGATAGGTGATATTGATTTTATTCCCATTGGCTCCGCCGTAGGCGCGGAAGCGGTTGACTGGGCAGTTGGTAAAATCAATCATAGGTTCTCACCCCCCTCATAAATATTTTGTGCGAAGATAATCAGCCTGCTCCTGGGTAATGGCGTTGCTCCACTGATTGGAGTTAATCGCACTATACAATTCTCCCCACAGGCAGTCCATATAAGACACCTTGTCCTTTTCGCCCTGAATGTACTCACGAAGCGCCCTATCCAAACTGGCGGGCAGATTCTTTTCCAAATAGGTTCGGTCAGTCGGCTTGCCGCCATGCATTTGTGGTTTCTCCACGGTCAGCGTAATGAGCTGCTCCATCGGGATATCCAGTGTGGAGGACAGCTTCATGAGTGTACCGGCACTGCATCGGGAAAGCGTTGTCTTGCCGGAGCAGATGTCCGCCAGCGTTGCCCAAGGCACACCGCTTTTCTTGGAGAGCTGGTAGCGGGAGAGGTTCTTTTCCCGCAGTATCTGTTGGATCGTCATATACATCACCGCTCTTATTATATCGGTGCGCCGATAATCAGTCAAGAGAAAACCTTGTAAACCTCTGCCTGCCATGCTTACATCTGCATTTCGGGAGTCTGTGATCCACTCTCCCGAAGCTGTCGGGCGAAATCGTGCAGGCTCATGCCGGTCTGCTGCTGGCAGAACGCCTCCATCTTGTGAAGCAGAACTTCCTGTTCGGCGGCATTGAGAGGGTAACTCCAGCATTCTTCCGAACCGTCTCCCTTGCAGAGGTTCAGTTCCAGCGTATCGCACAGACGATCCCGCTCCACATCGTAGTTGGCATAGATGTTGAGCCAGTCATCGTTCTGATCGGTGCAGACGAATGTACCGAAGGCGGCATCCACATCGAAGTCCGCCTGCAGATAAAAGTTGAGCTTGCCATCCGATTCGATGATCTCCTCACCGAAAGAAAAATTCCGTGCAGAGAGATGTCCTGCCGAGGTGATTCCTTTGCCGTTCAGACACTCCAGCAGTTTCTGCAGCATCACATCCCCGGAAACAAGCTGCTTTTGTGCTGCACGATAGATGGCTGTAGACACATCCTGCATAGCCCATGTTTTCCAGCCTTCTATGGTATGGACAGCGGAGAACTCCCGCTTGTCAAAATTCAAATCAAACACTCCGGTGACTTTTCCCGTATTCTCCATGCGCAGATGTATCAGGTGCTGATACTCCTCCGGCGTGATCGGCTGGGCCTGCGAATACAGAGAGATGAATTTGCCGGTGCTGCGCTCCGTGTCTTTTAGATATTTGCGGAGCATCCTTGCGGCACCCAACAGTTCCTCGCCGGGGGTAGTTTTATAATACCACTCCTTCCCGTTTTCCATCACATGGTAGGCCGCATAGGTGCGGGCGGCTTCTTCCGCCTCACGGTTTGCGGCATCCTCGGCATAGATCTCACGACTGATACGCTCATACTCACGCTGCGGAAGCTGGTTGCACAGTGCATCCAGCACAGTTTCCAAATGCTCCTGCAGCGTCTCACCCTTGAGGTGCTTTTCAATGGCGTTCTTCCACCTCCGGTCCAGCCACAGGACGATCTCTTCATGCTGTGCCATATCAGTTGTCCTCCTTTACCGCTGCGGGTCTCGAAATGTTTTTGGGTGTGGCCCGCCTGGGCCTGGCCGCAGGAGCAGACTTGCTGTCCACATACTCCCGCACCGCTTCCGGGACTTCCGATTCATAGAGCTGCTGCAGCACTTCCTCCATGCGCCGCTGCACGGAAGACCGCTGCTTGCGGAGCACAAACTCCAGCGCATCCAATTTGGCTGCGTCAAATTCGATGGTGATATTCTTACTTTCCAATTTCCGTTCCTCCTTAGTCATACTTGATCCCCGGCACCTCCAGCCAGTGGGTCCAGCCTCGGCCCTGGAGCTTCGTTTTTACCACGCCGTACCGGGTGTCCATGGCCTCTATGACCTCACCGTTTCCAATATATACACCGATGTGCCCGGACTTCCACACGGCCAGTCCCGGCGTGTCGGGCATTGTCTCAATGCTGCCTTTTCGGCTGGCGGTATAGTACATGCCATCCGCCCCCACGTCGAGCATACCGTTGCTGCCGTACTGGATCTCCATAGTCACGGTGTTCAGCCAGCCGTATCCTTTGATGAGCCCCACGCAGTCGGTGGTGCGCCTATTCAGCCAATGGGAACGGATGAAGTCGGCTTCATCCCCTACGCCCTCCGGGTATTGCGAGATCTTATATTGCAGCAGCTCCGGCGTCAGCACCTGCCCAAAGGTACCCCACACATATCCCCAGCCGGAGTTCCATGCATTGGCGGCATAGATGGCCAGGTCTGCACTGTTCTTTGTGGCAGGGTCTGTAAACAGAGATGCTTCCAGTTCCATCGGCGCATTGCCGCCCGGCTCATAGGCTCCGTTGAAGGATCCACCCCCTGCGCTGCCCATGACCATGGAATAGATCTTCACGGCATTGGAGCGTTCCTCTGCCGTGACCGCACGGCCCAGCCACACGGATAGCTGCGCATAGACGTCCTCCATAGGAAGCGGCACGACCACTTCATAGGTTTCATCCGTCTCCTCCCGCACCCTTGTTTCCGTTTCATAAAAGCAAGCCGCAAACGCCTCTGCATCCGCCTGCGACAGCGCATCTGCTCCAAAGCAGAGGGCAAAGAGAACAGCCTTGACCTGTATTGGATCAAGACTGTTTCCCTCGGCTTTTTGATTGACCTCGGCCACCGCCGCATCCAAATGGGCGAAAGAGCCCCGCATCTGTGTGATTTGTGCCCGGTATTCTGTCGGGACACTTGCAGACAGCTCCGTCCCATAGAACGCCGCCGATACGACAGCGCCGTTGTGCTCGGCTGTGCCGGAACCCGCACAGCACAAGAACGCCACCAATAAAATCACCGGCGACAAAATCGCCGTCAGCACCCACCCCACTGTCCTGCGGCCCTTTTCGCTGGTCAGCACGGCGGCCGCCAAACGAACAAGCTGTGTACTCATGCAAGGTCACCTCCTCCATCACCGCCCGCCAGCCGAGCCAAACAGCACCGCCTTGTGCGTCGGTGCCTTCACCTCCAGATGGTACCGTTCCATGCCGCATTTATACAGGCACTCGCCACGCCTTGCCCGCTGGATGAGTTCAAACTCCGCCTCGTCCAGCTGCAGCATGTCCATGTAAAAACGCTTCCCGATGGAACCGGGGTTGAACAGGAACTGGTGGGGCGGGATGGCAAAGAGTGGCTTTGTCATCTCCCGCACGCCCTCCTGGTCGAAATCTTCCAGGTTTTGAGAAGCCATTACCAGCGCCGAGTCCCGCTTGCGCACACGCTTCAGACAGTTGCGGATGTACTCAATGGCCACCGGGTTAGACAGCCACAGGTACAGCTCATCCAGCACCGCTACGGTATTGCCGCCCGTCAGCAGCCGGTCCGACATATACGCCAGCACATTGAACAGCAGGGCGTTCCGCAGACTCTTGGCCGCCGTCAGCACACCGCCTACACCGAACACCAGGAATCGGTCGCCGGAGATATTGGTTTGTCCGTTGAAGAACAGCGCATCCGCCCCCACGCACAGGGAATGCAGGCCCAACAGCACCTCCTGCAGCAGCTCCTGTGTGTACAGCGCACCCGACTTGTAGTGAGCCAGTTCCTCTTGCATGAGGTCATACAGATCGGAGAGGATGGGATAGCCCTCCGGCGCAAGTTGGCGCAAGTCCGTCTCCTCTGTAATGCCCCAACGGGCATATAATTTGGACAGCATGATCTCTATGGTGTCCAGCTGCGGGTCAGAGAAGTCTTTGTAGGCCCGGAAAAAGTCCTTTAAAAAAGAAATGTGCCGCGCCAGCAGGGTGGACTTGCGAAAGGCATCCGGGGCTGTCTCGTCGGTGTCCTCGTTCCAGCTCCGCACTTCCAGCACATTGATGCGCTTTTCCCCGGCCATAAGGTCAATAAAGCACCCACCCAAGTTTTCGCATAGCTCCTCCAGCTCATGCTCGGCGTCCAGAGAGATCACCGACTTGCCTGCCTCCAGCAGATTGCAGATCAGCAGCTTGATGAGATAGCTCTTGCCCTGGCCGCTGTTGCCCAAAATGAGGATATTGGCGGAGGTCTTGTCGCTGTCCCGGCGGTCAAAGTCCACCACGATGTTGCTGCCGTACTTGTCTTTTCCAATGTAAAAGCCGTTGGGATCTGTCTTGCCGGAGTAATTGAAGGGATAGAGATTGGCCACGCTGCCGGCAGGCAGTACCCGCTCGAACTCCCGGCCCAGCACATTACTGCCCACAGGGCTGACGCAGCAGAATCCCTGCTTTTGCCGCAGGAGCAGCTTGTCCACATTCAGCTTGCAGCGCACCAGCTCCGTCAGCACATCCGTCTGGAGTTGGCGAAGCCGCCCCTTGCTGTCCGCCGTCATCTCCAGATACACGGCACAGTGGACCAGCGGCTCGTGCTCCCGGTGCATTTTATGCACCAGCTCCGCCACATCCCGCAGATTGCTCTCCGCCGCCACCGTCTGCCGCAGTTTGTTGGGGTCTGAGCCGTCCAGCTTGTTTTTCTTGTTGGCGTTGTCGATGATCCTGTCCTCCTCGCCGGGGGACACCTGCCGACAGTAAATGCGCAGCGTCACGCCACTTTTTTCGCCCAGCTCCCGCAAGAGCGCCTGGGCCTCGGTGCTGGCTGGATATTCCCGCAGCGCCCACACGCAGCGGTAGGTGCTGCCGAAGATGTAATGGTCCACCTCGAATTTCACAATCCCCGGTGCGATGCGATCCAGATAAGTGCGGAGGAATGCTTCCTGCTGGGAAGGGTTCTTTTTAGAAAATGGATTCTTCATTTTTCCTCCTCACCACATATATAGTTCCATGTGCGGCTCCAGTTCCGGCTCCTGCCCGGTAAACTGTTCCGGCTCCTGAAACACCTGCGTATACCGCTGTATCTGCTCCTCCGTCAGGGAGCAGAAGCTCCCTGCATGGTCATCTCCCACCAAAAAGAAAGGCCCGCAGATGATATCATCTCCCAGCCGCCGGTTGGGCTGCATGCCGTTCAGTTTGCCCTCATCGTTACAGCAGAGGATGACGCCGTCTCCCATAGAGAGAGGCTGGAACAGGCCCTCTACCTCCCGCTGGATGGCTTTCAGGCCCTCCTCCATCTCTTTCACATACGGAGCTTTTCCCGGCTCCACTTTCAGAATTCGCATTTCAAACCTCCGTTTCCGCTGTCAGCCACTGCACCCCGTCTACAAAGGAGAATACCTCGTGGGTGGCGTCCTGCTCAAAATAAATAGCCAGCAGCTCCAAAAGCCGCTGGCCCTCCGCACGCTGAACGACAAATCCGCAGTCCCGGAACTGCTGCTCCAGGGGTGCATAGTTCATGGCCCCGTCCGTTTTTCTGCGTCGCAGAACGAAGCAGAACTCACGGGAGGAGGCCATGGTGGTCTGGACACTGTCCAGATGCTGGCGATCCTGCACCAGCAGCCCACGGATGGCGGGCATGTCTTCCGCCTCCAGCCGCTGCCGGTAGAACTGGCGGTTATCCTGAAAGGACTCCTTGGAGTCCAGGGCCAGCAGCTCCAGCTCCGCCATACCCTTCAGCACGCCCAGCAGCTCCTGCACCTTTGCCCGAACGCCCTGTTCCGGCAGGACATTCAGATTGCTGGGATGAACGAAGTAGAAGGCCAGCTCTCCGCCCCCCGTTACGACGCCGTCATTTGTAATATCATCGATGCCGATGAGCTGCCGGGTAGATTTTTTCCTGCTCATGCCGATTCCCTCCACACATAATATTGTTGTCCGAAAAAGAAAAACGCCGCAGCATAGCGCAGGAAATCCAGCATACTGATCCCTCCGTGCCGAATGCAGAGAAAGGCCAGCGCCGCCGTGATGACCAAGGGGATCATGCTGCCGGTCTGGGTCAGCGCCAGCACCGACAGCAAAAGCCCTGTCCCGATCCACGCCACATCCCGCAGCGTCCACAGCCACAGCATAGGCCGGGCCGTTAAATTTTCGGGGTATAGATACATAGTTTTCCTCCCAAAAGTGAAGCCGCAGGTGTGCGCCTGCGACTTCTGTGTGTTTTATTCTTCGTTCCCGGCATCATTCAGCTCTCGCTCAATGAGCCCGAGAATGAAATCCTTCTGCTTTAGACCATTCCTGGCCAGATAGTCCTTCAGTCGGCCGAAGAGTTCCTCCGGTACCTGAAAGGCGATGGTGCGATTGTTGGCGTTCATAGTTCGTGCTCCTCCTTCGAAATGCTCTCTGAGTATGTCCGTGATGTAGTCGGACAGGGTCTGGCCCCGCTGCTCCTGCTCTGCACGAAGCCGCTGGTGCAGTGACAGCGGGATGGGTGCGCAGAGGTTCTTTTTTTCTTCCATAGTCTGCTCCTTTCCGCCTCTCCCGAGGCAAGCAAAGCATAGCCCAACTGCGGCGCATAAGCTATTGACAAGTCTAACGAGAATAGAAGCGCAAAGGCAGCATACCGGACAAGTCTAACGAATATTTTCGCTCATCTGGACCGCCTGTACCAAACACTGCATCACGAAGTCCACACAAGGGATGGCCACACTGTTGCCCAAGGCCTTATACCTTGCGCTGTCGGATGCACCGGGGATGTCCGTCCACCCGTCCGGGAAGCCCTGCAATCTCTCACATTCCAATGGAGTCAGGCGGCGAATGAGATGGGCATGGACATCTGCCTTTTGGCAAACGAGATCGACGGCATCTTTACACTGCCGTGCGCTCTGTGTGCTGACCACAGCATTCTCCCTGAAGTCATCCACACGCTGGCGGCTGTAGACCGCATGGTGATCTAATCCCGAGGATTGAGTTATCCCGAGATTAGGCGTGGTCTGTTCGCAAACGTCTTGGTTTATCAATGCTTTTTGTGTGTTGTTCATAAATAACCTCCAGATAAGAAAAATTATAAAAATACCTCTATAATGGAGTTGGCGGCGAAAGTCGACTAACTGCATTCAGAGGTGTTTTTATGTCCGATGAAATTGTATTTGATGTTCTATGCACAAAAGTGCTGGATGCATTGCGGGCTCTGGGGCTTGGTAAGTTCAGCATACGAAACTACTACTACGAAGGAATGTGGCCAATCATAAAGGTCTACCGTTCCGAGGGGGTGATATTGTATAGTGCTGCCTTTACAAATGAAATTGTGGATCGTTTTCGCTTGGAACACGAAAACGGCTTGGTAGTCGACCGAATCTGGGCGAAAGTCAGAAAGGCTGCAGCTCTCTTTGAGGAGTATGTCCAAACCGGAAAAATCGTTTGGAAACGTGTTAGACCTGCTCCAAAAATCCCCTTGACTCCGTACTATCAAGAACTCCTGTGTAGCTTCTGTCAACATGAAGCGAATACACGAGCCATTGGATTTGAGAGTCTACGGGACGAGGAGAATGTCTGCCGCAAATTCTTTGCATACCTCGATGCCAGCGGTTGCCATACTTGCCAAGATATTAATTTAGTAAATGTCAACGCTTTTCTGCTGTTCATCGCATCTCAACGAAAATCGAGCATGGACAGAGTGTGCAACACATTGAAACATCTGAGCGCATACTTGGTGTCCATACAAAACTGCTGCGATTTCAGCGCCGCATTGACTACTCGTCCCGCGCCCCGAAAGAAACTGCGGCCTGCCTTTTCCGCAAAAGAGGTTCACGCCGTCGTGGATGCAGCGGCAAAAAATCCGTCCTTATCGCTCCGCGATACTGCGATGTTTGCTGTTGCCGCCAGTTTGGGACTGAGAGCTGGGGACATTGTTCGCTTAACACTCTCGGACATTGACTGGATTCATCATGAAATACGCTTCGTACAGAACAAAACCGGAGTGGAACTGCACCTTCCTCTCGAAGCATCGGTAGGAAACGCCATTGCGAACTATATCCTTCACGAGCGGCCTAAAACACAGTCCCCAGCGCTCTTTGTGCGTTCCCGTATTCCGTTTGACTTTATGACTTCGACTGCTGCAGGAGACCGGCTCAGAAAATATATGAAACTCTCTGATGTTGATTATACTCCGGGTGACGGCAAAGGCTTTCACAGTTTCAGAAGGTATGTTGCCAGTTCCATGATAAACCAAGAAGTACCGATCGATATAGTGAAAGAAATCTTAGGGCATACGCAGATAGGCTCCATGAAAGCATATATGCGGATCAGCCGGGACAAGCTGGCAATGTGTGCACTCGGACTTGACGGTATCGAGGTTATTCAGGAGGCTCTGTTATGAAATATACTTTCACGGGGGCATTTGCACCTTTTATCTGCGGCTTGATTGAAAAGAAACAAGCCCTCGGCCATGACTACCACGGAAGTGCATGCATTCTTCGAACTTTTGATAAATTCTGCCGTGAGCAATTTCCGCACGAGACCTGCTTGACTGCGGAGTTAGCTATGAAATGGGCCGAACAGTCCAAGACTGAGAAAAATCTGTCCAGATTGAATAGGGTATCTGTGGTCCGGGAACTCGCTAAATACATGAATAGTGTAGGAGAACAGGCGTATCTTTTGCCGCTCCAACTCACGAAGAAAACCGGACGTCATATCCCGTACATTTATTCAAAAGAAGATTTGTCCAAGTTGTTCAAGGAAATGGATTCTCTGCAACCCAGCCTCAGATCGCCCACAAAACATCTGGTAGTATCTGTAATATTCCGAATGATTTACTGCTGCGGTCTCAGACCTGTAGAAGCCAGACGGCTCCGAAGAGAAGATGTCAACTTGTTTGATGGGACGGTGAATATCCTTGAATCGAAAGGACATAAGGACAGAATTGTTGTCCTGTCCGAAGATATGCGTGAACTGTGCAGAAATTACGACCAGCGCGTGGAAGCGATACATCCTGAGCGCAGGTACTTCTTCCAGAGTCCAAGTGTCCGAGGTGACGGAATGTACTCAATGGAGTGGATTATTCCGACATTCAGAAAGTTCCTTCAGACGGCAGGTATATCCGGATACGGTGAGATCCGTCCCAGACTTTATGACCTACGGCATACATTTGCAACACATCGGCTGTACCAGTGGGTAAAGGAAGGAAAAGATATAAATGCCTGCCTTGCGTATTTGAGCGAGTATATGGGCCATTCAAATCTCGAGAGCACGGCATATTATATTCATCTTCTTCCAACGCTTTATACCGACTTGCCAGAACTGCGTCTTGATAGTTCCCTTGAAATGGAGGCAGATTTATGCGACTGAAAGACGAGAAATTCTATAAAACGGTAAGGGACTTCCTTGACATCTACTTGATCAAGCATAGAGGCTATAGCTTAAATACTCAGAAATCGTATCGAGAGGCAATAAATCTTCTTCTCCTTTATTTTAAAACGGAACTGGGGCTTGAATATGCCAGTATTGGGTTCGAGGACATCACTTACTCAAATATAACCGGTTTTCTCGAATGGCTCTCAAAATCCAGAGGATGTTCTCCGGCAACGGTGAATCTGCGTTTGATGGCAATTCGTTCTTTCACAAAATATGCAGG
>OHTA01001022.1_pt1 | contig 15634 bp, 10 predicted proteins | sample 1578851 | NCBI WGS metagenome assembly OHTA01 (sample SAMEA3879578, study PRJEB24766) | human gut metagenome | biome: human-associated habitat; feature: feces | place: USA | collected 1985/1987 | reverse complement strand
CTTTTCAGGTCGATTGCCAGATAGGTGCGCTGCGCTGCCATACTTCAGCCCTCCTTTGCAAAACTCACAACTATTTATCTTATTATAATAAATCTTTACGCTGTTTTCAAGATGGAACGCTATTTTATCTGTGATATAGACAACAAAAAAGAGTGGCAGCATTTCAAGCTGAAACGCTGTCACTCTGTAGGAACTGCGTAATGACTGACGATTATCCTTCTACTTTGACCGTAGCACGATCGCTCTTTGCGTTTCCATCCGCATCCAGCGTGATATGCACAAAATGTTCCGGTTTGTCGTAATCCTTTGTCTCGCCGTCATCGGTATAGTATTCATAGGATGCACCATCGGGAGCATAGGCAAGCAGGCGCAGATCTGCAAAATCCACATCGGCAACGCTCTGGATCTTTTTGCCGTCCTTGGCAAGGGGCAGAAGGTGTCCCTTGCGCATAAAGAACACCACTTCATCCAGCTCCACCGGAATGTAATGATGGCCTGCTGGCAGCACGCTGGTTTCGATGCGGTTGCTTTCGCTGCACTTTACCCGCACCTGCAGCATCTCCTCCGGCAGGTAAACATAACGACCTCGGGCGTTTTGCTCATATACCGGGGCGATCAACAGGCTTTCACCGATCATCACCTCATCCTCTACCTGGCGGGCAAAGTCATCCTCCGGGAAGGCGAACGCCAACGGCATACAGTACATGCCGTCGCGCAGGGCAGCTTTCATGTACTCGCTGTAAATGTAGGGCAACAGCAGGTAGCGCAGCTGTAAAATCCCGGCAAAGGCGGCCTTGTTCTTAAAGCGGTAGGGTTCCTGCCGGCGGGTGCCGTTGGCAGAGTGGTTTCGCAGCAGCGGAGAGAAGATGCCCATGCCATACCAGCGCAGCACCAGATCCTCCGTGGTATTGCTGCCAAAGCCGCCAATGTCGGGGCCTTCGTACAGGAAGCCGCACATATTCAGGGAGGGCATCATGTGCAGCGCAAGCAGAATGTGGCTCCACCAAGAATGGTTGTCGCCGGTCCAGATGCCGCCATACCGGTGCATCCCGATGCAGGCAGAACGAGAGTATATCAAAATGCGCTTGTCTGGCTCCAGCCGCTCAAAAGCCTCGCCTGCCGCACGGGTCATGTTATAACCAAAAAGATTATGTACCTTGTCGTGCCGCATACGCCCCTGTTTGGTGTTGTGGTAGAACAGCTTATAATCGTTTTCGTTGTTGGAAAGCTCTGCCACCATGCCGGTAAAAGCAGCAAAGCTGGAAATATCCAGGTTTTGCTTGTCGTATTCCCCAATTTTAGCAAAGGTCTTTTTCAGTCTTTCCTCTGCGTAGAAGATAGCAGGCTCGTTCATATCATTCCAGAAGCCCTCGATCCCCTGATCCAGCAGAACTTTATATTGACTGCCAAACCAAGCACGGGCTTCCGGGTTGAGCATATCGGGGAAGTGTACCCGTCCCGGCCACACACCGGCTACAAAGGGGGTGCCATCCTGATTCGTGCAGAAGTAGCCGTTTTTCACGCCCTCCTCGTACACATCATATCCCTCTTCGACCTTGACTCCTGCATCGATGATGGGGACAAGATGGATGCCCTGCGCTTTCATCTCGGCGGCAAAGTCTGCAAAACGCGGGAAGCGCTGCGCATCCACCGTAAAGTCCTTGTAGCGCTCCATGTAATCAATATCCAAAACCACAGCGTCCAGCGGCATATGATTGGCACGGTAATTTGCCACCACCTCGCGGACCTCGTCCTCGTTCATGTAGCTCCAGCGGCTCTGGGCGTTGCCAAAAGCCCATTTGGGCGGAATATAGCTGCGCCCCACCAACTGGCGGAACTGGTGCACAATATCGGTCAGGCTCTCGCCCTCAATGATGTAGAGATCGTAATTTTCCTCGGCCACCGTGATGCGTAAGGTATCCATGTCGGTGTAGCCGCAGTCAAAGGTGACCTTGCCCGGGTAGTCGATAAAAACGCCAAATGTATCCTTGCCGGACACGATCATAAAATTATAAGCACCGTACAGCGAGGATTTGCCCTCGGTATGGTTGCCGTCATCGGAGCATTTGCTTTCGTACACCCACCCGCGCTTGTTGATACCACGGACGTTTTCGCCAAGACCATACAGGACATCCTGCGGTTCCATGGCATAGGAGAAACCATCCGGCTCCTTGGTCAGATAGGGTATCGTTTCCATCATGGGCAAAAAAGAACCCACTACACTTTCGGTATCAAACGGTTGACCGTATTGCTTTTTGTAGATCATAGTAAAATATCTCTCCTTTGTTTTTTGAATCGTCACAGTGTAAAACGTACCAACGTATTTTTGATGAACAATTAAGAAACTCTGACATTGGCTGGAGCAATTGGGCCCTCAGCCTTATTTTCAACCCAATAGCTGCGGTTGTGCAGCTATTTCAATACAAGATCCTTGAAACGTGATGTTCCTGTTTGCCCAGATATCACGCGCCTTTCTGCAATGCACAGATCACAGCCACTGTTTCAGCACAGCGTTCAGCTTATTCAAATCAAGCGGTTTGGCGATATGCTCGTTCATGCCGGTGTTCTTTGCCAATTGCACGTCCTCGGCAAAGGCATTTGCCGTCATGGCAATGATGGGCACTTTGCCCCGGCTGCCGGCAAGGGCACGGATCGCAGCAGTGGCTTCGTAACCATTCATGATGGGCATCTGGATGTCCATAAAAATGAGATCGTACCACTTTTCTGGCGCTTCCATCACCTTTTCGACTGCAATTTTTCCGTTTTCGGCGCTGTCGATGGTCACGCCCGTCATGCCTATGATCTCGGTTGCGATCTCACGGTTCAGCTCATTGTCTTCCACAAGAAGGATCCGCTTACCTGCATAATTTTCCTTCGCAAAATCTTGCAGATAGTTCCGGGCGTTTTTCTCCTTCTTCCCGGATGTAAACTGCCGCAGAGTTGCCGTCAGACGGGAACGGAACAGCGGTTTTGCCATAAACGCATTCACGCCCGCTGCTCTGGCTTCTTCTTCGATCTCGCTGAAATCAAAGGAAGTCAGGATGATGATCGTGACATCTTCTCCTACCCGTTCCCGGATTTTTCTGGCGGTTGCAATACCGTCCATTTTCGGCATCTTCCAGTCCAGGATCACCGCAAAATAGTCACGGCCGGTCTTGTGCCGCGCCGCGCAGCGTTCCACAGCTTCCTTACCGGTCAGGGCCCATTCGCCCGCTATGCCGATCTCCTGAAGGGTTGCAACGGTGCTTTCGCAGCAGGTCTTGTCATCGTCCACGACCAGTACCGGCAGATCGAGCAGTTCTTTTTCCTGTTCCTTCTCGTTTTCCTGAAGCTTCAGATAGACCGTGACCGTGATCTTCGTTCCCTTGTTGGGAGCGCTTTCGACCTGAATGTCACCATTCATCAGGTTGACGATGTTTCTTGCAATGGCCATGCCAAGACCGGTGCCCTGCACCTTGGTCGTCCGGTGATCGTCTGCCCGGCTGAACGGCTCGAACATGATCTTCTGGAATTCCGGCGTCATACCGATGCCGTTGTCCTCGATGGAAAACTCGTAGCAGCCAAGCTCCGAGAAGCCGTTCGGTTTTTCCTTGATCGTAAGGGTGATGTTTCCTCCATCCGGGGTGTACTTAACGGCGTTGCTCATCAGGTTCACAAAGATCTGCTGGATGCGCAGGCTGTCGCCGCAGACAGCTTCGTGCTCAATGTGCTCAATATGGACTTCGAGCTGATGTCTGTGCTCGTCGATTGCCGGTTTTGTGAGGGTGAGCAGGTTATCGACCAGCTCCGGCAGGCTGAAATCCTCCTCGGCAAGGCTCATTCGCCCGCTCTCGATTCTGGCCATATCCAGCACTTCATTGATCAGTCCCAACAGATGACGGCTCGATTTTGTGATCTTGCCAAGGCACTCGACCACCCTGTCCTGACTCTCGATATTCGCACCCGCAATGGCGGTCAAGCCAACGATTGCATTCATCGGTGTACGGATATCATGGGACATATTGGAGAGGAATTCCGTCTTGGCGCGGCTTGCGTTTTCCGCTGCCCGGTACGCATCCTTCAGTGCCTTATGGGATTCGATCTCGGCCTTTTTCTCCTGTGACACATCCATAGATGCCAACAGTGCTTTGACCAGCTTTGTGCCATCCCACTCCAGCGGAATGAAGGAAGCGATCTTATAGGTGTTTTCGTCTATGGAGCAGTATTCAAATTTGTAGATGTCGTTCTCGCCCTGCAGATTCTTTCGGATATTTTCCGGTGAGAACAATGCGTCCATCGCCGCCAATGGCTCCAACGTCTTATACCTTACAGCCACCTGCTCCACAAAATCATGGTAGGTTCCCGTCGGCGCGTAGATCATGTCACCTTGCAGGTTATAGAACCGATACCGGTCATTCTCCAGATCGCAGACGACAAAGCGGTCCAGCAGACGCACCATACTCTTGATCAAAAGATCCATCGATGCGTTATCTGAGGCCATCTGCATCCGCCGTGCCGTCTCTGCTTTGGACTCTGTGATGTCCCGCAGAAAAATCATCGCATATTCGGAATCTTCGATCTCACCGCGCATGACCACGTTGCTGACCCATCGTTCCTCCCCATCCAGAACGATGCGGCACTCCTGACGCAGCTCCGTCTCAAGCCCCTTTAGTTTTTCCGTGATGTAGGCGCGATTATAGAAATCCGTTACAGACTTTTTGTCCTCTTCCACCACATAGTTGTCCACAAGGAATCGGACCAGTCCATCCCATGTGTGGCTCTGCTCAAAGGCCGTCATCAAAGAGGGCTCCACTTTGAAAGTATCAAAGGTGTTCTTTTCCAGATTTACATAGTATTCGCAGAGGTTTGCGCTGGTAAATGCACGGTGAAATGCCGCTGCCCGCTGCGCCTGCATCCGGCTTCTTTTTTCCGCGTCAATGTTGCTGATGATTCCGGCAATTCGATTGGCCGAGCCATCCAGACGGCGTATCACCTCCGCCGATGCCCGGAACCAGTGGTATTGGCCATCCTGTATTTTCAGCCGGTACTCAACATTATACTTTGTAGTATTGGTTTTGTCCGCAATCGTTTCCAAAAGCAGCTGCATTACCCGGTCATAGTCCTCCGGGTGCAGAAGGTTCGACCACGAATCCAGTTTGTTCGGAAAATCCAGAATGTCGTGATATCCAAGGATCTGCCGGAACGCATGGCTCCAGTTCACATGAACGATCTCACCGTTTTCATTACACTCAAAATACCATAGTGCAGAATGGATGGATTCATTAACCAGCGCAAGGTTCTCATACGCCCAGTTCATCTGTACTGACATAATCCAGATCGGTGTTCCATCCATATCGACTGCATCTTTTTTGTAGAGACGCACATAGACGGGAGTCCCATCTGCCGTGAGGAACTGGCTTTCTCCTCCGCCCTGAATCTGACGAAAGCGTGCATTGTCAAGGAATGCGGCATCTCTCTTATAGAAAAGATTCTTCAGCGAACCCTTTGTCTGCTCCATCAGGGATGCATAGCTGTGGTTCAGATTATGCAGCAACAGATCACTGACCGACAGGATCGACAATTCGGCATCATAGTACCCGGTAATGGTTCCGACACCGCTATTATGATAGATCGTCTCCTGCATGGCCTGAAATGCATCTTTTCCCAGCCTTACCGTATCGGAAGTGTAGATTTCATCTGTAAGTCTTCTATCGAATTTCATTTTCATCCTCGTAGGGTTTTGATTCTGCCGCGCACTTCAATTCTGATATGTCTTTTATGGTCAACTGGCATACTGATTTTTGATCAAGCTTGTACAGTATAACTAGTATAGTATACTTGCGCAGCGTTTCGATTTCAAGCGCTAATTGGCATTGGCTGTGTAAAAAAGAGAGGCCAATCTGCGTAAAAATTTACACAAGTTGATCCCTGTACTTTTCCACAATCCGGCTATCCGTATAGACAGCCGTCCTGCGATGCGGTATACTCGAACCAGATCAACATTTTCAGGAGGAAAATCATGGTGGGAGAAAACAACAAGGTCGTCATTGTTACCGGAGGAAGCTCCGGCATCGGACGGTGCACGGCATCCGCTCTGAAAGAGAACGGCTGCATCGTCTATGAGTTCAGCCGCAGAAGTATCCCTATGGAGGGCGTCACCCATCTATCCGTCGATGTGACTAATGAAGACGCGGTCAACGCCGCTGTGCAGCAAATCATCCAAAAAGAGACCAAAATTGATGCAGTGATCAACTGTGCAGGCTTTGGCATTTCCGGTGCGGTCGAGTTCACCTCCATGGAGCAAGCCAAAGCACAGTTTGATGTGAACTTTTTCGGGACAGTCACTGTAAATAAAGCAGTTCTCCCCTTCATGCGCCATCAAGGGAAGGGGCATATTGTGAACATCAGCTCTGTTGCTGCCGTAGCGCACATTCCGTTCCAGACCTTCTACTCTGCAAGCAAAGCCGCCGTTTCTTCTTACTCTTACGCTCTGGCAAACGAAGTCAAGCCCTACGGCATCCATGTTACCGTCGTAGAATTGGGCGATATCTGCACCGGATTTACAAAGGCACGTCAAAAAAGCATTCTCGGCGATGATGAATACGGCGGGCGCATCTCCCGGAGCGTCAGCCAGATGGAGCATGACGAGCAAAACGGCATGGACCCGGCACGCATTGGACGGTACATCGCCGGTATTGTGGAGAAAAAGAAGCCGGCAGTCGTTTATGTTGCCGGTGCACAGTATAAATTCCTGAGCCTTTTGTGCAAGCTCCTGCCTGCCGCAGCACGCGGAAAGATCGTGGGGAAAATATACGGATAACAGGCGCGTTGCTCCGCAAAGCTGCTATATAAACTAATATCCGTATTTTGTGGACAACGAGGCGGAGCTTTTCGCCCCGGAGTCCGGAAAAAGGGCAAGCCCTCCTTCATAAATTGCAGTAAACCGTTTATGATGCTTTGGGGAGGGGTCGGCATGTTTTTATCTCTTCTGCAATTTTTTGCCACAAAGTTTCTGGTTCTGGCGCTTCATCTGGAGAGCGGCAGCTTTCCGCGGCCCCTCTCTGCCCAGGAGGAAGCCGAAGCCTTTGCCGCACTGCGTGCCGGTGACCCTGCCGCGCGGGAAAAGCTGATCCGGCACAATCTGCGTCTGGTGGCACACATCGTAAAAAAATACTACGCCCTGCCCGGCGATCAGGACGACCTTGTTTCCATCGGCACCATCGGCCTGATGAAAGCGGTGGACACCTTCGACTCTGCCCGCCGGACACGGTTTTCTACCTACGCCAGCCGGTGCATTGAAAACGAGCTCCGGATGCAGTTCCGGCGGGAGCGCAAGACCGGCGGCACTGTCTCTCTGCAGGAAACGCTGGAATCTGACGAGGCTTCCTCTTTGACTCTGGCCGATGTTCTGCAGGACAGCTTCTGCATGGAGGAGACCTGCGAAAAGCAGGACGAGATCCGCCGGGCCAGACTGCTTCTGGACGGCCTGCCCGCCCGAGAACGGCAGATCATCCTGCTCCGGTATGGCCTTGCCGGCCAGCCGCCGCTGACCCAGCTGGAGGTGGCCGGGCTTCTGAACATCAGCCGGAGCTATGTCTCCCGCCTTGAGACCCATGCATTGGAGCTTCTGCGTCAGCGCTGGAACGCCCCGGACACAAAAACAGCGCAGAGGTGAAAAGTGTGCTCTCCCCTGCGCTATACAGTCAGTTATTCAGGATTTTCAACTGCATCTCGTCCAATTGTTCAAAAGTATACAGCCGATTCAGCGCCTCCACCAGTTCCTTTTTGGAAAGACGCGGCGGCAGACCCAGCGCGTTCAGCAGCTTTGCCTTGCGCTCGGCACTGCCCGGCCTGCCGGAGAGCCCCCACTCATAGAGATCGGTATAGGTGATCTGCCGTCCCTCCGGACGGGCTGGTGCGGCACCCGCCTCTGCGCCAAGGGCGTCCCGCAGCGCCTGCAGAACGATGGCGTCGTCCACACCCTCGACCCCCAGCAGGCCCTCCTTGCCGGGCTGTTCCTTGCGCTTTTCCTTGCCGTGGATCGCGGGCACGTAAGCCTGCACCACATTCTTTTCTCCCACCAGATTGGTGATGTAGGTGCGGATGCGGAAGCCTGCCGCGTCCGAATCCGTCAGCAGGATCAGGCCGTTTTTCTGCGCCAGCGCTTTGAACAGCTGCTGGCGCTTTTTGTCGCTGTAAATGCCAAAGCCGTCGGTCAGCAGGATCATGGCATCAGTCAGATGGGAAAGCCGGGCCGCATCGTATTTGCCTTCCACAATGAGCACCCGGCTGGTATGGATCATTTCATTTTCCTTCATCGTCCGCTCCCCGCCATTGCCAACCGGCACAGCGCTGTTTCCAGCAGAATCTGGTCATCGGTAGGCTGGCTTTTCAGGCTCTGGTCCAGTTCCAGAAGCACCTGCATACAGTTTTCGATCTGGCCCAGCGTGTAGTGCGAGGCCGTCTCGGCCGAACGCTTGAGCCGGTAGTCACTGCCCTTGTAGCCGAAATCCTTGAACACGGTGCCGTAAGGCTTGCGCTTTGCCGCGCCCAGCTTGACACGGTACAGGTCCACATAACTGCCGATCAGTGCCGCCGTGATGGCAATGGGCTCCTGCTGCAGGCGCAGCAAAGTCTGCAGCTTTTTGCAGGCACCTGTGGCGTTTTTGGCCGTGATCATGCGGATCATTTCAAACACATCCGCTTCCAGACTCACGGTGCCCATCTCGGCCACCATCGCTGCCGTGACCGTCTGGTACCCGGACAATGCACAAAGCTTGTCCACCTCATTTTCCAGCAGGAAAGGGTCCTCGCCGCAGCGTTCCAGCAGCGCCGCCGCTGCGCCGTCCGGCAGGCTGGTGCCCTGTTCTTTGGCCCGGTCGATCATCATCATTTTCAGCTCAAAGGGCTTCGGCTTTGCCAGTTCTTCGGTGTAGCCGATGCTTTTGCACTGCGCGATGAGCTTCTGCGCTTTTTTGTTCAACCTGAGCTTACTGCGCTCCAGCTCAAACACGCTTCCCAGCACCACCACGGCATTTTCCAGACTGGCAAGCGTGCTGCTGAGTTCTTCCAGATCTTTATCCCCATAGCTGCCGGGTTCCAGCTCCGGCAGCACCACCACACGCCGGGTCCCAAAAAAAGAAATGGTGCCCGCTGCCATGATGAGCTGTTCGATCTCCGGCGCACCGCCATCCAGAATGGTGGCGTCCTCGTCGCTGTCTGCGGTCAGGATGCGGGTGGCCGCTGCCACGGCCTGCCGCACCAGATACCGTTCACTGGAATAAAAATAGTAGACCGGGCAGCCCTTGTCTGCCAGCTGCCGGAGTCTGTTTTCGGTGGCCATGCAGGCACCCCCCTTTCCCCTCATGTTGTTCTATTGTACCACACTCTGCCCGGATTGCAAAGCATCACTCCGCTCTGAGCCCGCCATACCGCCGCAGGCTGAGGGACGAGGACTGCACTGCTCCGCCGGGCATCCAATCATACCGCCGCAGAGCCAGAACCTCTTTATACTGCACCGCCTCCGGCCTTGCAGGGGATGCCAGAAGCCACTGTGCCGAGACCGGCTGCGCCAGCTCCACCCTGCCGCTCAGGGTCACGAACTGCCGGTTGCCGATGGTCAGCCGCACAAGGCAGCCGTTCCGGGTGCGCAGGACCTCCACGAGTGCAGGCGTGCACTTTTGCTTTTGCGCGGTGTTCACAGACATTTCCTCTGCCAAAACGCTCTGTTCCGCTTCCAGCGCACAGGGCGTTTCCGGTTTTGTGCGCAGATCCACCAGCAGTTCAATTTTCCCCGCGCCCCGCCGGGCCAGCTGCTTCTCCACTGCATTCCGAACCGAATCCCCGCCCCGGAACAGTACCACAGCGGTATCGTTCTGGGTGACCACCACTGCCGGCGCGTTGGCGCTGCCCACAAGGTCGATGTGCACCACATCCCGGCTGAGGGCATTGCCCAGCCCAACGGAAACCGCCGCTGTCAGCACGATGCAGGGCACGGCCACCCGCAGACGCAGACGCCAGCGGAAGGCCAGCCAGCACAGCACGATGAGCACCAGACAGACAATGGCCGCATAGGACGTATCAAAGTAGAGCCCCGCGCCCGGTTTTGCCGCTATCCAGACGGCCCAGCGGTCGAGCAGGCCGGTCAAGGCTGCGGACAGTACGGAGAGCACACCATGCAGCGGCGCAAGGACGGGCACCAGCCCGGTGAACGCCGTGCCGAGGCCCAGCAGCATCATGGGCTGGATGAGCCAGAGGACCGTCACGCTGGAGACCACTGCCCAGCTGCTGACGCTCAGCCCGCGCAGCACCAGCACCGGAAAGGTCGCCGCAGACGCACAGACCGAAATGCAGACGCTTTCTGCAAGGCCCCAAAGGCGCTCCGGCAGTTTGAAATACCATGGGCGCTTCACCGGATTTTTTGCTTTTTTCCAGAACTGGCGGTACCATGCATCCCGGGTGCGGCGGATGCACGCACCGCCTGCCACCGTGCCCAGCACCGCCGCAAAGGAAAGCTCAAAGCCGATATCACACACGGCATAGCTGCTGCCTGCTGTCATCGCGATGCCAGCCACCGCCAGAGAGGTAAGGGTATCCGGCGGGGCGTACAGCCACACCCCCAGCGCACTGACCCACACCGCTGCCGCTGCACGGAGCACCGAGGGCGTAAAGCCGGTCACGCCCACCAGCAGCAACGCAAGCAGCGCCTTCCACACTGCTCTCAGGCGCAGCACCGCATAGCAGCGTTCTTTCTTCCTGCGTGCATCCAAGCGGAACACCTCACCGCACAGGATGGATACATGCATTCCGCTCACCACCAGCACATGGGCAAGGCCCGCGCCCCGGTAGGCGCTGCGCAGCTCCGGGGAAAGGTGCGTCCGGTCGCCCACCGTCATGGCCGCCAGCACGCCGCCGGTCTTGCCATCCATGCGGCGGCGCAGGGCTGCGCTGAGCCTTTGCTGCAGCCGGTGGGTGCGGGCGCGGAAGCTGCTGCTCTGTCCCAGCTGTTTGAAATCCGGTTTCTCCTCGTCCGGTTCTGCCAGCAGCACAATGCCGTCCGAATACAGGCCCACCCGGCTCTGCTGTGCCGGAACGGACAGCACAAATCTGCCCTGCACCCGCTGCCCCGCCTCACATTCCGGCAGAGTCTCGCATTCCACCCGGAAGGAGGTCTTTGCACCATTGATCTTCTCCACCCGCAAGACTGCGTCCACAACGCCGGGATAGTAAGAATCCGAAACGCTTTCCACCTCTGCCGTCAGCACCAGCGGGCGGGCGGCATATTGCACGCGGATGCGCTCCAGCCGGTTTGCCGTGTGCAGCACCGATGCCATGCCCACCGCAGCACCCAGCAGGATGCAGAGCGCCGCTTTGCGGGCAGCGTCAAAGATGCACAGCACCAGACAAACGGCAACAAAAAATGCCGCAAACGGCACAAAAAGCTCCGTTTGCGGCAAAAAAGCACACACGAACTCAACACCCAGCATTCCAGCGCAGAAAACGCAAAGCGGGCGTCGCATGGCAGCTTAGTGGAAGAACAGGGGCAGCGGCTCCAGGAAGATGATATCCTTGCGCTCAGCTGCATCGCCCTCGGCCAGAACAGCGGCCTGGCCCACAATGGTGCACTGGGTCTGCTCAGCCAGCGCATCCAGAGCCTTGAGCGAACCGCCGGTGGAAATGACATCATCCACCACCAGAACGCGCTTGCCGCTCATCTTGTCCAGCTCCTTGCGGTCGATGACCAGCTTCTGCTTACCGGCAGTGGTGATGGACTGATCCTCCACCACCACGGGGTCGGTCATATACAGCTTTTCGCCCTTGCGTGCACAGACGTAGGGCTTGCCGCTCTGGCGGCTCATCTCGTGAGCCAGAGGGATACCCTTGGCCTCAGCGGTCAGCAGGATATCAAAGTCAGGGCACTTTTTCAGCAGCTCGGTGGCAGCAGCCACGGTCAGCTCGGCGTCACCCAGCATGATAAAAGCCGCAATGTCCATGTGGTCATTCACCTTGCAGATGGTCAGCTCACGGGTCAGGCCTGCAACATGCAGGGTATAAGTCTCAGCCATAATTCAACGCTCTCCCTTTTTTGGAATCAGACGGGCAGCTTTTCGCCGCCCAGAACATGGAAATGCAGATGCTTCACGGTCTGGCCTGCGTCCTCGCCAACATTGGAAATGACGCGGTAGCCGTTTTCCAGACCCTGCTCCGCAGCCAGCTTTGCGATCACTGCAAAGATATGGCCCAGCAGTGCGCCGTCCTCTTCGGTCAGCGCAGCAGCAGAGGTGATGTGCTTTTTGGGCACCACCAGAAAGTGCACCTTGGCCTGCGGGTTGATGTCGTAGAACGCCACCACCTGCTCGTCCTCGTACAGCTTCTTGGAGGGGATCTTGCCCTCCGCGATCATGCAAAACAGACAATCTTCCATGGGGAACAACTCCTTCCTGATATTTTATAAACGTCCACGCCCTCTCAGGCCGCTTTGCGTCCAGCTTTCCCAAAGGGAGAGCCGGGCCTGAGGGCGGGCCCGTTTTCTTATTCGCCCAGAGCCTTCTTGACGATGGCGCTGACAGCAGCCAGAGCCTCATCGATCTTGGTCTCGTCCTTCAGGCCGGCCATTGCAAAGTCCGGCTTGCCGCCGCCCTTGCCGCCAGCAATGGCAGCAATCTCCTTGACCAGAGCACCGGCCTTCAGGCCCTTTTCCTGTGCCTGCTTGCTCACAGTGACAGCCATAGTGATCTTGTCCTCAGCCTTGCCTACCAGAACCGCCACAGCGGGCTTCACAGCCTTGTCGCGGATGGTATCGCACATGCCGCGCAGGGTGTCGCCGGTGGTGCCGGTGAAGTATGCAGAAGCGATCTTCACGCCGCCGATCTCTTCGGCGTTGTCGAACAGGCTGGTCACCTTGGAAGCGGCGACCTGTGCCTTGATCTCTTCCAGCTCCTTGGCCAGAGCCTTGTTCTCAGCCATCACGGCCTCGGCACGGACGGGCAGAGCGGTCACGTTGTTTGCCTTCAGGGTGTTTGCCACGGTATGCAGCATAGCCTCCTGCAGGTTTGCACGGATCAGCAGGTTGCGGCCGGTAACGGCCTCGATGCGGCGGATGCCCGCAGCAACGGAGGCCTCGCTCACGATCTTGAAGCCGCCGATCTGGGCGGTGTTCTTCACGTGGGTGCCGCCGCAGAACTCGGTAGACCAGCCCTCGATGTCCACAACACGCACGACCTTGCCGTACTTTTCGCCGAACAGAGCCATTGCACCCAGCTTCTTGGCTTCCTCAATGGGCATTTCCCGGACGGTGACGTTCATGGACTCGTAGATCTTGTCGTTCACGATCTTCTGCACGCGGGCCAGCTCCTCGGGAGTGACAGCGCTGAAGTGGGTAAAGTCGAAGTGAGTGATCTCTGCATCCTGATAGGAGCCTGCCTGATGCACATGGTCGCCCAGCACCTTCTTCAGGGCCGCGTCCAGCAGATGGGTAGCGCTGTGGGCACGGCGGACGCCCTTGCGGCGCTCGGCGTCAATGGAGGCCGTCACGGTCTCCCCCACCTTGAACGTGCCGGAAACCACCTTGCCGTAGTGCATGAACTTGCCGCCCTTGTTCTTCTGCACGTCGGTGACCTGGAAGGTGACGCCGTCGGCGGAGATGACGCCGTGGTCGGCCACCTGACCGCCCATTTCCGCGTAGAAGGGCGTCTTGTCCAGAACCACGATGCCGTCCACGCCGGTCATCAGCTCCTCAGCCAGCTCGTCCTCCACAACAAGGGCGACCACCTTGGCGTCCTCCACGGTATCGCGGTCATAGCCCACAAACTCGGTAGAGGGGATGTCCTTGCCGAACTCCACGCCGGCCCAGCCCAGATCGCCCAGCGCCTTCCGGGCCTCACGGGCGCGGGTCTTCTGCTCCTGCATCTCCTGATCGAAGGCGGAGCGGTCCAGCGTCATGCCGGCGTCCTCCACCATTTCGATGGTCAGGTCGATGGGGAAGCCGTAGGTATCGTACAGCTTGAAGGCGTCGGCGCCGGAGAAGGTGGTCTCCCCTTTTTCCTTGTGCTCAGCCAGCAGCTGATCGAAGATCTTCATGCCGCCGTCGATGGTCTTGGCGAAGTTCTCCTCCTCCACCCGGATGACCTTGGTGATATAGGCCTGACGCTCCCGCAGCTCGGGATAGTGGCCCTCGTTTTCGTGAACCACGGTGTCCACCACTTCATACAGGAAGGGATCGTTGACGCCCAGCAGCTTGCCGTGGCGGGCGGCCCGGCGCAGCAGGCGGCGCAGCACATAGCCCCGGCCCTCGTTGCTGGGCAGCACGCCGTCGCAGATCATAAAGGAAGCCGAGCGGATGTGGTCGGTGATGACGCGCAGGGACACGTCTTTCTCGCGGCTCTGGCCGTAGCTCGCGCCGGTGATCTCCGTGACCTTGTTCGTGATGTTCATCACCGTGTCGACGTCGAAGAGCGAATCAACGTCCTGGCACACAACGGCCAAGCGCTCAAGACCCATGCCGGTGTCGATGTTCTTCTGCTTGAGCTCGGTGTAGTGGTCGTGGCCGTCGTTGTCGAACTGGGAGAAGACGACGTTCCAGACCTCCATATAGCGGTCGCAGTCGCAGCCGACGGTGCAGCCGGGCTTGCCGCAGCCGTACTTTTCGCCGCGGTCGTAGTAAATTTCAGAGCAGGGGCCGCACGGACCGGAGCCGTGCTCCCAGAAGTTATCCTCTTTGCCAAGGCGGGTGATGCGGCTCTCGGGGATGCCGATCTCATCGCGCCAGATGTTGAACGCTTCGTCGTCCTTTTCATACACCGACGGATAGAGCCGCTCGGGATCGAGACCGACCCACTCCGGGCTCGTCAGAAACTCCCACGACCATGCGATGGCCTCGTGCTTGAAATAGTCGCCGAAGGAGAAGTTGCCGAGCATCTCAAAATACGTGCCGTGGCGCGCCGTCTTGCCGATGTTCTCAATGTCGCCGGTGCGGATGCACTTCTGGCAGGTGGTCACCCGGTGGCGGGGCGGCTCCTGCTCCCCGGTGAACCAGGGCTTCATGGGCGCCATGCCGCTGTTGATGAGCAGCAGGGAGGCGTCGTTCTGGGGGATGAGGGAGAAGCTGGGCAGGCGCAGATGCCCCTTTGTCTCAAAGAATTTCAGGAACATCTCGCGCAGCTCGTTGAGGCCGTAGTTCTTGTGCATGGACAGACCAAACTCCTATCTGTAAAAAATAAGCTCCGCCCCGGTTAGGGGCGGAGCAGGTTCACTCCACGGTACCACCCTAATTTGCCCCGGAAGGGGCATCTCAGTCATCCGGTAACGGGGATGGGGCGTCCCGGTCGTCCCGGGCAGCTCGGAAGTGGCGTGCAGGCCCGTGTCGCGGAGGGCTCTCACCGTCCCCTCTCGCTCGGCGCGGCGTGGCCTGCTTGGCTTCGTCATCGCGTTTCTTGTGATAGCTGAATTATTCTATCACATTTTTCGCCGTTGTCAACCGCTTTTTCGGCAGGAGCGAGCCCAAAAAGAAGAGCATGGGCGGCAGCAGGCCGGCCAGGAACATGGCCGCGAACCAGGCAGAGGACTGGAAAAAGGCGTTTACCCCGGCGTCCCTCAGGGAGCCTGAGAGCAGATCCAGGGTGAGGAGCATGAACAGGGCGGAAGGGCTGGCCAGCAG
>OHTA01001013.1_pt1 | contig 15738 bp, 17 predicted proteins | sample 1578851 | NCBI WGS metagenome assembly OHTA01 (sample SAMEA3879578, study PRJEB24766) | human gut metagenome | biome: human-associated habitat; feature: feces | place: USA | collected 1985/1987 | reverse complement strand
TCGGAATCCGTTCGTTAATCTCCTATGAAGGTGAAAATGCTACTGAGCTGATCGATGATTTTCATCAGGCTGTAGATGATTATCTGGAATTATGTAAAAAATCCGGTCAAACACCGGAAACCGCTTTCAAGGGAAGTTTTAATGTACGGATTTCTCCTGAGCTGCACAAAAAAGTATTTGTTTATGCAATGGCACATCAAATTTCCATGAACCGATATATCGAAGAAACACTTGCCAAATCTCCAGCAGCTCTCGAAGAAGTCTGATCTACATGAAAAACATGGCGGTTACAGCAGACACGACACTGCTGCCGCCACCGCCATTGCGCCTTCACACAAGGTAAGAAAATAGCCCGCAGTATCTCCGGTGATTCCACCAAATTCCCTGTAACTGCGCCAACGATAGTAACCGAACACTGCAAATGCCGCCGCCACCGCCAGAATTCCCGCCAAAAGCGAAAGCCAGAGCATAAACAGTACACACAACAACGTCTGTGCATAAAGTGCCCCTTTTACCCCACGCTCATGTGCGGTACTCGCAAAATGATAGAGCATCCCATCCGTTTTTGCGGAACGGAAGGAGACCACGCTCAGGCCACTCAGACAGCGGGACAGGAAAAATCCACAGCAAAACACTTCCAGCGCACGATAATCCACAATCTGGGAAAGAGCCGCCACATAAATCAACCCGAATTCCGCCAACTTGATCACGGAAAAAGCTCCAATGTGGGAATCCTTTAAAATTTCCAGTTTTCGCTCCCTGGGCTGATACGAATGCAATGCATCCATGGTATCCATAAACCCATCCACATGGAAGCCCCCGGTGATAATAAGCGGGAGCGCAGCTGATATCAGAATAAATGCAAGCGTACTGATTCCCAATAACGCAGACAACCAAAACCATCCCCAGAGGATAGCACCGATCACTGCCCCGATCCACGGAAAAAAGCACATGCTGTAACGCATGTCTTCTTCTTTCCACACAAATTGTGGCATCGGAATTTTTGAATAGGTGGAAAACGCCACCGCGATTCCTCTAATGATGTGCATAACCTGCTTCCTTTCTCTCTTTTACCGGAACCGGAATCCCTACAACGACTTCGGTCACCGTATCCGCCAACGCCGCCACTCCCGTATTGATGCGTCCGAGTGCACGGATATATGCCTGCGTTGTCGCATCATAGGAAATGCCATCCTCAAACACGTTATTACTGACGATCACCAACTCGTCCACTTTTGTGGAAAGGTTTTTGATTCCCTGCAATATGAGTCCGACAACCACATCTTCCGAAACGATGTCCGCACCGGAAAACATCTCATTTGCAACCAGATTGGACATACATTCCAGCAGGGCACAGCGAGGACGTTCCGTAACATTTTGCCCTGCGCGATCCGGTGGTTCCATGGCTTGCTGTGCTCTTTTCGAAAAATCTACTTCCCCGATATCCCGCGGCTGTTCAATCGTAACAAATCCTTTTCCCGCGCGAAGTCTCCGGTGTCTTGCAACTTTTTTTTCGCCCTCCGCATCGTACACCTGCATGGTTGCGATATAATATTTATTCGTTTTTCCATCCAGCAGATGCTCTGCGTAAGCCGATTTTCCGCTGCCGCTTCCACCCAAAACCAAAGTGATCATTCTGTTTCCCCATACCGCTCGTACTGCGCAATTTCCATCGTATCAAATGTTGTCTGATCCTCGTAGAGTGCCAGTGCCAGATCCAGAAGAGAAAACAGCATCACGGCTCCTGTGCCTTCCCCAAGCCCCAGTCCTGCATCAATAACCGGATGAAGTTTCAATTCCTCCGCGATCCATTTTGCCGCGGGTTCCTTGCTCAGATGGCTCGGCAGAACAAATTCCCGCACACCCGGCACGATCCGCTCCGCCACCAGTGCCGCGACCGATGAGATCAGCCCATCCAGAACGACCGGCACATGATACAGTGCTCCGCCGATGCATACACCTGCCATTCCCGCGATATCCAGACCACCGAATGCCGCCAGCATGGAAAGTGCATGCTCTGACCGGATCTCTTTTTCATATTTCTCCAGTGCCTGCGCAATGACCTGCTGCTTGCGCAACAGCCCCGCGTCGTTTAATCCGGCACCACGCCCGGTCACTTCTTCTGCTGTGCGTCCGGTCAGTGCCGCCACAAGCATGCTGCTCGTCGTCGTATTTCCGATTCCCATCTCTCCGGTACCGATCAGCTGATAGCCTTTGTCTTTGCACTCCCGGACCAGATCAATTCCCACAGACAATGCCTGCAACGCTTCTTCCTCTGTCATTGCAGGTTCCTGCAGAAAATCGCGCGTGCCCTGCATCACTTTGCAGTCGCGCACCCCCGGCAGCGTTTCTTTTGTGTTGATTCCAATATCGACCGGGATCACATCCACACCGGCGCGGCGCGCCATTTTGCCAACCGAGCTTGCCTGCTGCCCCATAAATCCTGCAACCACCGCGGTCACTTCCTGTCCGGACTGGCTGACTCCTTCTGCGACAACACCATTATCTGCGCACATGGTGAGGATCACTTTTTTTTCAATGGAAAGGCTGCTGCTTCCTGTGATTGCGCCGATCTGCGCAAACATTGTCTCAAACTGCCCCAGACCATCCAGCGGTTTGGCAATTTTGTCCCAGCTTGCTTTTACCTGCGCGTAGATCTGTGCGTCCGGTGGAATAATTTTAAGTTTCTCCATTTCTTTTCCTGTAATCAAATATTTTCTCCTGTTGCAATTGTAAATTGCGCAAATGCAATTCCCTGTTTCTTGCTTCTTTCAGCCATGAAATGTATGATAAGAAAAAGGAGGTGCTGATATGAATAAAACCAAAATTGATAATCAAACTATCGCTCACATTCTTCTTGATTTAAGACAAAAACATCATCTTTCCCAGGAACAGCTTGCTCAAACATTAGGCGTTACTCGTCAGGCCGTATCGCGATGGGAAATGGGAATCTCTGTTCCAAACATCCATACCCTGCTCTTAATCAGTGAGCAATTCCATGTTCCAATTGACACAATGCTCAAAAAACCAGATGCTTCAGCAGAAAACCAAAATAAAATCCAAAATTCTGCTAAAAGAACTCCCTTTATTTTTATGACCATAACCGGAATTTTCCTGTTGTGTGTGCTTCCATTTCTGGGTCAATGGGAACAATTCAAATATATGGATCTCTATGGTCGTGCATATGCCGATTCCTATCACTATATTTTCGAATACCCACTGTCCATTCTTCTGGTATTATCCATTGTCCTGATTTGTGTCGGGATCTATAACATTGTAAAAATCAAGAGGAAATCCGACTCTCCTGCAAAATAGAGTATACATACTCCATATCCAGATGCTCCCGCAATCCCTGTGCGAGCTTGTCATACTGCTGTTCCTTAAATGCATGGTAATCGCCGCCTGCCTCCGGTTTCCATGATACCCTTTTTTTGTCGGCCAATGCCTGTACTATGCGCACGGCAATGTCTCCATCGTCAAAAATGCCGTGCACATAACTGCCGTATACGCCGGGTGCTTCGCTGCCTTTTTCCATGCGCTGTACCCCGTCGGTTCTGCCATCTGCCAGCTGTACCAGTGGCGTCTGATGTTCCCCGGTGGAAACCGTTGTCTTTCCCATATGAATCTCATAGCCGGAAAATTCCAATCCGGAAAGTGTGGAAAAAATACCGGTTACATTCTCAAATTTTCCACGTGTCTGCGTACGCATTTTTTCCGGCATCAGGGTCGTGTCGGTGTCGATCAGTTCCATACCACGCAGGGGTAGTGCCCCGTCGCGCCTTATGCGCTCCACGGCAATTGTATCCGGCTCATGAGAAATTGCTTCGCAATGAGCCGGATAGAGCGGTTCGCGTAGCGAATTCTCATTCTCTACCCCATGTGGGTCCGAAATGGTACGCCCCAGCATCTGATAGCCACCGCAGATCCCCCAGACCGGGATATGCGCCGCCAGCTTTTTGACCGCGGCTTCCAGACCGTTCTGCCGCATCCAGCGCAGATCCCCCATCGTATTTTTGCTGCCCGGCAGAAAAATCATATCCGGCTGCCCCAGTTCCTGCACCGAAGAAACATAGCGCACGGACACATCCTCCAGCCGTTCAAATACGTTAAAATCCGTAAAATTGGAGATCCGTGGAAAACGGATCACTGCCAGATCTATCACGCCTACATCGTGGTTGTCCAACTGGCCGCTCAGACTGTCCTCATCCTCAATGGACAGATGCATATACGGCACTACGCCGGCAACCTTCACACCGCCGCGTTCCTCCAGCATCTCCACTCCCGGATCAAGGATCGTCTTATCCCCGCGGAATTTATTAATAATCAGACCCTTCACACGGGCTTTTTCATCCTCTTCTAAAAGCATCAAAGTTCCCAAAAGCTGCGCAAACACACCGCCACGGTCGATATCCCCCACCAGAAGCACCGGTGCATCGACCAGTTTTGCCAGCCCCATATTGACAATATCATCCGATTTCAGATTGATCTCTGCCGGGCTTCCCGCCCCCTCCATCACAATAATGTCTGCCTGCTTTTCCAACTCCGAAAAAGCCTCGCAGATCGTCGGAACCAGCTTTTTCTTATACGCAAAATAATCCCGCGCCCGCATATTTCCGAGCACCTCACCCTTTACGATCACCTGTGATCCAACATCATTGGTCGGTTTCAACAGGATGGGATTCATAAGCACGGAAGGCTTCACACCCGCCGCTTCCGCCTGCATGACCTGCGCGCGCCCCATCTCCAGACCGTCTTCGGTGATGTAGGAGTTGAGCGCCATATTCTGTGATTTAAACGGTACCACGCGATAGCCATCCTGCGCAAAAATACGGCAAAGTCCTGCAACGATCAGGCTTTTTCCGGCATTTGACATCGTGCCCTGCACCATGATTACTTTTGCCATGTTTGTTTCCTTCCTGCTAACCAGCAATCACAACCCTGCAATCCTTCTTGAAACATGCAATTCCATATTTGATAAAATCACGCATTCCGTCCTGCTTCAGCTTATCGACATATGATTTTTCTTCCATCTGTTTCAAAGCTTCGGCACATGCAGCATCCAGATCTCCATTCCCGGCATATTTCAGTTCAATCACAATTCCTGTTCTGTTGTTCGGCACCTCAACAAGAATATCGCTGTAGCCGGTTCCTGACTCTGCATTTGACTTTATAAGCCAGTTTGCTTTATATCCTAAAAGCCCAAGTAAAATGCCATGGTAAAAATTTTCTTTCTTTTCCTTTGCAACTGCTGTATCACGTATACTTATGGTATTCCAAAGATATTCTCCAAAGAGCTGCTCTATTTTTTCTGTATTTTTTTCTAAAAACGCATTACAGAATTCTTCCAGTCTCTTACCGTCATTCGCGGACGTATCCCGGAACCATTCCCTGATTTTCTTGATAAAAAGATTTTTTATCTCTTTATTGGGAATTGCCAAACGTATCTTTCCATCCGCTGTACGCCCCTGTTTTGTCAGATATCCGGTCGTAAAAAGTACGCTCCACAGATTTCCAATGTTTTTATCAAGCTCATCATACGTAAGTTCCTGTGAAAGTTCCTTTTCAATACACTCTCCCGCGATCAGACGCTCAATTTCATCCTTGGTCTGCACATCCGCCTTATCGATCAATCTGCGGACGATCGCATTTCCACTCGAATTAGACCAGTAATCCTGTGGTTCGACCGTTTGATCATAGTTAAGTTCATCCACATAATTTATGACATCCCATGGACAGTACACATCCGCATTTCCAAAGTGATAGCCATCATACCATTCCTTTGTTTCCGGAAAATGTGAAGCCAGACCATACGACGCAAGGAGGTTTTTTACCTCATCATCTGTGAATCCAAACTGTTCATCAAATCTGGAATCCATAATAGAAAGTACCTTAAAATTATTCAATCCTGTAAATATACTTTCCTTCGATACTCGCAGACATCCCGTCAGAAATGCAAACTGTAAATAATCATTCGTCTTTAATGCCTGACCAAAAAGACCTCTGATCAGAGAAACCATTTCACGATAATATCCATTCTGATATGCTTTATCCAGAGGAACATCATACTCATCTATGATAATTACTGCCTTTTTCCCATGATGTTTATATAAAAGCTGTGACAGTTTACGGATGCTGTCTTTTATATTCTCATCCGTACCTGTAAGCATTTTAGCGAAATATGCCTTATCCTCGTCCGTAAGTGCATCACTTGTTTTGAGATAATAATGCCGGTCCATTTCATTGGCAAGAATCGTGCCGAGCATCCTCTTCGCATCCGCAAATGTCAGCCCCTCCACTCCTTTGAGCGTGAGAAATATCACTGGATACTTTCCCATGTACGCATCGCATAGTTCTTTATTCTTTGCAATATATAAGCCTTCAAACAGTGCAGCATCTGCACCGATTTCAAAAAAACTTTTCAGCATGCTCATATTCAATGTCTTGCCAAAACGTCGCGGACGGGTGAACAGTGTTACTTCCCCCCAATTCATCAGAATCTGTTCTATGAGATTTGTCTTGTCAATGTAATAAAATCCGTTCCTGCGTATTTTTTCAAAACTGTCAATTCCTACCGGTAATTTCAAAGTATTTACCATATGAACCTCCAACAAACAGATCATTTTGCCATATTTACATATAGTATAACTGATTGACCGGGTAATTACAATTTCCTTTCATTAAACGGTCACCGAAATACACTGTCATGATTTACGCTCCATTCGCTCCATTCCAAAAACATTTTCTTGAAAAGATCCCCATGTTCCGTTAAGATGATATTGTAACGAAAAACAATATATCAGGGAGGTAGTTATGAACTATACAATTGAAGGAGCACCAATGCCTGTCGTAATCTGCAACTTAGAGGGCGGCGAAACCATGCTCACGGAGAAGGGCGCAATGTCGTGGATGTCCCCAAATATGAAAATGGAAACCACAACAGGCGGCGGAATCGGAAAAATGTTCGGTCGTGCTTTTTCCGGTGAAAGCATGTTTATCAACCGTTACACCGCACAGGGCGGCACCGGACTGATCGCATTTGCATCCAGCTTTCCCGGAGATATCCGTGCATTTGAAATTGCACCGGGGCAGGAGATTGTCGCCCAGAAAAGTGCCTTTCTCGCATCGACCGCTGGTGTGGAAATGTCTGTTTTTTTCCAAAAACGCATTGCCGGCGGTCTCTTCGGCGGAGAAGGATTTATCATGCAGCGTCTGTCTGGAAACGGCACCGTCTTTCTCGAATTTGACGGACACATCAAAGAATATGAACTCGCACCGGGACAACAGATTGTCGTCGATACCGGATACCTCGCAGCAATGACAGCCGGATGTTCCATCGATATCCAGACTGTACCGGGTGTAAAAAATATGCTCTTTGGTGGGGAAGGGATCTTTAATACCGTTATCACCGGACCGGGACGTGTATGGCTGCAGAGCATGCCGGTTGCACAGCTCGCTGGAGCGATCAGCCCGTTTATTCCAAATAAAAATTAATCATTTTCGAAAAAATCCCGGAGCCATTTCCCATGCTCCGGGATTTCATTTTATATCATTTTTCAAATTTTCCGAATCTCAAAACTGTTTTTTCCACGGGTTTTTACCTCATATAATACACTGTCTGCTTCCTTAAACAGTTTTTCATAAGGAACTTTCTCCGTCATATACACAGCACCCAGACTGATGGACAGCGGCACTGAACACCCGCCATATGTAAATGTCTGACACATGCTTCTGACCAGTTTATCCAGCTGTGCCTGAACACCCTCCTGATCACGGTTTTGTATACAGAGTACAAACTCATCCCCGCCAAACCGCGCCATAAGGACATGTGTTCCAAACACCAGACGCATCGTATCCGCTAAAAGTTTTAACGCCTCATCTCCTCCGGCGTGTCCAAGCGTATCATTGACAGACTTAAAGTTATCAATATCCATGATTGCAAACAGAAACGGCTGTTCTTTCCTGTCGTAAATGCTCCCGGCACCGATCCCGGAACGAATAAAACATCCGGATAATCCCTATCCTGAATCTGTTTTGACACCTCATTGTCATAATCCGAATACGACTGGTACTTCACCTCAATACCAGGATATTTCTTGTTAAACCCATCCAGGTACTGCTGCATATCCTGCTGGGAGATATTGGATGCTACCGAAATCGTTCCCCTGATTTCGTTTTTCTGCGCAGCATGTGCCACACTTCCAAAGTCTGCCGGAAACTGTAACAGCACAAGCAGCGTCAAAAGCACCGCCACCACACGCCTTTTCTTCCACTTTTTCATCTTTCTCATCCTTCTTTTGCAGCCTTACCGCGCTTCATATGTTCTGGATACACGCTTATACTCTGCCGGTTCCGTAATCTGTTCCACAACGATATCTCCGTCTTCCGCATCACGGTATCGATACAGATACACACCTTCCTGAATCTCATCCTCCTGAATGAGGGACACTGCCATATAGTGTTTCTCCTCAACTGTAAAGGTATCCATGATGGCAAACTCTTTTTCCGTCCCATCCGAAACCGGAATACGGATTACTTCATACTCTTCCATAATATCTCTCCTTTATCGTGGTACTTTCGTAAACAGTGCAAAGGCATTTTCCCGTGTGGTCTGTTCGACCTCTTCCGGGGAAATGCCTTTAATTTCCGCAATTTTAGCAATCACATACGGAATATTCCGCGAATCATTGCGCGTTCCCCGGCGTGGTTCCGGTGCCATATACGGGCAGTCGGTTTCGAGCACTATGCTCGAAAGAGGAATCGTTTCCACGGTCTTTACCAGCTTTTTGGCATTTTTAAAAGTCACAACACCGCCTACACCGATGAAATATCCCATCTTTACATATTCCTGTGCCATCTCCGGCGAATAGGAATAACAGTGGATCACGCCCTTTATGCCATCCTCATATGCCTTTTCCATGATCTTCATGGTATCTTCTGCAGCATCCCTCGAATGAATAATCACCGGAAGATCTGCCTGTTGAGCCAGTGCAAGCTGCCGTACAAACCAATACCTCTGCTTCGCCTGTATCTCCGGTTCCTTATCCCAGTAATAATCCAGTCCGATCTCACCCACGGCAACTGTCTTTTGCAGCGTTGTCTGCTGTCTGAGCCATGCATAAGTGTCCTCATTTAAATCATCCACGTCACTGGGATGTACGCCCACCGCAGCATAAAGAAAAGGGTATTCCTGCGCCAGCGAAAGTGTTGTCTTTGTCGTTGCAATGGAAGACCCTGCATTAATCACCGGTGAAATGCCGCGCTGCGGTAAATCCGCAAGCAGCATCTCCCGGTCCGTATCAAATTTTGCATCATCGTAATGTGCATGTGTCTCAAAAATCATAAGAAGTGCCTTTCTATCAGATCAAGTTCCTCCATGATGATACAGTTTGGAAGTGTATCCGAAGCCACCATGCCCCGCACCTGGGCATAATCCATCCAGCGCACACTCTCAATTTCTTCGGTCTGCAGTTCAAATTCCTCTGCTTCCCGATCCAGCCAGAGCAGATAAACATTTGAAATCTGATGATCATGAAATGGCTGTCTGTGAAATTCGCTGTCAACATCCTTATGCACCTGTCCGCAATAAATCAGATCCGACTCCTGCACTGTCACATTTAATTCTTCTTTCAACTCCCGAATTGCTGAAGGAATGTAATCATCCCCTGCCGGTATATGTCCGGCACTGGAAATATCATAGCAGCCCGGAAATGAATCTTTCTGCATACATCTCTTCTGCAGCAAAAGCTGAATCCGTCCGTTCCTGTTGCGGGCAATCCAGACATGGGATGTGCGGTGCCGTACCCCTTCCCGGTGGGCCTCCGCGCGTTCTACGGTTTCACCGGTTGGTGTGCCGGTCTCATCTACAACATCAAGGATTTCCATATTTATGCCTCCTATTTCTACTTATCCGCCCCAGCCACTTACATGCGTCTAACAGATCTCAGCACCGCTTGGCATCGGTTTCTCCGGTGTCATCAGAGAAAGTGTACCGTTTTCATCCTCTGCACACAGCAGCATGCCCTCGGACAATACTCCAGCAAGTTTTGCCGGCTTTAAGTTCACAAGAACCATAACCTTCTTGCCAACCATCTCTTCCGGTGTGTAATCTTTACGGATACCGGATACAATCTGCTTTACAGTGTTTCCGATTTTTACCTGAGAGCAAAGCAGCTTCTTTGACTTTGCAACTGCCTCACAGGAGAGAATCTCTCCCACCTGGAACTGCATCTTCGTAAAATCATCAAATGTGATCTCTTCCTTCGGATCCATATCAATGGCTGCTTCATCTGCGGACTCTCCGCCATTTAATGCTTTCTGCTCTTTTTCGTATTCTTCCTTCTGCTTTGCCTGAATGGCATCCACTTTTGGCTGGATCTCTTTTGCGTCAATTCTTGCAAAAAGGATCTCCGGAGCATCGGTTACTTTTGTTCCATCCGGATACAGTCCAAACTGATTGAGTTCATCAAAATCACGCAATGATGTCGATAACTGCGCCACGATTTTTTCTGCGGTTTCCGGAAGGAATGGGTGCAGAAGACTTGCGCCGATCGTGATGGACTCGGTCAGATTGTAAAGGACCTCAGCCAGACGGTCTTTCTGTGCCTCGTCTTTTGCCAGTACCCACGGGGTTGTCTCATCAATATATTTATTGCAACGGCGGAACAGTGCAAATACTTCGGAAATTGCATCTGCCACACGAAGTTTTGCCATCTTCTCTGCAATACGGTCACGGGTTGCTGTCACAACAGCTTTCAGATCTGCATCCACTTCACCGGTGACTCCTGTGGATGTGACCACACCACCAAAATATTTATTGCTCATGGAAACGGTACGGTTTACCAGATTTCCAAGAATATTTGCCAGGTCAGAATTAAAACGCTCAATGACCAGATCCCAGGTAATCACGCCATCATTCTCAAACGGCATCTCATGCAATACAAAATAGCGGGTAGCATCTACGCCAAACAGATCTACCATGTCATCCGCATAGATTACATTTCCCTTGGATTTGCTCATCTTATCCCCGCCCTGAAGCAGCCACGGATGACCAAATACCTGCTTTGGCAGTGGCAGATCCAGTGCCATCAGAAAGATTGGCCAGTAAATGGTATGGAAACGGACAATATCTTTTCCGATCAGATGCAGATCAGCCGGCCACAGCTTCTTAAACTGATCTGTGGAACCATCCGGATCATATCCAATCTTTGTGATATAGTTTGTCAGTGCATCCAGCCAGACATATACGACATGTTTCGGATCAAAATCTACCGGAATTCCCCAGCTGAAACTGGTACGTGATACGCACAGATCCTGCAGTCCCGGAAGCAGGAAGTTATTCATCATCTCATTCTTGCGGGAAACCGGCTGAATGAAGTCCGGATGGGTATTGATATAATCAATGAGCCGGTCTGCATATTTACTCATCTTAAAGAAATAAGCTTCTTCTTTGGCAGGCTGCACTTCCCGTCCACAGTCCGGACATTTGCCGTCTACAAGCTGGGATTCTGTCCAGAAAGACTCACAAGGTGTACAATACATTCCCTCATAAGATCCCTTATAAATATCACCCTGATCATAAAGCTTTTTAAAAATCTTCTTTACACATTTCTCATGATCCTCATCCGTGGTACGGACAAAGTTATCATAAGAAGAATTCACAAGATCCCAGATCCGCTTTACCTCACCGGAAACCTGATCTACAAATTCTTTCGGTGAAATATCTGCTGCCTCTGCTTTTTCCTGAATCTTTTGTCCGTGTTCATCAGTTCCGGTCTGAAAATAGACATCATAGCCTTCGGCTCTCTTATAACGCGCAATTGCATCCGCAAGAATAATCTCGTACGTGTTTCCGATATGCGGCTTACCTGAAGTATAGGCAATCGCGGTTGTCATATAAAACTTCCCTTTATTTTCTGCCATGTCCTTGGCCTCCTTATCTCACATTCGCTCTCCCCATTTTACCGAATTCCACGCCATTTGTAAAGTATCCCCTATTCGTCCGTTTTTCTGTTTATTCAAGAATATTTTCTTATATGCCAAGAATTTCTTGCTGACCTGTTTTTCCGTAGACTAATATGCTTTTATCCAGTTTTTTCCAGTACAAAACTGCCAAAGATAAATGAGAAGGAGCACCAACATGAAAAATATACAAATCGGGGCAGCCTTAAAGACGATGCGAAAAAATCGTGGCTGGACGATCCATGACGTAGTTGTACAGCTGAATGACCTGTACAATATCGCAGTCGCCGAAAAAACCGTGTACGGATGGGAAAGCGATCAGGCCTATCCTCGCACGGAAACACTGCTGCTGCTCTGTGAACTGTATCAGAGTGACACATTCACCGGAAATCTCCTGCACATCCCTGCAGACAAATCCTTCCCGATCACTGCAGATGAACGGCATGTCATCGAAATGTATCGCCGGCATCCGGAACTACAAAGTGCTGTAAAACGCGTGCTTGATGTTCCCGTCAAAAAACCTTCTGCAAATTAAAGTCCTGATATCCTGTCCCCTGTAAAAACTATTTTCCAAAATTCATCCTGTCACAGAAGTTTCTATCTCATGCAGATATAAATCACATAAACCACATATAAAACCAGCATCACAATACCTTCTTTTCTGCTGATTTTTTCTTTTGTCCATGCAAAAATCCAGATCAACAGACTGAAAACAATCAAAATAATAATATCTATGATGTTTTCCATCAAAAACGGCATCGGACTGATAACTCCCGCCAGACCAAGTACAAACAGAATATTAAAAATATTAGAGCCTATGGCATTTCCAAGTGCCATATCCACTTCATTTTTGCGGGCTGCAACAACAGATGTCACAAGTTCCGGAAGCGAGGTTCCAATAGAAACAATGGTCAGTCCTACCAGCGTCTGGCTCATTCCAATTTTTAATGCAATATTGCTGGCACTGTCCACAACGACATCCCCGCCGATCACAATACCGGCTACACCAACCACAAGGAACAACAGGCTTTTTGGCATCGACATCACTTTCTGTGTCTCTGCCGCTTCAATCTCTTCACTTTGCGGTTGCCCGCCTTCTTTTCCTGCTTTCAATGCCATACGAATCATTGTTCCGATAAATATGGCAAAAAACACCAGAAATACAGCACTGTCAAAACGTCCCAGTTTCATTCCCACACCACCGAATATCATAAGCAGCAACGCTGCAAACACGGAATATGGGAAATCACGTTTCAATGTAGCTTTCTGTACGGCAACCGGAGTCATTATGGCACAAAAACCGATGACCACCATCATATTAAAAATATTAGACCCGACCACATTACTGATTGCCAGCGTATTCTTATGCTGGATTGCTGCAACAACGGAAACCGCAGTCTCTGGAAGTGAGGTTCCCATGGCAACAATCGTCAGGCCAATAATAATAGCCGGAACATGAAACCGTTTTGCAATACTGGAACTTCCTTCCACAAAGATATCTGCACCTTTGACAAGAAAGAAAAATCCCACAATCAAAAAAATAACCGCCAGCGGCATGGAACATGTTGAAATAAATTCTGTCATATCTTTTCCCTCTTTCTGTAAAATAATGTGTTAAAAGGCAATAATGCCCAAGTGCTCCAATAGTATTTTCAAACCAATAAGTATGAGGATTACCCCACCTGCAATCTCTGCTTTTCTTTTGTAGCGGGTACCGAAGAAATTACCGACAACCACTCCGATGACCGATAATACAAATGTCGTGCATCCGATAATCAGACAGGCTTCCATGATGGATACATTTAAAAAGGCAAATGTAATACCGACTGCAAGTGCATCGATACTAGTTGCAACTGCAAGAAGCAGCATCTCTTTGTGATCCAGCGGCAGATCTTTTGCTCCAATTTCCTGCACGTCTTTATCACGAACCGCTTCAATCACCATCTTTCCACCGATAAACAGCAACAGGAAAAAGGCGATCCAGTGATCAACCGAAGTAATGTATTTCTGAAAGCGGATTCCCAGCGCCCAGCCGAGAAACGGCATCAGTGCCTGAAATCCTCCGAAATACAATCCAATCAGAAACGCATGTTTTTTGTTGATTTTTTCCATGCCAAGACCCTTGCAGACGGATACCGCAAATGCATCCATCGAGAGTCCGACACCAATCAGAAATAACTCGATTACCATTCTTATGTTCTCCTTTTGTGAAGGGATTCATACCTTGCGCTTCTGTCCTTATATATCAAAAAGAGACCCAATGTACACCAACGAAAAGCGCGACTGCAGCCACGTTTTTCCGGTGCACATGAGTCTCATTCTTTAAGGCTTGCCAGGTCAAAATGACCGGTATGTTGACAAGTCACACAATGTGCGAACTACTCCCTCACATACTTTTGTCTATGAATTAGGTAAACTATAACAAACGGTCTTTGAGTTAGTCAATACGAACTTCTTATTTACTGATGACTTTTGCAAACTTCTTCTTACCACGCTTTACGACCTTTCCTTCTCCGGCAAACTCGTCGAGCGTGTAACTGGTACTGATGTCTGTAACTTTCTCACCGTCCACAGAGACTCCACCCTGCTGTACGGCACGACGTGCATCGGAACGACTCTCACACAGAGAAGCCTTTACAAGAACTGCCATGATATCGAGCTTGTCATTGTACAGATCATCTGCAGTCACTTCAACCGTCGGCATATGTGCAGAAACCCCGCCGCCTGCAAACAGTGCATGGGATGCCTCTTTGGCTTTCTTTGCCTCTTCCTCACCGTGTACCAGTTTGGTCAGCTCATAAGCGAGAATCTCTTTTGCTTCATTCAGCTTGGCACCTTCCCATTTGTCCATCTCATCGATCTGCTCCAATGGCAGGAAGGTCAGCATGCGGATGCACTTTAACACATCGGAATCTGCCACATTTCTCCAGTACTGGAAGAAGTCAAACGGAGAAGTCTTGTTCGGATCAAGCCATACGGCACCGGACTGTGTTTTTCCCATCTTCTTTCCCTCAGAGTTTAAAAGCAGATTGATCGTCATGGCATACGCATCTTTTCCAAGCTTCCGGCGGATCAGTTCCGTACCACCGAGCATGTTGCTCCACTGGTCATCTCCACCGAATTCCATGTTACATCCATATTTCTGGTACAGTGTGTAGAAATCGTAACTCTGCATAATCATGTAATTAAACTCCAGAAAGCTTAATCCTTTTTCCATACGCTGCTTGTAACATTCTGCTGTCAGCATGCGGTTTACGGAAAAATGTGCACCAACATCACGCAGTACATCAATGTAGTTTAAATCCATCAGCCAGTCGGCATTGTTTACCAGCATTGCCTTGCCTTCTCCGAAATCGATGAAACGGCTCATCTGCTTTTTAAAACAGTCTACGTTGTGCTGAATGGTCTCCGGTGTCATCATCTGACGCATATCGGTACGTCCGGACGGGTCTCCGATCATAGCGGTACCGCCTCCGATCAGGGCGATCGGTTTGTTTCCTGCCATCTGCATCCGTTTCATCAGGGTCAGTGCCATGAAGTGACCTGCGGTCAGACTGTCTGCGGTGCAGTCGAATCCGATATAGAACGTTGCTTTTCCATTGTTTACCAGGTCTCTGATTTCATCTTCGTCGGTTACCTGTGCCAGAAGGCCTCTGGCGATCAGTTCGTCATAAATCTGCATTTTGTTTTTCTCCTTTTTTCGGTTGACTTTCGGGTATGTGTTACCGTCTGGGACCAAAGTTTTTTATACAAAAAGACTCCCGTCCTTTCCGATTCAAA
>OHTA01000987.1_pt1 | contig 16133 bp, 10 predicted proteins | sample 1578851 | NCBI WGS metagenome assembly OHTA01 (sample SAMEA3879578, study PRJEB24766) | human gut metagenome | biome: human-associated habitat; feature: feces | place: USA | collected 1985/1987 | reverse complement strand
AAGCATAGAAACCCTAAAAGCATAATTCGTACAGTATCTTAGCTGCGTAGCGTTAGCTCATCGGGAGAGCCTCTGCCGGGCGGGCCAATCCCCATGCGCCGGTCGCCTTCCAGTATTATAAAATACGAAGCAATCCATACTTACTGCGCAGCATCAGGAGCCACATACGAGTATGCATTGGACATCTTTGCAGCATTGTTTGTCAGAGTGACAGCCTCTCTGTAGTAGGCAACGACAGGAGTGCCCTTATCCACAGCGTTGAACAGCTGCTCTGCAAAAGCAGGCGGCACATTGATACATCCGTGTGAGCCGGAGGTTTTGTAAATTGTTCCTCCGAAGGTATCACGCCAGCTGGCATCATGGATACCTATATTGTAGGCAAACGGCATGAAATAGCTGACAGGAGAAGAGTATCCCTCGCCGACAAGAGTAGCATTTCTCTGCTTGTAAACAATCTTGTATACACCATCTACGGAACCATTCTGACGGGCGAGATTACCTGATACGAAATCAGACTCCATCTGGAGAGCACCATCCTTGTAATACCACATGTGCTGCTTTGTGTAGTCAATTTCTATGTATGTATTACCTATGTCGTCAGCGCCTCGGTAGAGTGCTGTCTGCTCGTAAACAGGCGCTCTTTCCACTGGCTTGCCTCCCTCTAAATCTGAAAGGAGCTGGGCTTTCTCATTTTTCTTGCTGACTACCCATCCGTAGTCTCCACCACCTATTTCAATAGTGTCACCGGACGATGTCTTGAATGAGCGTTTGCGGCCGAAGGTATTGTACTTGGAAGCAAGCTGCTGGACATATTTAGTGATCTTGGCATCATCTATGCTCACGCTGCCGTCATCTGAGATGCTTAGCATATCAAGGATTTTGGCTGAGTCAAGTTTCTCATCGGCACCTTCAATTTTGTATGTGACGGTTGAAGCAGTGTATTTGTCGAGGGCTTCTTTTTCATTTTTGATTGTATCGCTTTCCTTTGTGATTTTTGGAGCTTCATAACAGTCATCGTTTAAGGCAAGCTTTGGAAGCTCATTGTCCAGGGCATTCTTTACCTCGGCAAGGATGCTGTCATATATCGGCTTGCAGCCTTTTTTCTCTTCAATCACATTGTATTCGCCGTCTTTTATCTCGATATGGGCATCCTCCGGATTTTCAATGTAGTCATCACTGAAAATATCAAGAGCCTTGAGCTTTTCCGCCAAAGCGGCATCGTCATATTTTGACGAACCCTTTAGAGTATAGTTTTGAGCTTTGAAAAGACTGACAGGCCATGTAAAAGCATTCTGGCTTTTTAGGATTTGCTCCTCGTCACCGTTTGAGACATATTCATAGGAAAAATCAGGTCCCTTAAGTGAAAAGCTGTTGCCTTTTCTGTCAGTGATTGTGAGCAGATAGTCGCGGCTTAGGGCTGTATTTTTTTCTAATGCATCTTTTGCAGTTTTACCTGCGTATTTTACAGAGTTAATCTTTGTGTTGAACAGGTAGTGGCTGCTAAAATAAAAGGCAAAGCCAAGATAAACAGCCAAAAGCACACCAAGCACAACGGCACAGGTTATAAGCACTTTTTTCTTCATGTAAATCGTCCTCCTTGGAGATATGCTGTTGCTGCCCACACCGGGGTGTAGGCGGCAACTAAAAATCAGTTACATTTGTGAAGATGTGACACATCCATATAGTCAGGCAGACCATTCTTGTAGGCTACAGCAGTTTCTCCCTGAATAAGTGGCTTTAAGTATTCGATAAGCTCAGGCTTCACATCATTGCCCGCATCATTAATCCACTCTCTTGGCACAGACTTGGCCTCGTTTGCGATATCCTTGATAGCAGAATATGTGTATTCCACCTGATAAGGATTATTTGAGATGCGCTTTAAGCATACCATTGATGCGGTCACACCCTCTGCTGCAATCATGACACCCTTTTTACCCTGAGCAAAAGATTCCTCGATATCGGTTAATGATGCAAGGTGTGAGGCACAGCGCTGGAGCACATTTACCTCTACAGAGCGCACCTTGACACCGATGTTTTCTTTCACGATGAACTCAAGAGCCTTTCCGGCACCGCTTAGCTGCTGGTGTCCGAACTGGTCACATGCGGCCTTTGATGATGTAATGTATGAGCCGTCTGCGTCATGTATTCCTTCGGATACGGCAACTATCACATTGTTAGTGTGCTTGAGGGCTTCTTTTATATCGGCAACAAATTTGTCCTTGTCGAAATCCACTTCAGGCAGATAGATGAACTGAGGCGCTGTATTGTACTCATTACGTGCGAGAGCGGAAGCGGCAGTGAGCCATCCTGCGTCACGTCCCATGATTTCAACGATTGTCACACTCTTAACAGCATAGATAAAGGTATCATGGGCTATCTCAAGCATGCTTGATGCGATATATTTGGCGGCAGAGCCAAAGCCCGGAGTGTGGTCTGTCATGCACAGATCATTGTCAATGGTTTTTGGAATCCCTATAATTTTCACATCACTGTTGATTTTTTTTGCATAATCGGATAACTTTAATACGGTATCCATCGAATCATTTCCACCGATGTAAAAGAAAGCTTTTATAGAAAGCTTATCGAACTGGTGGAAGATGTATACATATGGTGAATCATCATCCTTGTAATCAGGGAGCTTGTGGCGGCATGAGCCAAGATACATGGCAGGTGTGGTCTTAAGCTTTTCAAGATTAGCATCATCTGCAAAAATATCTGACAGATTGAGATAATTCTCATTTAATATGCCGAGTATTCCGTTTACGGCGCCATAGCAGATATCGTATTTCTCGGAGCTTTTTACTCCTGCGATGACTCCTGCAAGGCTTGCGTTGATTGCAACAGTTGGACCGCCTGACTGGGCGACGATACAGTTAGACTGATTCATTGTAATCTCCTTATTGTGTATTTTAACTATTCTCTTCTGTAAGAATAGTTATGGTATAACTTTAAAATGACTACTGAAGGTGCATGGCATATGCACCGCATAATCATATAGATTGTAGTATCAAACATTATTTTTAGCAAGGGTTAAAATGAAAAATATGAATAAATACGAAAATTGCTTATTGTGTCCCAGAAAATGTGGCATAAACAGAAGAACCGGACAAACAGGTGTATGTGGCGTTTCATCTGAAATAAAGGTGGCGCGAGCAGCACTTCATTATTGGGAGGAGCCGTGCATATCAGGAAAAAGAGGAAGTGGGGCAGTTTTTTTCTCAGGCTGCAGCCTGCACTGCGTGTTCTGCCAGAACAGGGCGATTTCTGACGGAAAAGAGGGAAAGGTAATCAGTAAAGAGCGGCTGAGTGATATCTTTATGGAACTGGCGGACAAAGGCGCAAATAATATCAATCTGGTCACACCGGGGCAGTATATCCCTGATATAGTGTGGGCGGTAAACGATGCAAAAAGCCGCGGCATGAAGCTTCCTATTATATACAATACGAGCGGATATGAAAATGTGACAGAGCTAAAGCTGCTTGAGGGTATAGTGGATGTGTATCTTCCGGATTTTAAATATATGGACAGTACGCTTTCGGCAAGGTATTCAAGGGCAAAAGATTATCCGTCTGTCGCAAAGCAGGCGCTTTCAGAGATGGTCAGGCAGCAGCCGGATGTCGTGATTGACGATGCGACAGGACTCATACAAAAGGGAGTTATTGTGCGACAGCTTCTACTGCCGGGACATGTGAATGATGCAAAGGCTGTACTTAAGTACCTGTATGATACATATCATGATCACGTATATATAAGCATGATGAGCCAGTTTACGCCGATTGCACTAAAGGATTATCCTGAGATAAACCGCACAGTGACAAGGAGAGAGTATGAAAGGCTTGTTGATTATGCCCTCGAGATAGGAATCACGAATGCATTTATACAGGAGGGTGACGTGGCAAAGGACAGCTTCATTCCGGCATTTGACTGTGAGGGAGTATAATATTTACCGTTTTTTCTTAATAAAATAGTAAGAATTGGCAGGCAAAAATGACTGGATTTTGTGACGCCGGTGTAGTACTATGGTTATGTGATATTTTTTAACTGTGAAGGTACTGAACGGTTACGATATTTTGTTATTACTCACATCTCGGTGTGACAGACGATAATGTTTTTAATCACACAGGATACATCATTCAATAGAGGATACAGTGATGAAAAATATAGAAGAACAGCAGATAATAATTGAATGTCCGAATACTATCTTTCATCTATACATTGACAGTGAGGATGAGCTTTCAAAGGTTAAGGTGTTTATGAACAATATGAAGCATGTTGATTCGATAAGTCTGCATGATATATACAACTGGTGCAACAGACAGCATGTGCAGTACACGACGACATTTAATTATGACAGTAAAATGACCTTGACAGAAATGATAAAATCCTACATATTTTACTTCAGACAGAAGCTTAGATATGTAAATAATAGTGATAGGATGATAGAAACATGAGATACCCTGAATTTCTAAAGGATAGAGGAACAATAGGCTTTGTGGCGCCTTCGATGGGTTGTACAACAGAGCCGTACAGGAGTGCCTTTGACAATGCCATTAAAAGGTTTCACAGCATGGGTTATAAGACGATAGAGGGACCTAACTGCAGGTGCGACAGTGGCATAGGTATCAGCAATACACCAAAGAAGTGCGCAGAAGAGCTGAACGAGAGCTATGCTTCTGTTGACAGTGATGTGCTTATATCCTGTGGTGGTGGCGAGCTGATGTGCGAGGTAGTGCCTTATATTGATTTTGAGCGCGTGAAGCAGTCAAAGCCGAAATGGTACATGGGCTATTCCGACAACACGAATTTCACATTTTTGGAGGCTACTATTGCAGATACAGCAGGTATTTACGGACCGTGTGCGGGCAGCTTTGGCATGGAGGTGTGGCATGAGTCACTTACCGATGCATTTGATCTGCTTTGTGGCAGGAAGCTTTCATTTACCAATTACCCTATGTGGGAGAAGGAATCGATAAAGGATGAGAATGCTCCGTTTGTGGGCTACAACCTGACTGAAAAGTCGTGTATCAGCTCTATTCCTGCGGTGGCAAAGGAAAGCAGGCTTACCATGAGAGGCAGGCTGCTTGGTGGCTGCATGGATTGTCTTATCAATCTGCTTGGCACATCGTTTGACCATGTAAGGGAATTTAATGAGCGCTACAGTGATGATGGTATCATATGGTTCCTTGAGGCCTGTGACCTTAATGTGATGGGCATGAGAAGGGCTATGTGGCAGATGAAAAATGCAGGATGGTTTTCAAATGTAAAGGGCTTTCTTATCGGACGTCCGGCGCACTTCGGAGAGGAAATGTTTGGCATAGACCACAGACAGGCACTTTCATCACTGCTTAGAGAGTTTAATGTGCCAATCATCATGGATCTGGATATAGGTCATATGTCGCCGATGATGCCTGTGGTATGCGGAAGCATGGCCGATGTCAGCTTCGACGGAAGCAGCTTTACAATTTCGTATGATATAGAGCAGTAGATTGGAGGAAAAATGATTAGATTAATAAAGAAAAAAGCAAAGAGTATTGTATGTAGCGTGCTTGCTGCGGTGACACTGTTTACAATGAATCCGGCTGTATTTGCAACAGAGACAGCTACGCAGACTGATACAGTTTCAAGCGTTGATGTATCAGGCAGTGACAGCAGTGACGCAGCTGATAAGAGTAACACAGACAGTACTGCAGACAGCACAACGACAGCCGGCAGTGAGGCAAACGACAAGGTGACCATCAGCAATAATGATAAGCCATACTTAAGTCTTGGAGCAGACCTCACACCGGATCAGAGAGCGACAGTGCTTGGATTTATGGGAATCGAGCTCACTGATCTGGACAAATACGATGTGGTCTATGTAAATAATGATGAGGAGCACAAGTACCTCGATTCATACATCAGCAAGAGCGAGATTGGCACAAGGTCACTTTCCTCAGTACTCATTACAGAGGATAAAAAGGGGGCGGGTCTTAGTGTTTCCACGCACAATATCAATTACTGTACGGTAGGAATGTACAAGAATGCGCTTGCCACAGCAGGCATAGCTGATGCTAAAATCATAGTCGCAGGGCCTTTCCCTATTTCCGGAACGGCAGCACTTGTAGGCACACTAAAGGCATACGAGGAGATGACAGGCAAGAAGCTTGACGACAAGGTGACAGACGCAGCGATGGATGAACTTGTCACAACAGGAGAGCTCAACAAGAGCATTGACGGCGATTCGCAGGATATCGAGGCGATGATTGCAGATTTAAAGAAGCAGCTCGCTGATGGAGGGCTTAAGGATGAGAGTCAGATAAAGGATGCGATAAAGGAGGCTGCAAAGGATTACGACCTGAAGCTTTCTGATGATGATATTGCAAAGCTGACATCGCTTCTTATGAAGCTTAAGGATGCCAATATCGACTGGGATTCAGTCATCAACCAGGCACAGGACTGGGCATCAAAGCTTGGCGATAAGATAAATGACCCGGGCTTCTGGGAAAAGCTTGGTAACTTTTTTATGGATTTATGGGATAAGATAAAATCCCTGTTCAGCTAGAAAAAGCTACAGGATACAGTAAGAATAAGCAGAATATGAATCAGGCAACTCCCTGAAACGTAAGCATGAGCTGCACGTTGAAGGGAGTTTTTTATATTATGATTAAAGGGTCAAAAGGTATCATCGATGCATGCTTGCATGCAATTCGATGTATACCTTAAAAAAAAATAATAAATTTCTGCCGAATACATTGATACAAAGGTCATATTCTATTATAATTAAATGGATAATGGATTAATGTAAACAATGCACATAAGAAAGATGGGATTTGATGATAAAGATTAATAAATTTCTGGCAGCCTCTGTCGTTACATTGTCATTAGCCGCATGTGACCTGGCGCCATACAGCAGCATAGCAGTCTATGCGGATCAGGCGGCTAAGGTTGTGTGTGATGAGAGATACTGGGTAGCGGCGAGAAGCGGACCGGGAACAGAGTATGGGCTGGAGCACAAGCTTTCAAACGGCAAGGATATTACTATTCTTGAGCAGACCACAGGTGCAGACGGCAAGGTGTGGTACAAGGCAAAGTACAATCTGGTAGCAAATAACGAGGAGTGTGTCAGCTATATCAGGTCTGATTTTGTATCAGCAGGTACCGGCACAGCTGCATCAGACAATGCGCAGACAGGGGATACTTCTGCAGACACCGGCAATGCGGATGCCATACAGCATAATAATGAGGAGCAGCTTGCCCTTGCAACCGCATCGGGAGCATATGCTACAGGTACGATTACAGGTGGCAATGTGTATGTCCGCAATGCAGCAGGCACATCCGGCACTACCAAGGTTGTCTCACTCAACTGGAACCATCAGGTTGACATAATAGGAGAGACCAGGGTAAACGGTGTGGTCTGGTATAATGTCAAGGGTACTTTAAATGGCAAGGCATTTACGGGCTGGACTATCAGTACATACATAAAGGTGACATACAATAACAGTGGGGACAATACTGATTTTGTCACGGCTATGAAGAATGCAGGCTTTCCTGACAGCTATATTCCAAACCTTACAGCTCTTCACAATAAGTATCCAAGCTGGACATTTGAGGCTGTAAATACAGGTTTGAATTGGGATACGGTGATTGAAAATGAAAGTGTAAACGGACTTAATCTGGTATCCAAATCAGCAGACAATGCCAAGAAATCCACAGCTGCCGGAGCATATAACTGGTCAACAAATAAGTGGGTTGAGTACGAACCGGGATGGGTGTCAGCAAGCAGTGCCTATATTGCTTATCTCATGGATCCAAGGAATTTTCTTGATGAGACCAATATTTTTCAGTTTCAGAGTCTGGCATACAGTCCGAATGAGGCACTTGAAGGTGTCAAGTCCATAGTAAAAGGCACATTTATGGAGGGAACAAAGACATATTCCAACAATGGTGAGAAAATCAATTATGCAAGCACATTCATGGATGTGGCAAAGAGCAGTGGAGTAAGTGCATACCATATAGCATCGCGTATAAAGCAGGAGCAGGGACAAAAGGGAACGAGCCCTCTTATTTCGGGTACATATTCCGGATACGAAGGATATTATAATTATTTTAATTTTAGTGCAACCGGAAACACGAAGGCCAAGATTTATAAAAATGGTCTGTCTTTTGCCAAGAAGCAGGGCTGGAATACAAGAGTAAAGTCCATAAGCGGCGGAGCTGTAAAGGTGGGCAGCAATTATATAAATAAGGGTCAAAATACACTGTATTTTGAGAAGTTTAATGTAGTAAATACAAGCTCGCTGTATTTCCATCAGTACATGGGCAATGCCACAGCGGCTCTTACTGAGGGACAGAGTCTGGCTAAAGGATATTCAGACAAGAATCAGGCTTTTGTATTTAAAATACCTGTATACAACAATATGCCATCGTCAGCAGTGGGCTTCGATAAAGCTGGCGATACCAATAACTATCTGCAGTCGATTGCGATAAGCGGTGTAACACTCACACCGGCCTTCAATGGAGCGACAACAAGCTATTCAGCAGTTGTTTCAAATGCTATAAGCTCAGTGACTGTTTCGGCAGATGCAGTTTCAGGAAACAGTGGTGTTTCAGGAACAGGAAGCTATTCGCTTGCTGTCGGAAATAATACAATTAAGGTAAAATGCAAGTCGCAAAGCGGTGATACAAGAACATACACTATCAATATAAACAGGCAGGCGGCATCTGCAAATAATGCAGGTGGCAATAATAATCAGAACAATAATAACCAAAATAATACAGATGTAAACATAACATCAGGTAAATACAGTATAGGTACTTATATTACAGGCATTGAGCCTGGAACCGGTGCAGCTGATTTTGTGAAGAATATAGCAGTATCAGCATCAGGTACTGTAAAGCTTCTGACAAGCTCAGGCTCAGAAAACAGCGGAAAGATTGCAACAGGCAATAAAGTGGCTGTTTATGATGCTTCAGGTAATCTGAAAAAGACATACGATATTGTTATATATGGAGATATCAATGGTGATGGTGCTGTAAATGCTCTTGATATGATTAAGCTCAACAGACATATTTTGGGAAAGGGAACACTCACAGGTGCTTATCTGGAGGCAGCTGATGCTAACAGAAAGCGTGATGGTGGAAATGCCCTTGATATGATAATCATGAACAGACACATACTGGGCAAATCAAAGATATCGCAGAATTAGAAATGTGAGGAAAGATATGAAGAAATTATTTGGATGTATATTATCACTTGTTGTGGCGGTGATGCTAGTTTTCACACCTGCCGAGCATGTATATGCGCAGGGACTTGGTCTCAGTGTCAGCTCAAGCTCTATAGCTGTTGGAAAAACAGTTAAGGTGACGGTTTCCATGCCGTCTGGATATTTTGGCACTGTAGTTATCTCAAGCTCTGACGAGGGAGTACTGAGTAACGGAGGGGATGGCGTGGCCAATATTGGTGACGCCGCAGGGTATCCCACATCGCAGTCGTTTTCATTTACGGCGAAGGCTGCAGGAAGCTGCACTATAAAGGCATATTGTACAGTTGTAGGAGATGCAGAGGGCAACGATGCCGGAGGTATAATTACCGGTGCCAGCACGAAGGTGACGGTAACAAGTGCTTCATCAAACAATGATTCAAACAGCAACAAGGATAACAATGACAATTCCGGCAGCAATACCGGCAATGACAGCAATGCAAATAAAGATAATGAAAACAAAGAGGAAAAGAAATCCTCAAACGCATCTCTTGGTTCGCTTGTTATCTCAGCAGGTACGCTTTCCCCTGAGTTTTCTGCTGCGACAAAGGATTACACAGCTACAGTAGATTACAGCTGTTCAAGCCTTGCGGTTACAGCAAATCCGGCTGATTCCAAGGCGAGTGTGACATCCGTCACAGGCAATGATTCACTTGAGGTTGGAGAGAATACGGTCAGCGTTGTTGTGACAGCAGAGGACGGCAGTACAAGCACATACAATATAGTTGTTACCAGAAGAGCCGAGGATGATCCGGAGAATGCAGATAAGCAGGATAACTGGAAGAAGTTCGATATAAATGGCACAGAGTGGACTATGGTAAATGACATTCCGGAGGATGTTGTTCCTGAAGGCTTTGAGCACTCAAAGACAGTGATTGACGGACTTGAATACAATACCCTTCATGGCACCTTTGGCGATATCACGCTTGTGTATTTACAGTCGGAAAGCGGCAATGGGCTTTTTGTATATGATGCAGCACAGAATGCAGCATATGAGTTTGTCCGTATCAATTCAGAGTCACATTTTATAGTGGTTTTACTGCCTAAGGTGGATGATGTGCCTGATGGATATAATGAGGTATCGCTCTCCATAGAGGGCAAGGGTGTGGTAACAGCCTACCAGACCAAAGTCGAAAAAAGCGATGATCAGACAAAGGATTTTTACCTCGTATACGCTATGAATGACAATGGTGAGAGTGGCTGGTACACATATGATAGCGTAGATGGCACATATATGAGAAATGAGCTCAGTACACCTACAGTGGCACAGGAGGAAAACGATACAACAAAGAGTGAGCTTGTCCCGGGAATTGCCAATAAATATCTTGTTTTAGCTGCAATACTGGTTCTTATTATCATTATTCTGGCATTACTTCTTCTGGTGGTTATTGTGAAAAATAAGAAGTGCACAGCTAATGAAGAAAATGATGAAGAAGACGATACAAAAGAGTTCGATATAGAGGAAAATGATATAGAAGCTAATGATGATGATGATGCACAGGAATCGGCTGAAGAATCGCAGATAGATGAGATTCAGGAACAGGCTGAAGAATCACAGGTAGATGAGATTCAGGAACCGGCTGAAGAATCACAGGTAGATGAAATCCGGGAACCGGCTGAGGAATCTGGCGAAGAGTCACAGATAGCTGAGATTTTAGGATCAGACGAAAATACGGAAAGTACAGAAGCATCCGATGCATCATATGTCGGAAGAACCGTAGAAATTACATCCGATTTAAAGAAAACTGCTGAGAATGAAAAATCTGATTTTGATTCAAAAGAGGCTTCAAATCAGGAGAATGCTGCAGATGATGATACCTTGAAGAATCAGGTTCAAATGGCACTTGATGGCTTTGTCAATGAGGAAAATAAGCCGTCTGAGACTATAGACAGCAGTGCAAAGGATGACAATGAAGATGACAGCGAAGATGATGATTTGCAGTTCATCGACTTAAATTAGTGAATATGACTGGAGGATATGACTTGAAACCATATACAAGTAAGGCTAAAAAAGCAATAGATTTGGCTACACGTATATCAAAGAAAATGAATTACAGCTATGTTGGAACAGAGCACATACTGGCTGGTCTTATAAAAGAGGGCACCGGTGTGGCAGCTGAGGTTCTAACAGCCTGCAATGTGGAATATGATAAGCTTATTTCGATGATTGAAGACCTGATTTCACCGGGGGATAACATCGAAGTGATGGACAGGGATGGCTATTCACCAAGGACACAGAGAGTATTGGAGCGTGCATCGGAGGAAGCCGATAGATTTGAGTGCAATGAGATAGGTACAGAACACTTGCTAATGGCTATAGTACTGCAGGGAGACTGTGCAGCTGCAAGACTTTTAAACACCATGGGTGTTAACAGTCAGAAGATGTTTATAGATATTCTTGGTGCGATGGGTGAGGATCCGTCTGCATACAGGGATCTGATGAAAAGCTACAGTACATCATACAATTCTGCGACTCCTGTATTAGATCAGTATTCCAGAGATTTGACAGATATGGCAGAGGCAGGGCTTCTTGACCCTGTTATAGGCAGAAAAAAGGAGATGGAGCGCGTTATCCAGATACTTTGCCGCCGTGGCAAAAACAATCCATGTCTGATTGGAGAGCCGGGAGTGGGCAAGACCGCTATAGTAGAAGGACTTGCGCAGGATATAGTCAGTGGCAATGTTCCGGATATTCTTTTGGGAAAGAGACTGGTTTCCCTTGATATGTCCGGGCTTGTAGCCAAATCAAAGTATCGTGGTGAGTTTGAGGAACGTATCAAGAAGGTGATAAGCGAGGTCTCAAATGCCAAAAATGTACTGCTTTTCATTGATGAGCTTCACACTATAATAGGTGCAGGAGGAGCAGAAGGCTCGTTAGATGCATCTAACATATTAAAGCCAGCACTTGCCAGAGGCGAGGTACAGGTAATCGGCGCCACTACCATAGAAGAGTACCGCAAATACGTGGAAAAGGATGCTGCGCTTGAGCGCCGTTTCCAGCCGGTGATGGTTGAGGAGCCTGGTGTGGATGAGACAATAGAGATACTCACAGGATTAAAGGGACTCTATGAAAAGCATCATGGTGTCATCATAACAGATGAGGGTGTGAAAGCAGCAGTAAACCTTTCTGCACGATATATAAATGACAGATTTTTACCTGATAAGGCGATAGACCTGATGGATGAAGCGGCAGCCAGGATAAGGCTTAAGAATCTGACATCATCTGACGAGCTGCTTGCTCTGAAAAAAGAGATAACAGATAAGCAGAACCGGTTGGAAAATGCTTTGTCGAAAGGAGATCTCGCAGCTGCCGGCGCGCTTATGTCAGAAAAGGAAGTGCTTGAAAATAAACAGCAGAAGCTTATCAGAAAGAACCGTCGCACAGGAGCCAAAAATCAGCCTGTAGTCGGCGAAAATGAGATAGCGGATGTAGTATCGGGATGGACCAAAATACCTGTAAATAAGCTTACAGAGTCAGAGGCAGGACGACTTGCAAAGCTTGAACAGATACTTCACAAGCGTGTAATAGGACAGGAGGAGGCTGTTTCTGCTGTCGCAAAGGCAGTCAGACGAGGCCGTGTTGGTTTAAAGGATCCTAAGAAGCCGATTGGCTCATTCCTGTTTTTGGGACCGACAGGAGTAGGTAAGACGGAGGTGTCAAAGGCGCTTGCTGAGGCTGTCTTTGGCAAAGAAGATGCCATGATACGTGTTGACATGTCAGAGTACATGGAAAAGCATAGTGTTTCAAAGATGATTGGTTCACCACCGGGATATGTGGGCCATGAGGAGGGCGGACAGCTCTCAGAGAAGGTCAGACGCAATCCTTTTTCTGTTATACTGTTTGATGAGATAGAAAAAGCACATCCTGATGTGTTCAATATACTTTTACAGGTGCTTGATGATGGTAGAATCACTGATTCACAGGGGCGTACGGTTGATTTCAAGAATACAATAATCATCATGACATCAAATGCAGGAGCTTCTTCTATTATAGAACCAAAGCGCCTTGGCTTTGGCGCTGGTGAGGATGAAAAGCAGGATCACGAGCGTATGAAGAACAGTGTCATGGAGGAGGTCCGCCGTATATTTAAACCTGAGTTTTTGAACCGAATCGACGAGACTATTGTATTTAGAGCTCTCAACAAGGATGACATGAAGCATATAGTGACACTTCTTGTAAAGGAGCTTAAGAAACGCTGTAAAGAACAGCTTGATATAGAACTCACAGTGCGCGACAGTGCAAAATCCTTTATCGTGGACAAAGCCTATGACAGAAAATATGGCGCAAGACCTCTTAAACGAAAACTTCAGGAGGAGATTGAAGACCGTATGTCAGAGGATATTATTACCGGCAAAATTAAGCGCGGCAATAAGGTAATAATTTCTACAAAAAACAAACAAATTTCATTGACTGTTGAGTAGAATTGGATTTATAATTAATATATCAATATAGCTACGGGAGGATAAAAATGGCTGTAATAAGTGAATTAATCCGTACAGAGGAAAACGGAAAGCTCAGCTTCGGAGATTATACATTGGCTGCAAAGGCAAAGCTTGACAATTTTGAGAAGGATGGAGATATCTACAAGGTAAAGACCTTTAAGGAGATTACAAAGCTCGAAAGAAACGGACTCTTTGTATACGAGTCTGTTCCGGGAACAGCGGTTATGGATTTCGAAGAGACTGCTGATACAGTGACATTTACTGTGGAGGGACCTGAGGATGCTCAGATTACTCTTGGCCTTGAAGAGGAGACAGAGTACGAAATTGATATAGCTGGAGCTGTTGCAGGTACTATGAAGACAAATCTCGGCGGCAAGCTCAGCTTAAGCGTAGAGCTTGAGGGTGTTGATTCAGTCGATATCAAAGTATCAAGAAAATAGAGCATATTTTTAGCCCGGTGAAAGCCGGGCTTTTTGTATTTTATAAAGGAGAACAATATGGCAAAAGGAAAGACCTCTGTATTTTTCTGCCAGGAATGTGGTTATGAATCGGCAAAATGGATGGGACAGTGCCCGGCCTGTAAGGAATGGAATACATTTGTAGAGGAAACCGTAGATAAAAAGTCGATAAGCTCGTCGGGAAAAGTAAAAAAAGAATCAAAGGCGGCACAGGTTCTGCCTCTTTCGGCAGTAAAAAGCGAGAAAGAGGAGCGTATAGTGACAGGTATAGCCGAGTTTGACAGAGTGCTTGGTGGAGGAATTGTGAGGGGATCACTTGTGCTTGTGGGAGGAGATCCGGGTATAGGAAAATCCACGCTTCTACTTCAGGTATGCAGGGAACTTTCACAAAAAAAGGTGCCATTACTTTATGTATCAGGTGAGGAATCACTGCATCAGATAAAGATGCGTGCAGACAGACTTGGCGATTTCACGGATTCACTGGAGCTTTTATGTGAGACAAGCCTTGATATAGCAAAGGATGTGATTCAGCGCAAAAAGCCGGAGGTTGTTGTGATAGATTCCATCCAGACTATGTACAATGAGGAGATAGCGTCGGCACCGGGCAGCGTCTCGCAGGTCAGGGAGACAACCGGGGTACTCATGCAGCTTGCAAAGACTCTCGGCATTTCAATTTTTATAGTAGGACATGTGACCAAGGATGGTGCGGTTGCGGGACCAAGGACGTTAGAGCATATGGTCGACACTGTGCTTTATTTTGAAGGTGACAGGTATGAGTCGTACAGGATACTCAGAGGAGTAAAAAACAGATTTGGTTCAACCAATGAGATAGGTGTATTTGAAATGAAGGCGGAGGGATTAGTTGAGGTGGAAAATCCGTCTGAGTATATGCTTAGCGGTAAGCCCGAGGGAGCATCAGGATCAATTGTCACATGTTCCATAGAGGGAAGCCGCCCGATACTTCTCGAGATACAGGCTCTTGTATGTCACAGCTTTTTTAATAATCCAAGGCATACAGCAAATGGTACAGATTATAATAAAGTAAATCTACTCATGGCGGTCCTTGAAAAAAGAGCCAACCTGTCACTGTCAGACTGTGACGCTTATGTGAATATAGCAGGCGGTATAAGGATGAACGAACCGGCGATAGACCTTGGGATAGTGCTTGCAATCGCATCAAGCAAAAAGGATATTATAGTGCGTGAGGATACCATATGCTTTGGGGAGGTGGGCTTAAGCGGAGAGGTACGCGGAGTAACCATGTCCGAGCAGCGTGTGGCTGAGGCAAAGAAGCTTGGCTTTAAAAAGTGTATTGTTCCCAAAGTGTGTCTTGCAGGAGTGTCGCATATTAGTGGAATTGAGATTGTCGGTGTGGCAAATATCAAGGAAGCGATAGAGGCTGTCAGATAGTAATTGTGAGAATTGCATATAATAAACAGACAATTTAGAAAAATTGCGTTTTTTAAGGCAGTTTTACTACTTTAATTAATTGCAGAAAATCCGTTGACATATGTGTGCCGAGATGATATTATATCAAAGCTGACTCGCGGGACACATTGAGTTGTAGAGCTTGTGAGTTACATTTTACAGACATGACTTTATAGATATTGCTTTTAAAATAAGCTGAAAAAGTTATGAAAAAAGTTCTTGACAAATGAAAAACATTTTGATAGAATAAACAAGCTGTCGCAAGACAGAGAACTTAAAACAGAGTTCAAAAAAATAAAAAAGTGCTTGACAAACGAACAGCGATTTGATAAAATAATCAAGCTGTCGCAAGAGAGCAAAACAAAGAACATTGATAACTGAACAGTGAGAAACCTTGAAAGATTTTGAGAATCAATCAGAACGCTTCAATGAAAATTGAAGACCTTTAAAACAGTAAATTCAGATTTATCTGAATGAACGAATTAGCCAAGTTTAACTTGACTGAGATCAACTTTTTAACATGAGAGTTTGATCCTGGCTCAGGATGAACGCTGGCGGCGTGCT
>OHTA01000980.1_pt1 | contig 16197 bp, 10 predicted proteins | sample 1578851 | NCBI WGS metagenome assembly OHTA01 (sample SAMEA3879578, study PRJEB24766) | human gut metagenome | biome: human-associated habitat; feature: feces | place: USA | collected 1985/1987 | reverse complement strand
TGTACCTCACTTTTATGCCGGGAAGCATTCGCTACGGAAGAAATAAGTTATGAACAGGCCATCACATATTTACGAAAAGAGGCCATTACCTTACCGGTAACAGCCCCTCGTGGATATGTTTTGCTTACTTATCGGCATATTCCTCTCGGATTTGTGAAGAACATCGGCAATCGTGCCAATAATCTTTATCCGCAAGAATGGCGCATCCGTAGTGGATACTTACCGGAAAATATACGCATCTTATCAGAATACGTTACTGATTAAGGCAGTATTCCCGCAGGTATTTCCTGTTGGGAAAGACTAAAGCTAAGCTGTCTGCCTTTTCCGATTTCTGTGCCTTCAGCTATTTCTTCCAGCGTGTAGGAAGGAGGAGGTGCAGGTGATGTCCGCGTTTCTCCAATGGGCGGAGTGTTCCAGTTCAGATTTAGGCTTTTATCCAACCGATGAAATAAGTACGAGTTTCCCCATATTATGAATTTATGATCGGAAACAGGTGTTGCCATATCTTCCGAAAAAGTGAGGGTTAGTGTCATTTTCTTATCGTCTCCTTCTTCTTTTTCCAGTTTGTAACTTCCTTGGGTTATTAATTCAAGTCCGGATGAAAAGGCGGTCTGTTCTCCTTGTTTGAAAAAATAAGCATCCCGTGCGTGGTTGTTAATCAGAAAAATGTCGGAAATACCGGGTAGAAGATTCGCATCTCCGTTGGGTAAGTTAGACAAGTAGCTGCGTAGCAACTCCATATTTTCGTAATTATCGACCACCTTGATTGGTAAAGTGCAGGTTTCTTGTGTGGCGTTGTCTGTTACTGTCAGATAAGTCGTTCCGGTGAGGATACCGGTTACATAAATCATACGTCCGGCAGGTACTCCACTCCAGCCAGTTTCAGTTCCGGCACTTGCGATGCGTGTGTCTTTCACTGCAAGTGAGTAGTCACCATTTCCGCTTTCCAGGCCGAGGTAACGTCTGCCACCCATAGGTACTTCGTATTCACTGTTGTAAAAACGCAGTGGATTGTCGTCATCATCTTTACAGCCACTTAGTAGCGTAAGGATGCAGCATAACATGAATAAATAGAAATGTTTAGGTCTCATAATTCAGATTTTATGTTCGTTGCAAATGTAATGTATTGTTTTGAAATATCCAGTCGGAATTTGAAGAAAAAGAGAGGAGATATATTTAGGCACGAATTACACGGATTAACACTGTTGCTTTATAGTTATGACAATACTAAAGACCGTGAATTCTGTGTAATCCGTGCCTAATTTATTATATAAATATACTTATATAACTTAAAAATAGAAATTAGTATGTTCAGCGTAACCCATACCTAAAGGGTTTTTATGTACTATTTATAGCTTGCTTTTGTAAATCCGTGCCATTGCCTTTTGGTACTGATTTTCCAATTGCAGATAATTTTGATGACTTTGATAGATCACCGATACTTCAACGAAGTACTCGATCATACTAATTTGTCCACCTGTCAAAGCTTGTTTCAGCAATGCCAAATCTTGTTGAGACTGGAAAGTCTTGCTATATTCTTCCATTGAAGCATGCAGCGTTTTCGCTTCCCGGTAAAGTTGTGCCAATTCAGATTCCACTTGTAGTGTAGCATTATCCTTTTGCAAGTCGATGTTGAGTGCCTGCGCTTTAGCAATTTTCACCTTATTCCGATTTTCGAAAAGCGGGAAGGAAAAGCCCACCACTACACCGTTGAAAGGCACACCAGTCTCTGTATTCCGACGGTAGCCGAGTTCTAGCTTTGGCAGCCATTGGGATTTATTGACAGCAATCTGTTTATGGGCAACGAGGCTCTCGTTGCCTAGTGCCATTAAGGTACGGTCTGTAGCCATGACTTCTGATTTCAACATTTGGTAATCGCTTGGGAACGGTATAGTCGGATATTGATTTTCTTCGAAAACCACTGGAATATTACCATTCAGCGTATTCAGTTCCTGCTGCTTATTGCGAAGTGCCGTTTCGTTCAGAGACGCTTCCGTTTTGACATTCAACAGTTCCAAGTTGATTTTATTGGTTTCGAGAGCATTTGCATCCCCTGTTTGGAGACGCTTGGCGTACATTTTAGCAAGTTCTTCCGCATTGCGGAGACGTTCCTCCAAAATATGCTTTTGCTGACGAAGCATGATAATGTCCAGGCAAAGTTCTTTTGCCTGTAACAGTTTCTCCTGACGAAAAACATCCGACTGACTGTCAAGAGTTCCGGCTTTCAGACGGTTTAACTTGTTACGTGTGGCGTATAAACTAGGGAAATCAAAGCTTTGTGAAACAACCAGCTCACCGATTGTTTCGCTTTTATCTTTTGCTCCCCATAGATGCGCGTAAGAGAGAGTAGGGTCAGGCAAGTTATTATCCGTTTTGGCTTCCAGCTTCTGCGAGGTAATCAGTTGCTCGTTTGCCTGCAACTCCTTATTGTTCGTTTCGATATTCTTCAATACCTGTTCAATTCCGTTTTGGGCTTGCACTTCACCTATGGTTAAGAAAAGAAGTGCAGCGCTTATGGTCATGATTTGTTTCATTTCTAATTTCTTTATTTATTACAAGCTATTGTTGATAGATACTTTATGATAAGGCATCTATTTGTTTGACACCGAGGAACGACCCGTTCCTCACCGAGAAACACTTGTTTCCTCACCGGGGAACGATGGTTTTCTCACCGAGGAAAAATATCCCTCTCTACAGGCTTTTCTGGGCCTTTTTCCGATGCATCATCAGATAAACAATCGGAACGATAAAACCGTTCAAAAAAGTAGACGTTAATAATCCTCCTAGAATCACTTTTGCCATCGGACTTTGAATTTCGTTACCGGGCAAGTCGCCGGCAAGTGCCAATGGAATCAGTGCCAGTGCAGAAGACAATGCCGTCATTAAAATCGGATTCAGGCGGTCGAGAGAACCTTGAATCACACTATCATATACATTCAAACCTTCTTCCTTTTGCAAATGATTGTAGTGACTGATGAGTAACATACCGTTACGCGTTGCAATACCGAACAAGGAAATGAAACCGATGATAGCCGGAATACTGACTTCTCCTGTTGTAATCACCAAAGCAAATACACCACCGATCAGTGCCAGCGGAAGATTCAGCAAGATAACCCCGGATTCTTTCACACTGCGGAACTCATTGTACAGCAACAGGAAGATAACCACGATACTGATAAATGAAGTCAACGCTAATGTCCGGCTGGCAGCCTGCTCGCTTTCAAACTGTCCACCATACTCGATATGATAACCTTCGGGTAATTGTACCGATGTGTCGATACGTTTCTGAATATCATTCACAACACTGCGCAAGTCACGATCGGCCACATTGGCGGAAATGACAATTTTACGTTTCACATTCTCGCGGTTGATCGTATTCGGACCCATGGCCGATACCACTTCCGCTACATAGCTCAAAGGAACTTTGCGGCCGTCGTTCGTGTCTACCATCAGGTTACGGATTTTCTCTATTTCATCCCGGGCATCATCCTTCACTTTTACGATCAGGTCAAAACTCTTGCCCTGTTCATACACTTGTGAGATCACTTTTCCAGCCAAAGCTACATTCACATATTCCGAAAATTCCGGCAGGGTAATACCGAACTTAGCCAGCATTTCCCGTTTAGGCTGTATTTTCAGCTGCGGACGTTCAATCTGTTGTTCCACGTTCAGGTCGGCAACACCGGGAATGTCACTGATCGCTCCTTTGATTTGATTACCGAGTGAAAACATTTTATTCAGGTCATCACCGAATAATTTGATAGCAATATTCGCTTTCGTACCCGATAGCATTGCGTCGATACGGTGGCTGATCGGTTGTCCGATTTCTATGTTTGCTCCGGTGATCGTACCTAATTTTTCACGTACATCAGCTACCAGTTCACTGCGCGAGCGGTCTTTCAATTCGAACGGAGCTTCTATTTCAGAAACATTGACTCCTAACGCATGTTCATCCAATTCGGCACGTCCCGTTTTCCGGGCTACCGTTTGTATTTCGGGAATTGTCATCAATAACTCTTCGGCACGATGTCCCATTTTGTTGCTTTCTTCCAGCGAAATACCTGGCAGAGAACTGATATTGATAGTAAACGATCCTTCATTGAACGAAGGAAGGAAGCTGCGTCCAAGTGTGAAAAACACTCCGAGGGCAACTACAAAAAGTCCGATTGTACTTCCGAGAGTCACACGTTTATGTGCCAGTACCCAAGTCAGTGCTTTTTCATAAATCCCTTTCATCCAGCGGGCAACAGGAGCTTCTTTCAGTTCCTTGTTCGTCTTATTGCTTCCTAATAGATAAGAGCAGAGTACCGGAGTTAGTGTCAGGGCAACTATCGTAGACGCAAACAGGGCCACGATAAAAGCAACACCTAGTGGAACCAACATTCTGCCTTCCATGCCGCTCAAGAAAAATAACGGAACAAAGCTGACTACGATAATCAACGTTGAATTAAGGATAGGCATGCGCACCTCTTTCGACGCATTGAATACCACTTCGAGCGTACTTAGTCTTTCTGCTTCCACTTTCAGGCGGTTCTCCCGCAGTCGTTTATATACGTTTTCCACATCGACAATGGCGTCGTCTACCAATGAGCCGATAGCTATCGCCATACCTCCAAGACTCATGGTGTTGATTGTCAGCCCCATGTAGTGTAAAGTCAGGATCGAAACGAGCAGGGAAAGAGGCAGTGTCACCAATGAGATCAGCGTAGTACGTACATTTGCCAGGAACAGGAAAAGCACGATGACAACGAAAATACCTCCTTCAAAGAGTGATTTCTTCACATTGCCGATGGAGCTTTCGATAAAGCGGCTTTGACGGAATATGTCCGTTGAAACTTTTACGTCCGGCGGCAGATTTTTCTGGAGGTCTTTCAGAGATGCTTCCAGTTTGTCCGTCAGTTCCAGTGTGCTGGTAGCCGGTTGCTTGGTAACAGTCATCAGGACGGCAGATTTGCCGCGTTCTGAAGCAGTACCCAGTTTCGGAGCCTTCGGGCCGATGGTTACGTTTGCAATATCTTCCAGCGTGACAGGGAAGTTATTCACTGTCTTTACTACCGCTTTGCCAAGTTGCTCTGTTTTCGAAGTGGAGAGTACACCACGTACAATATATTCATTTCCGAATTCATAGAGCACACCTCCATTGGCATTTAGGTTCATATCCTGTGTTACAGCCATCACTTCTCCCATCGAGATGCCGTAATGACGCATCCGTTCCGGATCGAGCTGTATCTGGTATTCTTTAATATCGCCACCCAGTACGGCCACTTGCGCCACACCGCCGGTAGAAAGGAGGCGCGGGCGGATTGTCCAGTCTGCTATGGTGCGCAGGTCGAGCATGGAAGTAGAGTCCGCAGTCAGCCCCACAATCAGCATCTCGCCTAAGATAGACGATTGTGGTCCGAGGGTAGGCTTGCCCACATTAGAGGGGAGCGATTCGCTGACGACAGCCAGTTTCTCGCTGACAATCTGGCGTGCCAGATAAACGTCCGTTTCCCAGTCAAATTCAACCCATACTACGGAAAACCCGTTTGTAGAGGAAGAGCGTACGCGGCGTACTCCTGTCGCACCGTTTACGGCAGTCTCCACCGGGAAGGTGACCAACTGTTCCACTTCTTCGGCTGCCATACCGTTGGCTTCGGTCATGATAACTACGGTCGGGGCATTCAGGTCGGGGAACACATCCACTTCCGTATGCATTGCAGTATATGTACCGCCAATCAGTAGCAATACGGATGCCACCAGCACCAATATTCGGTTCTGAAGGGAGAAATGTATAATCTTGTTCAACATAATTCAAAACTCATAATTATTATTAGTGTTCGTGGCTGTGTGCCGGAATTGCATTGGTGGCGCCGGCAAGTTTGACTTGGTATGCGCCTTGGGTCACTACCTTGTCACCGGCTTTGACGCCCGAAAGGATTTGCACCTTTTCGCCGTTGTCGGCTCCGAGAGTGACGGGTTGTTTTTTGTATCCTTTTTCATCTATTTGCAGATAGACGAAGAAGCTGCCTTGTTCTTCGGTCAAGGCTGTGTGGGGAAGTGCAATAACATTCTCCATGGGGGAGGAGAGCAGGAATATTTCTACAAAAGAGCCGGGGATGATATCTCCTTTATTGTCAAATTCAAAGGTGACGGGCACGTAGTAGCTGTTTTCGCCCGATGCTTTCCCATAAGAAAGCAGGCGTCCGTTCAGTTCCTTTAGCGTATATACCTTATTATCATAAGGAGTGCAGAAGTTGGCAGAGCCGATTGTGCGGAGATAAGGATAATATTTTTCAGAAACATCGGCACGCAGGAATAATTTACGGTTTTGGGTTACGCTTACAAGCGGTTGGCCCACTGTGACATAGTCACCCTCCTTCACTAAGAGGCTTTTTACGTATCCACTGATGGGAGAGGGGATGGCCTGACCCTGTGCCGAATGGTTTTGGGCAACGGCTTCATAGCTGATGCGGGCATTCTCATAGGTCTGCCGGGCTTGGGCGAAGTCTTTTTCCGAAACGATTTTGTTGGGAAGCAGTTCTTTCATCCGTTCGTATTCCTTCTTGGCTGTTTTGTAGGCAATCCGCGCTCTTTGTACGGGATCTCCGTCTGCCATATTCTTGGACGAAAGCACTACGAGGGGAGTGCCTTTGCTGATGCTCATGCCCTCTATTACTTTTCCATGGAAAGAAACGACACCGGCCACAGTGGCTACGGCAACACTCTCGTCGCCTTGTGCAGCCATAACCCGGCCGCTGGTCTTAATCACCTGATTGAAAGTACCCGGTTCGATGATGCTCGTCTCCACACCGGCGGCCTGCGCCTTAGCCGGAGGCAATATGATTTCGTCGCTATGGCCGGCGGCAGCTTCCGCAGCATGCTCGTGCTCGTGGCCGGCTCCTTCGTGCTCATGGTCATGGTTTTCGCTCTCATGGTCATGACCTTCGTGATCATGTCCCGCATGGGCGTGTTCTTCCGTTTCGTGGTTGTGTCCTTCACCGGACTTACTATTGCAGGAGCCCAACAGGAACAATCCTATGACTCCCATGAATATAAATTTCTTCATGATAGTTGTTTTTATTCTTACTTGTTATTGGAATACAAAATTAGAGAATGTGGCGTGCAACCAAGTTGCATATATTCTCCTGCCGGGAAAGGAGTTCCTTTCGGCAATGTGGGTTAAGCAAGAACGGAAGGGGGCGCGCGAAGTCCGGTGGCACGTGTGATGAACGTGCCATGCAGAGATTCCAAGTAGATAAACTCTTGCCTTATGCCTGTTTCGTCGGGCAGGGTCAGGAGTTTGAGAAGAGGTTCCACAAATAGGGTGGTTACCCATACGAAGCAGGGCTGTATGTCGCTGTTGTTCGGATTGGGGGTCTGTTGGAAGAAATGGGTGGTCATGCAGCCTGTATCGCAGCAGCAATGTTCGTTGCAAGAGTCTTGATGGTGGCAACACCCGTCGGACGGCAGGTCGTTTTTCATACAGATCATGCCGTCTTCATGATGATGATGGGGAATGACAGGCACTGTCAGCATAATCATGCTGATGAAGAACAGGAAATATGCAATGTACCTTTTCGTTTTCATTCCTTTCTGTCTTTGACCGGTTGCAAAGATAGAGGTTAATCATTTAACTGCCAAGAACAAGATGCTAAAAAGCCTTGAATAAATCATTTAATCCTTCGCTCATGCTGGGGTGTGTGAAGATGAAATCGCGCAGGACACTGTAATGCAGGTCGTTTTTCATGGCTAATGCCACCAGGTTGATGACTTCGGGCGCATCGACGCAAAACAGGGTGCATCCCATGATGCGGCCCGTATGTGCATTGACAATAACTTTCAGCATGCCGTCTATGTGTTGCAGGGTGCGGGCACGCGGAATGGCGGCAGCCGGGAGCCGGGACACTTGGATCGAGTAACCGCGCTTTACGGCTTCCTCTTCGGTGGTGCCGATGTGTGCCAAGGGAGGGTCCGTAAAGATGACGTAAGGCACCGGAAGCCTGTCGTCCATATTCCGTTTTTTATTACCGAATAAATGGTTGGTGATGATGCGGAAGTCATCAATGGACAAATAGTCATACATGGCGCCTCCTCTGACGTCTCCCATTGCCCATATATGCGGAGAGGTGGTTTGCAGATGTCCGTTGACGACGATAGCCCCCTGGGCGTCGGTCTGTACGCCGGCTGCGTGAAGGTTGAGGCCGTCGGTCATTGCTCTGCGCCCTGTGGCAAGCAGCAGGGCATCCCCTTCCAGGAAGTAGGGAGTGCCGTCGGAATTGTCCGTATAGGTCAGGGTCATGCCGTTGGCAGTGTCGTACATGGATAGGGCATGGACATTCAGCCGTACCTCAATGCCTTTTCTTTTGAGGGCTTCCAGCATGGATTCGGCTATGTCCCGGTCCGACTTGGGCATAAAGCGGTTGCCGGATTCCAATAAAGTGACTTTGCTTCCAAAACCGGCATACATGGTGGCAAACTCCATACCGATGGTTCCGGCGCCAAGAATGAGCAGGTGCTTGGGTAGTACGCTTTGCCGGAGCAGCGTTTCACTGGTGAAGGCATGCTTGCTTTCATTCAGTCCTTCCACATCGGGCAGGATGGGGGTGGAGCCTGTATTGATGAAGATCTCTTTCCCTTGAAGCAGGATTTCCTTTTTGTCATGGGCAACCTTTACGGTGTCGTTGGACATAAAGGATGCCTCACCGTCGTACAGCGTGATGTTGGGGTAGCTTTTCAGATGCTCGTGGTTCTTGTCCCGCAGGAATGATACGAGCTTGTTTTTCCGGCTTACGGCGGATGTGTAGAATTTGGCTTGGCTGTCGTAGTTGTCCCGGTAGAGCCATTCGGCTTGTTCCGATTCGTGAATCAGCGTTTTAGTGGGAATACACCCTGCGTTTACACATGTTCCTCCATACATTTGTGAGGAACGTTCAATGATTGCCACTTTCCAGTTGCGGTTGGCAAGTTCGGCAGCCAGCAGTTTCCCGCCTTTGCCGAACCCTATGATTATAGCGTCATATTGTTTCATTCTAATTCATAATTAATGATTTATGAGAATGAAACAATAAGAACAATGTATTGTTGCAGGAAGTTAGTTAATGAAAGTTTACCGTTCCAGTTCGCGGAGCGAGTCCATTTTTTTCTTTTCGAGAAACTCATAGATGCCGCTCAGATGTTCGGTTACCCGTTTGTTGCCAAACTCATAAACCTTGCTGACCAGTCCGTCCAGGAAGTCACGATCGTGGCTCACGAGTATCAGTGTCCCGTCGAAGTCCATAAGGGCCTGTTTCAGGATGTCTTTGGTCTTCATGTCCAAATGGTTGGTAGGCTCATCCAGTATCAGCAGGTTCACCGGTTCCAGCAGCAGCTTAATCATGGCCAGTCGCGTACGTTCGCCGCCCGACAGGACTTTGACTTTTTTCATGGACTCTTCCGGTCCGCCAAACATGAAAGCGCCTAATAAGTCGCGTATCTTATTGCGGATTTCCCCTTTGGCAACATCGTCGATGGTTTGAAAGACCGTCAGGTTCTCATCCAGCAAGGATGCCTGATTCTGGGCGAAATAGCCTATCTGCACGTTGTGGCCGATAGTAAGGGTTCCTTCGTGTTCTATCTCTCCCATGATGCATTTCACCAGTGTGGACTTACCTTCGCCGTTCTTGCCCACAAAAGCTACTTTATCGCCTCGCTCTATGGTGAGGTTGGCGTTCTTGAATACGATGTGGTCGCCATAGGTCTTTCCTACGTTCTCCATGATGACCGGATAATTGCCGGAACGCGGAGAGGGTGGGAACTTGAGCCGCAATGCCGATGTGTCCTCTTCGTCCACTTCCAGAAGCACCAGCTTTTCCAGCATCTTGACGCGGCTTTGCACTTGCAGGGTTTTGGAGTAGGTTCCTTTGAAGCGTTCGATGAACTCTTTGGTCTCGGCAATGAACTTCTGTTGTTCGTCGTATGCTTTTTGTTGCTGTTCGCGACGTTCTTTACGGAGTTCCAGATATTTCGAGTAGTTCACTTTGTAGTCGTAAATGCGTCCCATTGTCACCTCGATGGTGCGGGTGGTGATGTTGTCCACGAACTTGCGGTCGTGGCTGATGACGATGACCGCCTTTCCGTTATTGATGAGGAAGTCTTCCAACCATTGGATGGACTCGATGTCCAGATGATTGGTGGGCTCGTCCAGCAAAAGCACATCCGGTTTCTGCAGCAGCAGTTTGGCAAGTTCGATGCGCATGCGCCAGCCACCGCTGAAGTCGCTTGTCTGGCGGTCGAAGTCCTCTCTGGTAAACCCAAGGCCAAGCAATGCCTTTTCCACATCTTCTTCGTAGTTGGTAGCGTCGATGGCATAGAATTTCTCGCTCAGGGCGGACACCTGTTCGATGAGTTCCATGTAGCTGTCGCTTTCATAGTCGGTGCGGGTTTCCAGCTCTTTGTTCATGCGGTCTATTTCGGCTTCCATTTCGTGCAGGTGGGCAAAGGCCTGTGCCGTTTCCTGAAAGACGGTACGTCCGTCTTCTGTCATCAGGTGCTGGGGCAGGTAGGCGATAACACAGTCTTTGGGCGCTGAGATTTTCCCCCTGGTGGGTTGCCGCACTCCGGCAAGAATCTTTAACAAGGTGCTTTTGCCTGCTCCGTTTTTTCCCATGAGGGCAATGCGGTCTTTTTCGTTGATAACGAAAGATATATCACTAAACAAGGTGGTGCCGCCAAATTCTACGGCGAGTCCGTCAATAGAAATCATTATGTCATTTTTAAAAATAAGTTGCAAAGATAATGCAAATATATTATTTTTTATATCTTTGCCCTGAACAAACAATCATATTAGCCATGGAAATCGAAAACCAATCGGTAGATTACCGTCCACTCATCCTTGTTGCGGAAGATGATGATAGCAATTTCAAGCTGATAAAAGCTATTATAGGGAAGAAATGTGAGGTACAGTGGGCAAGGAACGGTGAGGAGATTGTCTCTTTATTTCTCGAAAACCGGGACAAGGCGGATGCGATATTAATGGACATCAAGATGCCTGTCATGAACGGTTTGGATGCCACCCAACGCATTCGTCGGGAAGGCGGAACTTTGCCCATTATCATGCAGACAGCCTATGCATTCTCTTCCGATCGTGAGAATGCCATGAATGCCGGCGCTTCGGAGGTGCTGGTGAAACCGATAACACTGAGCACCTTGCGCAACTGCCTGAGCAGTTATCTGCCCCAACTGGTGTGGTAGGACTCCACCGGCTCTACATCATCTCCCGGCACGTGTGAATAGCTGCCGGGATTCTTTTTTTCCGTCCGGACACAAACTGCACTCTCCTGCGAAGATTTTACGGAAGATTCGAAAAAGTTCATGGAAGATTTGAACAAAGTTTCTTTTTTTTCTGTTAATGAAGCCTAACCAAACTTTAATAGAATGAATAATAAACTGCGTTTTTTCCTGACTTCACTGTTTATACTCTTCGTGGTGGCGCTGCGTGCCGCAGCAACCGGTGATATTCGGGTTTCGGGCGTTGTGATGTCGGAAGGCGAGCCTCTGCCGGGAGCGTCGGTGCTGGTGAAGGGAACCCACAACGGGACAGTGACCGATGTTGACGGGAGATATACCCTTACAGTGCCGGCAGACGCTACATTGGTCTTTAGCTTTATCGGTTTGAAAACCACAGAACAGAAAGTAAACGGGCGTTCGGTTGTCGATGCTGAACTGCTTCCGGACAGTGAGCAACTGGATGAAGTAATGGTGGTGGCCTATGCCACTGCCAAGAAGTATAGTTTCACAGGGGCGGCTTCCACCGTAAAAGGAAGCGAAATCGCCAAGATGCAAGTGTCCAACGTGTCGCGGGCACTCGAAGGTACGGTGTCCGGCCTTCAGGCCAGTGCGCCCAGCGGCCAGCCGGGTACGGATGCGGAGATACGCATTCGCGGCATCGGTTCTATCAATGCTTCGAGCGCTCCGCTTTATGTGGTGGACGGTGTGCCTTTCGACGGCAGCATCAACTCCATTAATCCGGAAGACATCGCTTCATTGACGGTTTTGAAGGATGCTGCTTCGGCTGCTCTTTACGGCTCCCGCGGGGCGAATGGGGTGATTATAATAACCACTAAGCAGGGACAGACCGATTCGAAAACTACGGTCAGCATCAAAGCCAGTTTCGGAGGCTCCAACCGCGCCATACGCGATTACGACCGCATTGGCACTGACCAGTATTTTGAGCTTTACTGGGAGGCGCTGCGTAATCAGTATGCTTTGAATACGGACAAATATACTCCGCAGACAGCCGCAGCGCAGGCTTCGAAAGATTTGGTGGGCAAGCTGATGGGTGGCGGCCCAAATCCTTACGGAGCCGGCTATCCGCAGCCGGTGGGCACAGACGGCAAACTGGTTGACGGAGCTGTTCCGCTTTGGAATGTGGACTGGCAGAAAGAAATGGAACAACAGGCGCTGCGTACGGAAATTGGGGTGAATGTCTCCGGAGGCGGAAAGACCAACCAGTACTATTTCTCGGCCGGCTATCTGGACGACAAAGGCATTGCGCTTGAGTCCGGTTACCAACGTTTCAACCTGCGCTCCAACATTTCCAGTGAAATAACCCGTTGGCTGCGTGGAGGCGTGAATATGAGCTATGCCCACTCTGTGCAGAACTATCCGGTTTCGTCCGATACCAAGACCAGCAATGTGATTAATGCCGGACGCCTGATGGCCGACTTCTATCCGATGTACGAGATGAATGTTGACGGCACGTACAAACTGGACTCGGAGGGACACCGCATTTATGATTTCGGGTCCTACCGTCCTTCCGGCTCTATGGCCAACTGGAATTTGCCGGCTACCCTGCCCAATGACAAATCCGAGCGTATGCGGGATGAGTTTTCGGGACGTACTTTCCTTGAAGTGACTCCGGTGGAGGGGCTGAAGTTCAAGACCAGCTTCAACTTCGACCTGACAGACTACAATACACTGGATTATACCAATCCCAAGATAGGCCCTGCCGTCAATACGGGGGGCGGAGCAAGCCGCAGCTATACCCGTACTTTCTCTTGGACTTGGAACAACATTGTGACGTACGATAAGACCCTCGGTGAGCATCATTTCAACGTTCTTGCCGGGCAGGAGGCCTACTCATACCGTTATGACGTGTTGCAGGCATCCCGCAGCAATATGGCTGTGCCGGATATGCCGGAACTGGCTGTCGGCTCACTTGTAACTGCGGGTACGGGCTATCGCATTGACTACTCATTGCTGGGCTATCTGGTGAGTGGGCAGTATGACTACCGGAACAAGTATTTCTTCTCCGCTTCCTATCGCCGCGACGGTTCATCCCGTTTTGCGCCCGACACTCGTTGGGGAAACTTCTGGTCGCTGGGAGCTTCATGGCGTGTCGATCGTGAAGAGTTTATGCAGAATACCGCCGACTGGCTTTCTGCCTTGACCCTGAAAGCAAGTTATGGAGCGCAGGGCAATGATAATTTGGGCACCTACTATGCCAGCAGCGGACTCTACTCCATTGTTTCGCAGGCGGGTGAGAACGCTTTGGTGTCCGACCGTCTCGCAACGCCCGACTTGAAATGGGAGACCAACCTGAACCTGAATGTCGGCATTGACTTTTCATTGTTCAACAACCGCTTCTCCGGTTCGTTCGATTTCTTCCAGCGACGCTCCAAAGATCTGCTGTATTCCCGTCCTTTGGCCACCTCTTTGGGTTACACCTCGATGGACGAGAACATCGGTGCGTTGAAAAACACCGGTTTTGAGATAGATCTTAAAGGCACGCTTATACATACTCGTGACTTCATGTGGCGCATGGGGCTTAACCTCACGCACTACAAGAATGTGGTGACCGAACTTCCGCTCGATGACATGCCTGTGACGGGGGTCACCCGCTTGAAGGTGGGACGCTCGGTGTATGACTTCTATCTGCGCGAATGGGCAGGGGTGGACCCTGCCAACGGCGATCCGCTGTGGTATAAGAATGTAAAGGATGCGCAAGGAAATATTACCGGGCGCACCACCACCAACGATTATGCCCAGGCTGATTATTATTATGTGGACAAGTCTTCGCTGCCTAAGGTTTACGGCGGTTTTAATACGGCTTTCGCATACAAGGGTTTTGAGTTGTCGGCCATCTTCGCATACAGCATAGGCGGGTATATTGTGGATCGTGACGTTACGATGTTGTGGAGCAATGGGAGCAATCCCGGACGCGCCTGGTCCACCGAGATCCTGAAACGCTGGACACCGGAGAACCGCGATACGGACGTGCCCGCTTTGAGGACAGTGTCCAACAACTGGAATTCCAATTCTACCCGCAACCTGTTTAATAATTCCTATTTGCGGATGAAGAACATCACGCTCTCCTACGACTTTCCGCAGCCGCTGATAAAGAAGGTCAGCCTGAACAGCCTGCAACTCTTCGTACAGGCGGACAACCTGCTGACTTTCTCTAAAAATCAGGGACTGGACCCGGAGCAGGGCATTACGGGGTTGACTTACTATCGTTACCCTGCCATGCGCTCCATTTCCGGCGGAATCAATGTTTCATTCTAAATCACTATTCACATGAATACTTCAATAAAAAATATAGCGGCTTTTACGGCCGGGCTGTTGTTCGTCCTGTCTTCGTGCAGCGGCGATTTTCTCGACCACAAACCTACGGATGCGGTGGATTCGGGCATTGTTCCCGTACCTTCCAATGCAGGGCGCATATTCAACGGGGCATGGTACAACCTGTTTGAGTACAGCAGTACGTATGCCAATATCGGCTATCGCGCCTTGATGTTGCAGGATGACATGATGGCGGATGATGTGGTGTCGCGTCCTATGTACGGCTTCAACTCTTCCTATCAGTTTAATGATGTGGTGATGCCTGCCAATAACCGTACCGCATTTGCCTGGTATCTGATGTACAGGACTATTGACAACTGCAACACAGCCATTTCCATTACGGCTACCGGTGATGACGACACACCCGACTTCCGCTACTCCCAGGGACAGGCCTATGCTTTGCGGGCTTTTTGTTACCTGCATCTGGCGCAGCACTACCAGTTTACGTATTTAAAAGATCCCGCTGCTCCGGCTGTTCCGCTCTATACCGAACCCACTGTTTCTACAACAAAGCCCAAGGGCAAGGCCACTTTGGAGGAGTTGTACACGCAGATTTTCAAAGACCTGAATAAGGCTAAAGAGCTTCTTAAGGGCTATGTCCGTCCGGATGACAACTCTAAGTTCAAGCCCGATGTGAGTGTTGTCAATGGGTTGTTGGCGCGTGCCTGTCTGCTCACCGGGCAATGGGGCGGGGCTGCCGATGCTGCACTTGAGGCTGCCAAGGGATATGCCCTGATGACAGATGCCAAAACCTATATGGGCTTCAATGATTTGTCCAACACCGAGTGGATGTGGGGGCATCCGCAGTCCGTAAGCCAGTCCGATGCCAGCTATAATTTCTATTATATTGATGTGGTGACTCCCGATGCGTATAATAGTTTCATGGCCGACCCGCATTTTATGGATCTGTTCGAAGCCGGAGATATTCGTCTGGACCTGTTTCAGTGGATGCGTGAAGGGTATCTGGGCTACCGGAAATTCCGCATACGTGCCGACCAGACCGGGGACATTGTCGTGATGCGTTCCGCCGAAATGTATCTGATTGCCGCCGAGGCGCTGGCGCGTGAGGGACAATTGGGAGAGGCCGTAAAGCCGCTGAACACATTGCGCAACGCACGCGGCCTTGCCGATTACGACCTGACGGGCAAAACGCAGGAGCAGCTCATCGGTGATATCTTGCTGGAACGCCGTCGCGAACTGTGGGGCGAAGGATTTGGCATTACCGACATATTGCGCACCCAGCGTGCCGTTGCGCGTGAAGCCTTGACGAAAGAAGAAGCGGAGAAAAAGTATGATTGCTGGCAGCAGGACGGCTCTTATAAAGAGTATAATCCCGAAGGGCACTGGTTTACTTCCTTCCCCGACGGAACGAGGTTTGTGCCGAACAGTACCTATTATCTGTATTCCATTCCGGAGAAAGAAACGAATGCAAATCCCAATCTGTGATGGAATAGCCTGAATTGAAAGGAATTATATATGTCAATATGTTATTGCCCGGATGCGGGTTTCCTGTTCGTGTTAATCTTGACAAAGAGAAGGGAATTTATATCCGGATGATAGCATATTGCTTATCAGGAGGGCTTTTTGGTGTGTATAAATATACGTATTGGTTATTTA
>OHTA01000968.1_pt1 | contig 16325 bp, 19 predicted proteins | sample 1578851 | NCBI WGS metagenome assembly OHTA01 (sample SAMEA3879578, study PRJEB24766) | human gut metagenome | biome: human-associated habitat; feature: feces | place: USA | collected 1985/1987 | reverse complement strand
GCAGGTGCATTCCCGTGTTGGAATCGCCGAGAGCGGCTCCCGATTGCGTCGGAATGTTGTATTCCCCTTCGTACCATCCGGTAGTTGTGGCTGCGCAGGCCGTAACCTGAGCGATAGGCTCATAGGCTTTCAGATCCTTGAAGCGGGATGAGAGAGGGAAGCCTTTGATAGTGCCGTAGATACACCTCGGGTTGAGTTTATGGACCACTTCCCAGCTGAAGCCGAGTTTATCCATAGCTCCGGGGTGAAGGTTTTCTACAAATATGTCGGCTCCCTGAATAAGTTTTGTTAGTATCTCCTTGCCGTCGGGTGTGGCGGCGTCGAGAGCGAGCGATTTCTTGTCGGAATTGAGTTGCAGAAAGTAGTAGCTCGGGCAGTCAGGGCTGAACTGCAATTCCTTACGGGTGGCGTCGCCCACGCCGGGACGTTCGATTTTCACAACATCGGCTCCGAGCCAAGCCAGCATCTGAGTACACGACGGACCGGACTGCACGCTTGTGAAGTCCACAACTTTAATTCCTTGAAGGGGTGCGTTATTCATAATTTCTGTTTTTTATGGTTTTCTTTAATGGGATAATTAAGGGCAATCGAAACTGCATTCAAATAATTAACACTTCCTTTGCCGCAGAGTTCAACTGCTAAAGCGAGGGAGGCATAGTCACGGAGTCTCGCACCGGATTGGCATCATTTTTGTTAGATTATCAGATCAAATATATCAAAGTCTGAATCAAATATATCAAAGTCTGATATGAAACGATTGCCATTATATATTTTCGGGCTGCTGGCGATAAGCTCATGCAGCAAACCCGACAATGCCAATATCCGCACCGAGCTATTTCAGGAAATCAAGTCGGTCGACAAGATGGTGTTCGCCTCGATGGCGATAACCAAGACCGCGAAAATGGAGAGCTCGGAGTGGTATACCGTCGGCAAACGGATTGCCGTCTATTCCTACGATTCCTATATACGGGCTTATATAGATCTCTCGGCATTGCAGATGGATGACCTCAAGTTCGACGAGAGCGCCAAAACCGTGAAGGTCACGCTTCCGCCTGTGGTGACGGAAATCACGGGGCGCGATATGGAGATGCGCAAGGAGTATGAGAACATCGGCATTCTGAGGTCGGATCTCGATTCCAAGGAGCGCGCCGAAATCAAGGAGAAGGCAAACGCTTCGTTCAAAAAGGAAGTGGTGAACAATCCGATGTTCAGGAGGCAATTGACAGAGGAGGCGAAGCGGAAGGCCCGCAAATATTTCGAGACCCTTTTCGAAGCCAACGGTTACACCGCAATAATTGATTTCAAATAAAACCGGCAACAATGTTAATGTTAAAGACTAAGAAACTCTTCATGATAGCTGTTGCGGCAATAGTCGTGGCGGCACTGGCAATCGCTCTTTATTTCTCTTTCTTCTCGCCAAAGAAAACAATAGAGGTGGATAAGGGGCGCATAAGCAATATAGAGACCATGGCACAATTGTGCGCCATCGATATTTATAGCGAGGTCCCCGTGCTCGACACCATCAACAACAAGGTGATGTTTGCCATCCAGAAGCAGAAGGGGAGCGTCTCTTTCGATCTTGAAAAGATGAAAGTGGATGCCGACGGCGACACCGTGAAAATCACTCTTCCGCCTGAAATTGTGGAACTCTATGAATCGACCGATGATAATTCATGGGAAGTGATCGATACAAAGGCGATCGGACCTCTGGCCATATTCCGCAGCGACAAGTTTACAGCGGAAGAGGAGAATGCGCTGAAGTCGCACATAAAGGAGAATTCCAAGCGACTGCTATACGAAAACGGCACGATAAAGCGAGCCCGCGCGGAGGGGGCGAGAAATCTCCGGATTCTCATGGAAAAGGTATATGACAAGCCCGTGAAGGTGATCGACCCCACGCCTCAGGGAGCGCTGAAGGTAAATCTTTGATTCTGACGCTCGAAATCCGTAGACTACCGGTTGCCCTGATCCTGATGATGGCGGCGGAAATGATCGCGGTGCACGCGATATACCAGTACAGCGACCATAATCACGAATGTGATAGCGCATAATCCTACGCACCCTCTCAGGAACAGGGTCAATCCCACAGATATATAATTCATCGAGAATAGAAGAACCATCAGGATGATAATTCCCACGCCGATTATTCCCAATGCAGCGTATTTTAATCTCAGGTTGGCATTGGTTTTATATAATTTCTCGATTTCATTATTCCTCCGCTCCTTATACTTTTCAAGATTCTTTTGCATAATATGGCGGTATTTGTCAATATTTTAACACTTACATCGCCGTTATTGTTCCAAGGGCAATGCCCGGGGCATGGATTCGGCATCGGTACAGGCACTTTGGCTGAAGCCCGGGTCAAGGATGTGATCAATTTCCGGAAGCGCAACATGAAAGAGAACTCAAGTTCGGGCATTACGCCGGTGTATGCCGATTGAAAATCCGTGATACCTAATGGCTGTTCTTCCTAATCTGCTCTTTCCTGAATTTGGCCCAGTTGTTATTGAAATTTTTATGTGATTTAAAAAATGTGATTCCGGTTGCCTGTTTCAGCAGGAGAAGGGCACGGCGCCCGATTCTGAGATTCCGGCGTCCGGAGTTGCTTCCCATCAATCTGTGGTCGGGTATGAAATCTAATCTTATTTTGTGTTTATCAAGAAGATCCACACGTTCAACAAGGTCAAGAATGGCGGGTGACAGTTGAGGTGCTTCCATAGGCTCGTATATTCCGATTTCATCAACATCAAAGTCTCTTTTCTCCCATTTCTTCGCTTCCTTGACGGTAATGTGTTCCTTATCCAAAATGTAAACTTCAGCATTTGTGCTTACGAAGAAGGGTTCGTTAATCTTATTGAACCGGAACATTTCTCGCCCTCTACCTTTTGATTCAATAGAAAACGAATATCCATCCAGGTCGAATCCGGATAATGAGTTTCCCTCGATATTATCGTAGTTGAATGATACTTTAAACGTATTGTAATCAAGACCTCTTCTAAAAAAGTATGCAAGTTTCGGAACCCATTTACGGCTTATTGTATCTGCCAAAACATCAATATCGATCCGAATACGGTCATTGTTCCTGCGCCATATTTCAGTCGGGTTGTATTTGCCGAACAATGTATCTGCGGAGATCCGGGAGTTTTTAATTCGCATCGGCATTGATACTTCCGGAGGTATGGCAATCCAGTCGGACCAGGTGAAATGATGTTGGCTTGTGTCGCTGACACTGTCAAGGCCATTATTGTTTGTGAATCTGTAATAAGATTTGCATGTCAATACTCTGGGAGAAGACCATCCGTCGAATTTTACTTTGTTGTCGGAAGGCAGCATATAATCCACCATTTTTTCTCTAAAGAGAAAAATCGTATCGGTATATGTGGAAAGAGTAGAATATTCTCTGACGTAAGCTAATATATGAAGCACGCGATGCCTGCTTGATTCAACAACCATTTCCGGCAGTTCAGACACACTCTCAGAAAGAAAAACGGTATCGTTACAGCCATACATAACAGACTTGTCGTTAAAGCCCAGATAACGGACCGTGATTGGATAATGGCTACGTGCTATCTTAGGTATTACTCCTTTGCTGTTGCTCAGGCCAACCGGAGTGCCATCCTTGTCATATATGGACGCATTTGGCAGAGCGACATTGGTGGCGGAATCCACAACAATTACTTCAGAGGCCCATAACTCCATTGAAATGATGGAGAATAGGAGCGATAATGCTGTCGTAAAATATCGTATCGCCATTTACTGTAATATTTTTCATCAAAAATAGTATAATTTGAGAAAAATACCGGATTTCCGACATCAGTTTCTTCTATATTTTGACATTTCCGGTAATTTTTGCGTAAATTCGCGTATAAAGAATATGTTTGAGTCTAAAGAAAAGGGCAATGAGTTGGTACATTTGGATGCCGATAGTGGCAGGGATAGTCGGAGGCTTAGTAGGCGGTCGCTATTATAATCGCTATTATAATAAGAAGAATCAAAAGAATAATAAAACTTCAAAATAGTCCGTCATGGGATAAGGAACGATGCCTTAATCTCCCGAATTATTCATAATACGCAAATAATCGATGCCTATTCGCTGATTTCAGATTTAATCAGGAAGTCAACCTTCCCCAGAATCTTCTCGGCAAGTAGGACAGCGGCGCGATGACACTTGATGAACTGGTCAACGAACTGTTTGAGCCTTGGAAACAGGTGGCTGAATCCCAATACAGCCTCCTCGCTGTCGCACTCCAAACAGTCGCCGGAGGAATCTCCTCTCTGACGATGCCCCACGGAACAAATGAGAGTGTACTATTGATGGTAAACTCCTGTAATGTCTTCACGGAAGACGGTAACCGAGTTAACGTTGAGCGCGGCGCAGGCTTCGAAGCCCTGAAGCGTCTCGACAGATTATAATTGAGATTGAAAAAAGAAAAACCATAACTCGCTGATATTTTCAGCAAAGTTATGGGTCGTATGAGATAGCGATTGAAGCCTTCCGGTGTGAACGTATGCACTGAGCGGGTTGTGGCTTATCGCGAGATGGGCTGTTATGGGTGCCGGCATAGTTTTGGAGATACAGGCTTAGCCGTTACTACAGCCGGTTGAAACATGGGTAAACAGATAGAGCGAACTCCAAAGATTATTGAAGAGCGCCAGTTCAACTGTTTTTTGAGTGGATTCTTTTTCGGTAATCTGAGGGACTAAGTTCTGTCAGACGCTTGAACAATCGGGAGAAATGCTGGGGATATTGAAAACCAAGGTCGTATGCAATAATGCTGACATCATCATCCGTGAATGCAAGCCGTTGTTTTGCAAGGCTTACAATGTATCGCGAGATTAGTTCCTGCGGGGAATTGCCGGTTTCTTTCTTGATTAGATCACCGAAATATCCCGGCGTGAGGTTTGCGTTGGCGGCAAAATAAGTAACAGTCGGCACCCCTTCCTTGCCACTTCCATGAACGTAATATTCTTTGAGTTCCTTTTCGAATGAAGCCAATATACTTTTGTTGACCTTCTTGCGGGTAATGAACTGGCGAGAATAGAATCGGTTAAGATAATCAAGAAGGGTCTGGATATGGCTCGAAATAATGTCGGCGGAATATAGGTCTACAGGGTATTCCACCTCTTGCCTTATTCGTCCGAGACATTCCAGAAATATCTTTCGTTCATGCTCGGAGTGGAAAAGTCGGTTCAGATTGACCCTTGTCGGCGGAAAAATGTGACCCTTTTCGTCGAAATAAGATTGACCCTTGGCGACGAAATAAAAATGACCCCTGTCGGAATACTCCGCAGGGGATTTTTTTGTAGTTTTAGAAACCCAAGTCCTGGCACGGCGGGGGTAAATCTAAAATTACAAATTTATGGTTACAAAATTAAAAAATATCCTCCGATGTTACCAGTCGGGGATGGGATTAAAGGAAATGGCCGCGGTTTTCCATATATCCCGCAACAGCACGCGCAAATATGTGCGTCTGTTTCAGTCGAGCGGCAAGTCCATGGAAGAGCTTCTTGCAATGACGGAAGAACAACTCCGGCAGGAACTTGGGCAGGAGAAGGTGCGACACAGCAAACCTTCAGAGCGTGAGACGGAGCTTGAAGCACTTCTTCCTGAGTATGCAAAACAGCTGACACGCAAGGGTATGTCCAAGGCACGGCTGTACGAGCGGTATCATGCTGCTTATCCTGACGGCTATGGGCTGACGATGTTCAAACAGGCTCTCCGTCAGTACCTGCATCAGAGTAAGGTGGTCGGACATGTGGAGCATTATGCCGGAGACCAGATGTACATCGACTTTGCTGGAGACCGCCTTGAGGTGGTCGACTGCATGACGAGCGAGACTAAAAAAGCAGAGGTGTTCGTCGCGATACTGCCTTTCAGTCATTACACTTACTGTGAGGCCGTATGGTCCCAGCGCAAGGAAGACCTCATCAAAGGATGTGAGGGCGCCATGCAATACTTCGGCGGCGTTCCTGCCGCGATAGTGCCGGACAATCTCAAGGCGGCCGTAAGCAGAAGCGACCGCAACGAGCCGGTGATCAATGAAGTGTTCGCCGCATTTGCCGAACATTACGGATGTGCGGTATATCCGGCACGTGTCCGGCACCCCAAGGACAAAGCCCTGGTGGAGAATGCCGTGAAACTGCTTTACAAATCCGTCTATGCCGATATCGAAGGAATGACGTTCGGCAGCCTTGACGAGCTTAACACCGCCATCCATATCTCGTTGCTCGATTTCAACGAAAAGACAATGGCCGGGCGGAACGTCTCACGGGTGCAGATGTTCAACAGTATGGAGAAAGACCTGCTGCGTCCGCTGCCCGAGCGGAGCTTCACTGTTAAGGAACGCAAGCTGATGACTGTCGGAAAGAACTGCTATGTGTCGCTTTTCAAACATCACTACAGCGTACCCAGAGAACATGTCGGCAAACGTGTGGTCATTCTCTATGACGCCGACACCGTGGAGATATACTGCGGACTGAATCTTGTGGCGGTTCACGACCGCTGCGACATCCCCTATGCCTACTCATGGAAACGGGAGCACAACCTGCCGGGCCATTACGGGTCTTACGACAAGGACCTTGAGGAACTGTTCGTACGCGCCGGACAGATCGACAACATCGTGCTCGACTATCTCCGGGAAGTGGACAGACACATACAGTATCCGCCTAAGTCCTTCAGCTCATGCCGTGGAATAATCGCCCTTGAAAAGAAGTATGGCGCCGACCGTCTCATCGCGGCCTGCGCCTGTGCCGGAATGAAGGCGGAATACGGTTATCAGGCATTGCGCCGGGTGCTCGAACTGGGTGAGGACGCAGACTTTCTTCCAGATGAAAACGGCAACATCTCCCGGCCGCAGGACCCCGCTCCTTCTCTGATACACAAAAATATACGTGGCCGTGAATACTTCTTGGCCCAGAACTCAAACAACAATAAAAAAGACAACAATGGAAACAGACAATAAAACCGCCCCTGTATCCGCAGTACAGGATCAGAACCAGATCTCGCTCGATCTGATGAACCGAATGAAAATGCACGGCATGGCCGAAGCCTTCCGCGAAAGCCTCGCCGGTACCACAGCACAGTCGATGACTCCGGACTCCTTCCTCTCGATGCTGCTCGCACGAGAATGGGACTGGCGCGCTCAGGCCGCCATTGCCCGTCTGACCCGAAATGCGTCATTCCGCTACAAAGCCTATATGGAAGAAATCGACTACACCGTCAGCCGGGGCCTCGACCGTAACCAGATGGAACGGCTCGCCACTCTCGACTTCGTGCGACAGGGTACTAATCTCTTCATCACAGGTTCGGCAGGAACCGGCAAAAGCTTCCTGGCATGCGCTCTGGGACATGAGGCCTGCAAGCGCGGCATACGCACCCTGTACGGCAATGCCGCAAAACTTCTCGGCGCACTGAAGGTGGCAAAAGTCAGAAACTGCCTTGAAGCCGAACTCAAGAAAATCGAACGCTGTCAGCTTCTGATTCTTGACGACCTGTTCCTTGTCCCTCTTGACGCAAAGGAACGTCCCATACTGCTGGACATAATCGAAGACCGGCACGAGCGCAAATCAATAATCATCACATCCCAGTATCCGCCCTCGGCATGGTACGACATGGTGGGGGATCCGACTGTGGCCGACGCTATCCTTGACCGCATAGTCCACTCCGCCCATACAATCGAACTCTCCGGAGAAAGCATGCGAAAACTCAAGGCTAAAAAGTGAGCCGGATATAAAATCGACAAAATTAAATTGACCCCCGCCGCCAGGACTTTTTAGGGGTCAATCTTATTTTGACGAGGGGGTCAATTTTTTTCCGCCGACAGGGGTCAATCTGCATCGACTTTTCCACCCTGAACGCCGCCGACAAAGGCAACCGAGTACAGAAGGACATCGCCAACGACAAGATGGAAGACGGCGCGTTTTTGGACTTCCTAACGGCGGCTTTTGAGAACGCCAACCGCTACCTCAAGAAGGGCGGCGCGTTCTACATTTGGCACGCCGGAACGGAAGGGCTTAACTTCAAATTGGCGGTAAAGTCCGTCGGTTGGGAGTTGAAGCAGATACTTATATGGGTCAAGAACAACATGGTATTAGGGCGACAGGACTACCAATGGAAGCACGAACCCTGCTTATACGGTTGGAAGCCCGGCGCGTCGCACTTCTTCGTAAACCGCCGCGACCTTCTTACGGTAACGGAAGACCCAGGCCCGGACATAGACGCGATGACGAAGGACGAACTAAAAGCCCTTCTTCGTTCGCTGTTGGGCGAAGCGACACCTACGACCGTCATACACGAAGACAAGCCGCTACGTTCCGCCGACCACCCGACGATGAAGCCTATAAAACTTATGGGCCGGGCCATAAAGAACAGCACCCGCCCCGGCGAAGTCGTCTTAGACCTATTCGGCGGAAGTGGCAGCACCTTAATGGCGGCCGAGCAGTTGGCGCGTTCGTGCTATACCGTGGAATTAGACCCCGCCTACATAGACGTGATTATAAAGCGTTGGGAAGAATACACGGGCGACAAAGCCGAACTATTAGGCAACTTCGCCCCGGACGAGGACGCCCCGGAACGCGAATAAGGGAACAGAGAGGAAAGCAACCAATATCAGAGAGAAACGATGGCAAACGAACAAAACCTTATACCCTTCAAGCCGGGGCAAAGCGGGAACCCGAAAGGGCGACCGAAAAGCCGCGTTCCCGAACAGCTCGTAAAGATATTCGGGAGCAAGGCCCGCGCCAAGAAGTTTTATAGCCTTTCCGCCGTGGAGATAGACGAATGGGAAGCCGCTATACTTACCTTCAACGCCAACGACTTGAAACTATTGGCGAAGTGGGAAGACGCGCCCGCTTACCCCAAAGGGCTGGCTATTGCCGTCCTTTCCGACATGAAGGCGGGCAAGACCACGACCTTAGACAAGTTGCGCGAACGTCAGTACGGAAAGCCCACACAGCGAATGGAAGTAACCGGGAAGGACGGGGGCGACTTGATACCGGCCCGGACGCTCACGAAGGAAGAAGCCGCCGACCTTCTTAAAAGCCTTAACGAGAAGTATTAAATGGGGTTTTGCCGCGACATAGATATAATTAAAACGTGGGTTCTACAAGGAACCCTCAATTTTACGCGCTTCTTTTTCAAGGAAAAGTATAAGCGTAAATTTGTCGTAGGCAAGCACCACGAAAAAATAGCCGAAGTCTTAGACAAGGTTCTCAAGGGCGAAATAACCCGGCTTATAATAAACATCGCCCCGCGCTACGGTAAGACGGAGTTAGCCGTTAAGTCCTTCATCGCGGAAGGCTTCGCCATAAACCCGAAGGCGAAGTTTATACACCTCAGTTATTCGGACGACTTAGCCCGCGACAATTCGCGGGGAGTACAGGAAATTCTGCGTGAACCGTCGTATAGGCGTCTATTCCCGGACACGATGCCGACGAGCGTAAACACCCGTAAATGGTTCACGAAGGCGGGCGGCGGACTTTACGCTGTTTCGTCGGCGGGCCAGGTAACAGGCTTCGGCGCGGGTTTGGTGGATAAGGACGAGGAAGAAGAATTAGGCGAAGAAGTAGCCGCCATTACTTCCGAGGCCGGAGAGTTCGGCGGCGCGATAGTCATCGACGACCCGATAAAGCCGGACGACGCCCGAAGCGAGTTAGTCCGCGAGAAGGTAAACCAAAAGTTTGAAACCACTATCCGAAACCGCGTTAACAGCCGAAAAACGCCGATAATTATAATTATGCAGCGTTTGGACGAAGACGACCTTTGCGGCTACCTTCAAAAGTTGGAGCCGGACGAATGGACGGTTTTAAGCCTTCCCGTTATTGAGGTGGACGAAAAAGGCGACGAACACCCGTTATGGCCCTTCAAACATACGCTAACCGAACTTCACGAATTAGAGGACAAAGCCCCGTGGGTTTTTGAAACCCAGTATATGCAGAACCCGCGCCCGCTTACCGGGTTGATGTATGAACGGGAGTTTAAGACCTACGAAGTATTGCCTATTACCAAGCAGCACAAAGTTAAAGCCTACGTTGATACCGCCGACACGGGTAAAGACTACCTTTGCTGTATTGTCTACGTCGAAACGGAAATAGGCAACTTCATTTTAGACGTCTACTACACCCAGGCCGCAATGGAAACGACCGAGCCGGAAACGGCGCGGATCCTTACCAAGTGGGAAGTTGAGGAAGCAATAATAGAGAGCAACAACGGCGGCCGTGGCTTCGCCCGTAACGTGGAAACGAACCTACGCCTTATGGGTAACAAGAAAACCGTAATACGCTGGTTCCACCAAAGCGAAAACAAGGATATACGAATATTCAACCATTCTAACGAGGTGCAGAACCTTACGCACTTCCCGAAGGATTGGGCGCACCTGTTCCCGAAGTTCCACCAAGCAATTACCAAGTATAAGAAGCAGGGAACTAACACCCACGACGACGCGCCGGACGCACTTACGGGAACGGTGGAGAAACGCCCCGACGGGAAGGCGGATATTCGGAGATTGAAACGAATTTTTAAGTAACCATAAACCCCAATAGATTATGCCACCTATTGACGAATTGCTAAGAACGGGCGACTATTCAGCCGCCATCAGCGAACTGAGGAACGGGCGACTTACCCCGCTTCCCAATTCCGAGCAGTACGCCGCGCAGTACGACCCGAAACTGCACGACATTAACGACCCCCGTAAACGCCCGGACAAACTCGTAGTCATTGACAAAGATAGCGAGGAATACGGGGAAGTAAAGAACATCAACGTAAACGCCGAGCTTACCACGGAACAGGGGTTTAGGATTGAACCCGTAGCCCGTATAGCGTTGGCCCTTCAAAAGTTGATAGTAAAACGCGCCGTCGCCTTCACGTTCGGCAACCCGGTAGCCTACGATGCCGACCCGCATAACGACGAAGAAAAGGCGGTATTGGCCGCGTTAAAGCGCGTCCTTCACGATGTCAAGGAAAAGACGCTAAACCGCCGCGTAGCCCGAAGCCTATACAGCACTACCGAAGTAGCCGAATATTGGTACCCCGTGGAAGGCAACGAGGAACACGACCTTTATGGCTTCACGACAAAGATGAAGTTCCGCGTAGCCCTGTTTAGCCCGGCGTTCGGCGACAGGCTTTACCCGTACTTCGACGATGCCCGCGACCTTATAGCCTTCTCCCGTGAGTTCACGAAGAAGACCGACGACATGACTACGCGCACATTCTTTGAAACCTACACGAAGGACGCGCACTACCTATGGGCAGCGGAAGGCACGACCGTAGGCGCGGCAAAGAATTGGGAGTTAGTCGAAGGCTACCCCAAGAAGTTGACGTTAGGCAAAATTCCCATTGTCTACGGAAGCCAACCCGCCGTAGAGTGGGAAGACGTGGAGAGCCTTATCGACCGTTTGGAAAAATTACTTTCCAACTTTGCCGATACGAACGACTACCACGCAAGCCCGAAAATCTTTGTAGAAGGCAAAATATTGGGCTTCGCAAGGAAGGGAGAAGCCGGAGCCATTATAGAAGGCGAGGAAGGCGCGAAAGCAACCTACCTATCATGGGCGCAAGCCCCGGAAAGCGTGAAGTTAGAGATAGAAACGCTCCTACGCCTAATATACGCCATTACCCAAACGCCCGACATTTCCTTTGAGAGCGTGAAGGGAATAGGCGCGGTAAGCGGCATCGCCCTGCAGCTTCTATTTATGGACGCACATTTGAAGGTGCAGGACAAAATGGAAGTATTCGACGACTACCTGACCCGCCGCGCTAACATATTGTTAGCATACCTCGGCGCGGCTAACGTGAAGTCTAAGGCGGCCGCCCGTCGGCTTATCGTTACGCCCCGGATAACACCCTACATCATTGAGGACGAACAGGCGAAAATAAATACGCTTCAAACAGCCAACGGCGGCAAGCCCGTAGCAAGTCAGAAAGCCACCGTTCGCCGTTTGGGTTGGGCGGAAGACCCGGACGCAGAACTGACAGAAATACACGCCGACGAAGACCGGGAAAACGCCCATTACGAAGGCGAACCGACCTTTTAACCCCCCTTTTGCCTGCTAACGTATCAAAGTAATACATTTTGGGCGCGTCTAAGCGCGATAAAACGCTCCGGCTAAGGTAGCTATAACCTAACGCGCTTATCGTGCTTAGACGCGAAATTTAACAAAAAATAACTTTATGCCCGATTATACCGAAAACCGCCTTATAGTCCGACTTCGTGGCTTCGACGCACAGCACTACGCCCGGACTACGCGCTACGCCCGTCAAGTGGAACGGCTGTATAACACAGCTTGCAGCGAGATAGCCGCAGCCGCCGGACGTATAACCATACCCGAAGACGGCGTTTTTAGCTTCGACGACTTCCCGGCGACACGAAGACAGGCGCAGGGGATATTAAACCGTTTGGCTAAAAGAGTGGAAGCCGTGATAGAAACAGGAACGCGGACGGAGTGGCAAGCGGCCTGCGACAAAAGCGACACGTTCCTAAGTTCCATTCTTCGCACTTCACGCCTAAGCCCGGAAGAAGCCGCCCAATACCAGGCCCGGAACTTAGAAGCCTTACAAGCCTTCCAACAGCGCAAGGCCGGCGGATTGGGGCTTAGTCAGCGCGTATGGAAATACACGGAAGAATTTAAGACGGCGTTAGAATTGGGTATAGACGTCGCTGTAGGAGAAGGACGCAGCGCGGGGCAGCTATCCCGCGACCTTCGCCAATACTTGCAGAACCCGGACAAACTATTTAGGCGCGTCCGCGACAAGGGCGGCAACCTTCGGCTAAGTAAGGCGGCGTCGATGTACCACCCCGGACAAGGCGTTTACAGGAGTTCCGCCAAGAACGCCGAGCGTTTGGCACGAACCGAGGTAAATATGGCATACCGCGAAGCCGAATACCTACGATGGCAACAACTTGATTTTGTCGTAGGCTTCCGCGTGATGTTGAGTAACAACCACACGACGACCGACAGCAAGGGGAAGAAAGTACCGCTTACCGACATTTGCGACGAGTTGGCGGGCGACTACCCTAAGACCTTCAAATTTTTGGGCTGGCACCCACAATGCCGCTGCGTCGTCGTGCCTATTATGTCCGATTACGACGAATACAACGACGACCGCGCCAACCGATTGAAGGCGATAGTTCGCGGGAAGACCTATAAAAGCCTTCCTTCCCGGCGCACCGTCCGCGACGTACCCGCCGCATTCCGTTCCCATATTGACGCGATAGCGGAACGCGCTAAGGGTTGGAAGTCGATGCCGTACTACATACGCGACAACTTCAAGAAGGGCGTTATTTCCGGCGGGCTTCTTCCGACCATTCCGCAGAAGGCACAAATGCCAGGCACCACGGCGAAGCCGCCCGAACCCTGTACCGAGTTCGACAGCGAGATAGCCAATTTTAAGAAGTGGGCCTATTCGTTCGGGTTGGACGTTTCGCGGTTGGATCCATTGAGGACAGCGGGCGACCGCGCCGGACTAAACGCCGAAGTAAAACGGCTTCAAGAGGAACGACTAAACAGGATGTCGGAATGGTTAGCCGCCCGTAGCGAAGTGGACGACTTCGCCGACAAAGCCGTAGGGTTCCCGGACATAGTGAAGGAAATTAAAGACGCCCTTACCGCCAACGAGATAAGGACGACCAACTATTACGGCGACTGCATTAGCCGCCTAAAAGCCTTCTTTGCATCGCTTCCGGGCAAGTTGTCAGCCGCAAAAGCGAAGAAGGGCAGCTATTCCGCGAATATGCCTACTGAGTTGCAGAAGGGCGGCAAGTGGCTTCGTGGCGACGACTACGAATATAGCCGGGAGTTCTTCGACTTGATAGACCCGAAGAAGCCGATACCGCTAACCATACACAAGAAAAACGGAAACGATAGTTACCACAGCGCGTTAAAAGGCGTGGTATTGGATATGGGCGGAACGCGCAGCTCGCAAAGTCCATATTACCGACGCGCCCTTATTTACCATGAGTTCGGCCACGGCATAGACTACCAACGAGGATTAAGGCACAGCAAGGAAGTAAAAGACCTCCGCGACAAACAAATAGCCCGGCTTCGTGAAAATGTGGAAACGACGGTAACTAAACGTAAATGGGACCCGGATAAAAAGGAGTTCGTAACGGAAACGAAAAAGACCAAGTTAATGAAGGCTAAGGTACTTTCCGAACGATTAGACCGACTTTATAGGAAAATATACAGCATGGATGACGCTACGTTTACGAAACGGGGTATAACGAAGCACGACGTTATAGAACAAATAGCCGCCGTTCAAGACACGCTAAAAAGCCTTATTATTTCCGTGGGTTGGGGCCATTCTACCTCATACTTCAAGGGAGCCGGAAAAAGCGAAGCGGAATACCTCGCCCATTGCTTTGAAAACGCATTTATAGGAAACCGCGTATTCCAAAAGTATTTACCTACGGAATACGCGGAAATGATAGCGTTTATTAGAAGTCTTAAATAGTAGGAACGAGGTATAAGCCGCCGTCCATAATAGAACCTACGAGCTTCGCGCCCGTGGGTTCTTTTTCTCCTATGCCGGGATAGACAGGAAGAAGCCGGGCTTTTCCTTCCAAGCATTGCCGGAGAATAGCCCCGTTCTTTTCGGCGTCCGGTTCGGCATATTCAAGAAGCCGCACGACGTCTATATCTTCCGCCGGGGCGTCGGAATTAAGGAAGCCTTCGACAAGGACGTTATCGGGAACGACGGTAACAGGCTGTTTGCCCTTCGTGGTATTGATACGCGGTATTTTCATAGCCTTTGTTATTTGGAGTTAAACGGAGCATAGCCCGAAGGAATAAAACCTATTCCGAAGGTATTGCTTTCGGGGTGGAAGTCGTAGCCGATACAGGCGCCCCCGGCTAAAACGTCCGGCTTCCCGTTCAGTTCCTCGGAAGGAAGCGGCGCACCTTCGACGGGTGGGAATAGTTCAGTAACAACCCGGTCAAGTCTACGTAGTGCATCACGCCGGGCGCGTCCGTGGGAGTTCTTAACGTCGCACAGGGCAATAGTAACGCGCCCTTCATTGGTGGGAGCGTAGCGCGCTACCAAGTCGTCAAGCATAGGCTCGACGGAACGGGAAACTTCCGCCATTGCGTCCCGGAGTACCGGGGAATACGGGAACGGTAGCGGTTGGAAGGCGGGGGCTAAGGGCTTAGGCATTTTGTTTATATTTGGCTTCAATTTCAACTCCTTTAATACGACAGTCCACGACGTCGCCGGATGTAGCAAGGGCGGGCTGGACTTCAACGGCGACCGCTATTTTTACGTCCGTGGCATACGACCCGGCGAAGTTCTTAACGGCTTCCGTTATGTTGTGTTCAAATTCCGCCTTCTTCATAAAGAACGCTTCGGCGGGGGTTAATTGTTTTTCTTCCATTGTGGCAAAGTGTTATTTATTCGCCACAAAGTTAGCACAATAACGCGGGGCTTCCAAATCCGCCCCGACCGCCGGACGGGAATACGATACCCACGGAGTTACAGCCGTAAGCGTATAACGTGGAACGGACGTAACTAATTGTTACCAACCGAAAAAGTCAATAGCAAAAAATACTCAAACGTATTACTTTGGTACGTCGTTCTTCTTCCGGGCATCTTCAAGTATTCGCGTTGCCCGTTCAAGACCGCCCAATCTTACGCGGGTGCAAGCGACACGCCCGTAGATGTCGGCTAATTCCTTCGCCCGCGCTTCGGCTTCCCGTTGTGCCTTCTTCTTCATACGGCGGGGCTTCGTCAGCAGGGCGACCACAATAAACAGGAACGAGCCGCCAATAAGAACCCCGGCAAGTATTAACGCAGCTTCCATTATTGCTCGGCTTCGACAACCTTAACCGTTGTTTCGACTTCTACCCATTTGTTGCCGTCATTAGGCAATAGTTCCACCTCGGCTGTTAATACGCAGTTCCCGACAACCGTAGGCGTGTATTGGATTGTAAAAGGTTCTTTTTCCGACGCGCCTATGCCTTCTTTGCCTTTGTAAGGAACATCAAGGAAATAAGAAACCTTCCCGACCGAACCCTGCACAAAGTCAATAAGGGAAGGAGTGCAGAAGGGCGCGAAGTTTACGTTATAAGTTCGACCGACGACAACGGTAGAGAGTGGATCCGTACTGCCGACTTCACTAAAAAAGGCAGACGCCCGGACGGTAGTACCAATTCCGGCGGGTTCATCTTCTTCGGAAGTGGCGGACGAACACCCGAACAGCACAACAGCCACAACAGGAAGGAGCAGATAAAGCAACTTCTTCATAAAATTAGTAACTTTGTAGCCACCGCCCGAAGTAGCCGGTGTAAATACTCATTCAAAAGTGGGCCGGTCGCTCATTCAAAAATGGGCCACCCGT
>OHTA01000963.1_pt1 | contig 16353 bp, 10 predicted proteins | sample 1578851 | NCBI WGS metagenome assembly OHTA01 (sample SAMEA3879578, study PRJEB24766) | human gut metagenome | biome: human-associated habitat; feature: feces | place: USA | collected 1985/1987 | reverse complement strand
AGCGCCACCTTGCCAAGGTGGAGGTAGCGAGTTCGAGCCTCGTCGGCCGCTCCAATGGAGTGGTATTCATCACTCCCTATATGGTGACGTGGCCAAGTGGTAAGGCAAGGGTCTGCAAAACCCTCATCCACCAGTTCAAATCTGGTCGTCACCTCCAAAAGATTCCCGGAAGCTTCGGCTTCCGGGATTTTTTGTTTTGCGCTGTTCCTGCCGGGGGCAAGGCCTGTGACTGTTCAACCCCCCTGTGTATCATAGGGATTTTTGAACAGTAGCCCTTGCCGGGGAGTGGGACGATTTAAAATGTGCTCCGCTGCGCTCTGCACATATTCAGCGGAATGATTATTTTTATTTCGCGTTTGTCGCGCTCTGCGGAGCGCTCCAAACGCTATTTTTACAGAAGGGCTGCAATGATTAAAAGTGCGGTCTGAATTGCAAATGCCGTTTTCCTCCACGACCCCTCCCGTGAAAAGGGGATTCAGAAAAGCCCGCAGGCTTTTCTGAATCCCGAATAAAAAAACTAATTCCGCTATTTATGCGCAGAGCGCACGCGGCGCGCATTCCAAACCGTTCTCTCAGAACCGCAGCCGCATCTGATACCACACCACCCCGCCGTGGATAGAGCCGGAAACGCCCTCGTTCACAAAGCCGAACTTTGCATAGTAGTGCAAAAGCTTTTCCTTGCAGGTCAGCACCAGCCCCTTGCACCCCTGTGCGCGGGCGTCTGCAATGGCTCTTTGCAGCAGCAGCCCGGCATAGCCCCGGCAGCGGCAGCGCGGGAGGGTGTTCACCCCAAAGATCATCTGCCATGCGCCATTTTCATCATGCAGGGCGGCATCTGCGTACATCTCATCGGTCAGGTCGGGCATGTCGGTGCAAAAGCCGTCCACAAAGGCCACCAGCTCCCCCTGCTCAAGCAGCAGCCAGAAATGACCGGCATAGTGTGCCAGCCGCCCGGCAAATTCTTCCGCTGTGGCAGCCTCCGCTGCCGGAAAACAGGCCGCCTCCACGGCGGCAATGGCCTGTAAATCATCCATAGTCGCATTACGGATCTCCATGGTATCTCCCCTTTTCTTTTTTCTATTCAGTGTACCACAGCCGCCGCGCAAAGGCAAAGTGTTTGCATCTGTTCCCTGTCCGTGCTACAATGGCTATACTACTATAGAAAGGAGCTGACGCCATGCCCACCGAAAACCATACCACCCTCACCCCGGATACGCCGGTGCGCTACCTGAAGGGCGTCGGCCCCAAGACCGCCGAGCGGTTCGAGAAGCTGGGCATCGTGACGCTGGCCGACCTGCTGTGCCACTACCCCCGCAGATATATCGACTTCACGAAGCCCTACTCCATCGCAGAGGCCCCCGCCGATGTGGAATGCGTGGTAAAGGCCGAGGTGTTCGCAAAGCCCGGCGGGCGCATCCTGCCGGGCGGGCGGCGGATGGAGCGCATCACCGCCGGGGACGATGTGTCCAGTCTGGAGATCACATGGTTCAATAATCCCTATGCCGCCCAGAAGCTGCAGCTGGGGCAGGAATACTATTTTCAGGGCATCGTTACCGGCGGGATGCTGCGCCGCCAGATGGTCAACCCACAGGTGCGCACAGCCGAGCAGATCAAGGCTTCCCCTTTTGAAGCCGTCTACCCCCAGACTGAGGGCCTGACCAGCAATGCCATTGCCAAATGTGTGCGTCAGCTTCTGCCCCACGCAGAGCTGCTGCCCGACCCGCTGCCGCCGGAAATGCTGGCAAAATACCGTCTGCTCTCCAAGGCAGATGCCGTGCGGGCCATCCACTGCCCTGCCACGGAAGAGCAGGCCTATGCCGCCCGGCGGCGGCTCATTTACGAAGAGCTGCTGGTGCTGCAGCTGGGCATTGGCCGGATGAAAAACCGGGGTGCCGCTGCCACCGGTGCCCCCATGCAGCTTGCCGACCCGTCCCCGTTCTGGGCCAGTCTGCCCTTCTCCCCCACCGGTGCCCAGCGCCGGGCCGTGAGCGAGATTCTGGCCGACATGGCGGGCCAGACCTCCATGAACCGCCTTTTGCAGGGCGATGTGGGCAGCGGCAAAACGCTGGTGGCGGCTGCCGCCATCTGGGCGTGCATCCGGGCGGGGTATCAGGCCGCGCTGCTGGCCCCCACCGAAATTTTAGCCGCCCAGCACGCCGAGGGCCTGAACCGGATGCTTGCCCCCTTCGGGATGCGGGTAGCCCTGCTGACCGGCGGCATGAAGGCCGCTGCACGACGAACCACGCTTGCCGCCATCCGCAACGACGAAGCCGACCTTGTGGTGGGCACCCACGCCATCCTCAGCGAGGGCGTAGAATTTGCCCGGCTGGGTCTTGCCGTGATCGACGAGCAGCACCGCTTTGGGGTGCGGCAGCGCGGGATGCTGGCCGAAAAAGCCGCGAACCCGCATCTGCTGGTGATGAGCGCCACTCCCATCCCCCGCACGCTGGGCCTGCTCATCTACGGCGACCTGGACATCTCCATTCTGGACGAACTGCCGCCGGGCCGCACACCGGTCAAGACCCGATGCATCACCGGCAAAAAGCGGCGTGACCTCTATCATTTTCTCGATCAGGAGATCGGCAGAGGGCGGCAGGTGTATCTGGTGTGCCCGGCCATTGAGGATGTGCCGGACGGCGGGCTGAACGCCGTCAAGAGCTACTACGAGGACATTGCCAAGGCCCTGCTGCCGGACCGCCGGGTAGGCCTGATGCACGGCAAGCTGAAGCCCAAGGAGAAGGCCGCCGTCATGGAGGACTTCAAGGCCGGACGTCTGGATGCGCTGGTGTCCACCACCGTCATTGAGGTGGGCGTGGATGTGCCAAATGCCAGCGTAATGGTGATCGAAAACGCAGAGCGCTACGGCCTGAGCGCTCTGCACCAGCTGCGCGGCCGCGTGGGACGCGGCGCTGCGGAAAGCTGGTGCTTCCTTGTCAGCGACAACCAAAGCGAAAACGTACAAAAACGGCTGAAATTTTTGTGCAGCACCACGGACGGCTTTGCGGTGGCGCAGTACGATCTGGAGACCCGCGGCCCCGGCGACTTTTTCGGCAGCCGTCAGCACGGTTTGCCCACCCTGCAGATTGCCGACCTGATGAACGACACCCGCACCCTTCACGCAGCCCAGAGCGAGGCCGCCGCCATGCTGGCAGAAGACCCTCTGCTGGAAGCGCCGGAGCACGCACTGCTGGAACAGCAGGTGCAGCAGATGTTTGAGAAAGCCGGAGCCATGAACTGATCCGGAGTTTTTTGCGCACAAACAGCATCAAATGCAAAAGCCGCTGCACGGCTGGTGCAGCGGCCCCTGTTATCGAACGGAACGCTTTGCGTGCCGTTCGCCCATGCTTATCACATCGCAGAACACGCAGCGACTTTTGGTGGAAAGCTGGGTATCCTTATGATAGCAGCCAAAAAACCACTTGTCGTAGGTCAGCTTCAACAAAATTTTATCCAGAAAACTGTGCAGCTGGTTGTTCTCGCCGCTGGCAAGGGCGGTAAAATCCAAAAATCTGCTTGGCGCATCGTGGGTCAGCACATAATCCACTTTGTAATCGCAGGCTGCAAGGTTCTCCTCACAGAAGGCGTATTCCTCATCCGAGGGCATTTCTTCCTTCCACCAGTTCACGCCGGGTTCCCGGTCCTCCCGGTCCTGACTTTCCGCACCGCCAAAGCACAGATACTTTTTTCCTTCCAGTTCCAGCACGCTGCCGCGGCACACATGGTACACATTGCCGCCCAGTGCCTGCACCTTCCCGCCAAAGCGTTCCTCGGCGGGATACTGCTTCAAAAGATCATAGTTTTCGTGGCTGCCGTCCAGAAACAGCAGGGTATACGGGCGCTTGCGCAGCCAATCCAGCTTTTTCTGTTCCTCCCTGCTGCCGTCCCACACAAAACCGAAATCGCCCAGCACCACCACGGTGTCCCGTTTGCCCAGCCAGCGCAGCTTGCCGTGTTTGAAGCGGTCGATGTCGCCGTGGGTGTCCCCTGTCAGATATACCATTCCTGTCCTCCCTGACCGGATGTGAAATCGGCACAATAAGCCTTGTCACACCCCGCCAAACCTGTTATTATAAAGAATACAGCCTTCCGCTGTGATCTCGTTCTTACCCGGCGCACGGCGCTTGTGCCGCGCTGCCTGTTGTTTTATATTATCGCTTTTTAAAGGAATTGTCCACATGAAACGTATTTTTGCACTGGTTTTGTCGTTTGCTGTCCTGTTCAGCTGCCTGCTTCTGCCTGCCGGCGCCATGTTCGACCCCACCCCGGTCTATCAGGTGCAGGCGCAGAGCGCCTACATCGTCAACACTGACACCAACATCATCGTCTACGATAAGGACAGCGCAAAGCAGGTACCGGCCGGCGGCCTGACCAAGTATATGACCGTCGCCCTGCTGCTGACCAACTACGCCGACCATCTGGACGACACCTTCCAGATGCCGTTCGCCATTTCAGATTATGTATACAACACCAACAACGCCGACATGCGTTCCAACGAGACCTTCACCTACCGGGAAGCCGTCTACGCCATGCTGACCCGCAACGCCAACGAAGCCGCCATGGGTCTGGCCTACACCCTTTCCGGCGGCGATCTGGCCGGCTGGGTGAGCCAGATGAACACCCTGTCCCAGCGCATCGGCACCACCGGCAGCACATGGACCGATGCCTGCGGCATCGACAGCGGCAATGTGACCTGCGCCGTGGATATGTACCTGATCCTGCGCTACCTGATGAGCTTCGATGCCTTTGCCGAGATCTCCGGTGCTCCCACCTTTACGATGCCCGCCAAGGAAAAGCACCGGTCGTCCTCCATTCTGGTCAGCCAGAACGCCGCGCTGAGCAAATCCAGCGGCGGCAAATACTACCGCAGCGCCATGCAGGGCGGCATGTGCGATGTGACCGCCTTTAAAAACGACAGCGGCCGCCAGAGCTATGTTTCCTGGGCCAACAAGGACGGTGCGACCTATATTTTCTGCGTGATGCAGAGCCCCGACACCTGCGACGATTTCGGCTACGCCAACCGCCGCCCCGCCCTGTGCGAGACCGTGAAGCTGATGGACTGGGTGTTCGACAGCTTTTCCATTCAGGCCGCGCTGGACACCGACCTTACGCTGGCCGAGATCCCGGTGAAGTATTCCTCCGACACCAGCTCCCTGCAGCTGTACCCCGCCGACAGCATGATGACCCTGCTGCCCTCCACCGGCGACGGCAGCGTGACCCAGAAATATTTTCACCTGCCGGATGCGGTCAGTGCGCCCATCCAGCAGGGCGATGTGGTGGGCACCGTGGAACTGAAGCTGGCCGGCGAGACCATCGGCGTGGTGGACCTGATCGCCGGGCAGGACGTCAGTCTGAACCCGCTGCTGTTCACGGTGGCCCGGTTCCGGGAGTTCCTTGGCAGTCTGTACCTCAAAGTTGTAATAACATTGAGTATTATTTCTTCCACCCGCTGCGCAGCTGCATCGCGCGCGTCGTGCTTGAAAAAGCCGATGCACACCCCGAGGACGGCTTCGCGCGTATCACGCACGAGGAGATCTCGCACCACCTCGGCACGACCAGAGAGGTCATCAGCAGAGAGCTTGAGGGCATGCGCCAGATGGGGCTGCTGCAGACCGGCCGCGGGAAGATCTACGTGCTCGACCGCTCCGCACTCGAGAGTATGGCCAATTTATAGGCAGTTTTTTCTCCGATTTCATAGATGGCAAGGCTGCTTGGAAGCGTGATTTCGCTTCCAAGCAGCCTCTTTTTTGTGCTAAACGACACATTTGAATCGGACACGCGGTGAAAAACAGTCAAAATGCACAATGAAAAGTCGTCAAACTTGTGACATTCAACAAAACCGCGCGGTCATGTTTAATTACGGCCATTTGTGTAACAAATGGTGCAGTAAAGACGGCAAAATGCGCTATATTGATAATTGTCAAACGAAAAGCTTCAAAGCTTCTTTTTTTTCGAAGCAAGTGTTAGTGACAGTAACAGAAGAAGTCGTGCAGACGGACTGCACAAAAAATACGGAAAACACATCATGAATGGGAGGTACACAGAATGTATTACAGCAGCGGTAACTATGAGGCGTTTGCAACGCCGAAAAAACCCGAAGGCATCGAGGGCAAGTCGGCTTACGTCGTCGGCACCGGTCTGGCCGGCCTGGCAGCGGCCTGCTTTTTGATCCGCGATGCGCAGATGCCTGGTGAGCACATCACGCTCTTTGAGCACCTGCCCGTAGCCGGCGGCTCCTGCGACGGCATCTATGATGCGACCAAGGGTTTCATCATGCGCGGCGGCCGTGAGATGGATAACCACTTCGAGTGCATGTGGGATCTGTTCAAGTCCATCCCGTCGATCGTGAACCCGGGCGAGACGATCTTCTCCGAGTACTACTACCTCAACAAGGAAGACCCGAACTTCTCCCTGTGCCGCGTCACCGAGAAGCAGGGCCAGGACGCCCATACCGACCGCAAGTACGGCCTGACGCCGGGTGCCGCCACCCAGCTGCTCAAGCTGTTCATGGCGACCAACAAGTCCCTCGAGGACAAGAAGATCGACGACGTGTTTGACGATGAGTTCTACGCCACGAACTTCTGGACCTACTGGCAGACCATGTTCGCGTTCGAGAAGTGGCACAGCGCCCTTGAGATGAAGCTTTACCTGCAGCGCTACATCCACCACATCGACGGTCTGCCCGACCTGAGCGCGCTGCGCTTCACCCGCTACAACCAGTATGAGTCCATCATCCTGCCCATGGTCAGCTACCTGAAGGACCACGGCGTCCAGTTCCACTACGACACCAAGGTGGTGGACGTCCAGTTCAGCCTTGAGCCGGGCAGAAAGCAGGCTGTGGGCGTTACAGTGGACCACAAGGGCGAGGTGACGACCATCGGCCTGACCGAGAACGACCTGCTCTTTATCACCAACGGCGGCTGCGTGGAGAGCTGCACCGTCGGCGCACAGAACAAGGCCGCGGGCTTCGACCCCGCCATCAAGCCGGGCAACGGCTGGGACCTCTGGAAGCGCATCGCCGCGCTGGACGACTCCTTCGGCCACCCGGAAAAGTTCTGCAGCCAGCCGGAGCTGAGCAACTGGGAAAGCGCCACCATCACGACGCTGGATGAGAAGATCCCCCGGTATATCCAGAAGATCTGCAAGCGCGACCCCTTCAGCGGCCGCACCGTCACCGGCGGCATCGTCACCGTGAAGGACTCCAGCTGGCTGCTGAGCTGGACCCTCAATCGCCAGCAGCAGTTCCGCGACCAGCCCCGGAACCAGCTCTGCGTCTGGGTCTACGGCCTGTTCAGCGACAAGCCCGGTGACTACGTCAGGAAGCCCATGCGGGACTGCACCGGCCGGGAGATCTGCATGGAGTGGCTCTACCATCTGGGCGTGCCGGTGGAGGACATCGCAGAGCTTGCCGAGCACAGCGCCAACACCGTGCCGGTCATGATGCCCTATATCGACGCCTTCTTCATGCCCCGCGCGAAGGGCGACCGCCCCGACATCGTGCCGAAGGATGCGGTGAACTTTGCCTTCCTCGGTCAGTTCGCCGAGACCGGCCGGGACACCATCTTCACCACCGAATACTCCATGCGCACCGGCATGGAGGCCGTGTACCGGCTGCTGAACATCGACCGGGGCGTGCCGGAGGTCTGGGGCAGCACCTACGACGTCCGTGCCCTGCTCGACGCGACGGTCAAGCTGCGGGACGGCAGGAAGCTCACGGACATGGAGCTGCCCCTTATGGGCCGCATCGCCCTGAAGGAGGCGCTGAAGAAGATCGAAGGCACCGACCTCGAGAAGTTCCTGCGCCAGTATCACGCTATCTGACAATAACACTCCATTTTTGATCCCTCCATAACCGGAAGACCGGGTCGCTGCAAGCCTGAGGCAGGAAGCAGCGGCCCGGTCTTTTGTGCTGATTTGCGCGAGATTTCATAAAAAGTCGTACCCATAAAGGGGATTATTGTACAGGATGACCAGATTTGGGCTTGCCCTTTCGGCGGTTCTGTGGTAAGCTTAGAGCAAAGAGCGCGGCACGGCAGAAGAGAGGCTGTGCCGCCAAAGGTCCGGAACATAAAGGAGGTCATTTCTCGTGAAACACTTTATTTCTCGCCGCAATTTCCTGAAGGCCGCCGGTGTCACCGCCGCTGCCTCGGCCATGGCCGCTGCCGTCCCGCAGGCTTCCGCCGGCTGGCTGACGGGCAAGGACGCCGCCGTCACCATCCTGTACACCAACGACGTACACACCTACATTGATAACAAGTCCCCCAAGCTGACCTATGCCGCCATCGCCGCCCTGAAGCAGGGCTATGTCGATGAGGGCAAGCCCGTCCTGCTGGTGGACGCAGGCGACCACATTCAGGGCACCGCCTACGGCTCGATGGACGACGGCGCGACCATCATCGAGCTGATGAACGAGGCGGGCTACGATGTGGCCACGCTGGGCAACCACGAGTTCGACTACGGCATGGCCCGCGCCAAGGCCGTCATCAAGGAAGCGGACTTCCCCTATGTCTCCTGCAACTGGGTGGACCTGCGCACCGGCCTGCGCGTCCTGCCCGCTGTCAAGCTGTTCCCCGCAGGCGGCAAATGGATCGCATTCGTGGGCATCACCACCCCCGAGTCCTTCACCAAATCCACTCCGGCCTACTTCATGAACGCCAAGCAGACCAAGTACATCTACGACATTCTGGGCGGTGACGACGGCAAGAAGCTGTACGACGCCGTGCAGAAGGGCATCGACAAGGCCAAGGCACTGGGCGCAGACGTCATTATCGGTCTGGGCCATCTGGGCGTTGACCCCTCCTCCTCTCCGTGGACCAGCGAAGAGGTCATCGCCAACACCACCGGCTTCGACGCCTTCATCGACGGCCACTCTCACACCGTTATGGAGAACAAGCAGGTCTACGACGCCGCCGGTAAGGCCGTCACCCTGACCCAGACCGGCTCCTACCTCGCCAATGTCGGCAAGATGACCCTCGCCGAGGACGGCACCATCACCACCGAGCTGATCTCCACCGCAGACGTCTCCGACGCCGCCGTGGCCGCTACCGCCGCAACGTGGATCAAGGAAGTGGACGAGATGCTGGGCGAGCAGATCGCCGTCACCGACATCAACTTCTACATCAGCGACCCCGCCACCGGCAAGCGCCGCATCCGCTCGGGCGAGACCAACCTCGGCGACTTCGTGGCCGACGGTATCTACACCTACTTCAACGAGATCGAGCAGCTGGACTGCGACATCGCCATGATGAACGGCGGCGGCATCCGCACCGACGTGAGCGCGGGCGACTGGTCCTTCAAGACCTGCAAGCAGATCAGCCCCTTCGGCAACGTGGCCTGTCTGATGGCCGTCACCGGCCAGCAGATCCAGGATGCGCTGGAGTTCGGTGCCCGCTTCGTCGGCCCGGAGGGTAAGGAGAACGGCGGCTTCCTGCACGTCGCCGGTGCGACCTATGAGATCCACACCGACATCCCCAACACCGTCCGCACCGACGACAAGAACGTCTGGCAGGGCAGCGCCACCGGCACGCCCCGCGTCCAGAACGTGCGCATCTACGACCGAAAGACCGGCACCTATGAGCCGCTGGACCTGAACCGCACCTACGCGCTGGCCGGTATGAACTACACCCTGCGCAATCTGGGCGACGGCTTCGCCATGTTCGACGGCGCAGAGCTGATCAAGGACTATGTCGCGGAGGACTACCTCGTCATGTCCACCTACGCCATGATCTTTGACGGCGCGACCGAGGGTATGCCGGTTCTGGCAAGCGCCAACAGCCCGCTGGCAAGCTACCCCGGCTACCTGCTGGATTATGAGGATCCGCATGGCGCAGGACGCATTCAGGTCGTCTGAGGGATTGATAGAAAAGCAATAAGATGACGAACGCCCCCTCTTCCGGCTGGAAGAGGGGGCGTTTTGGTGAAAACCTCTCCTCTTCGCCAGAGGCTCCCCTACAAGGGGAGCTGTCTGCGAAGCAGACTGAGAGGTTGTACAGAGCAGGGCCTTTGTTTGTGAATGCATCGTTTTATTGGAAAGGAAGGAATCCCCCATGGCTGACAACACGTTCAATTTCGATCTCGACGCACCCGCAGTCCCCACCCTGACCCTCGACCCGGTGGAAGCCCCTGCGGAGGAAAAGCAGCCGGAGCCTGCCGAGGCCCCCGCGCCCGAGCAGCAGGTCAGGCTGACCCCCGAGGAACAGGCGATGGTGGACTCCTTCGCCCAGAAGATCGACATCACCAACAGCCAGCAGGTGCTCCAGTACGGCTCTGCCTGCCAGAAGAAGATCGGCGACTTCTCGGAGGCGGCCCTTTCTAAGGTGTCCACCAAAGACCTCGGCGAGGTGGGCGGCATGATCACCGACCTCATCGGCGAGCTGAAGAGCTTCGACGCCGCCGAGGAGGAAAAGGGCATCCTCGGCTTCTTCAAGAAAAAGGGCAGTCAGCTCGACAGCATGAAGACCAAGTACAACAAGGCCGAGACGAATGTCGAGACCATCCAGTCTGCCCTCGAGAAGCATCAGGTGCAGCTGCTCAAGGACATCGCCATGCTGGATAAGATGTACGATCTGAACATGGCCTACTTCAAAGAGCTGAGTATGTATATCCTCGCCGGCAAGAAAAAGCTGGCCGATTTCCGCGCAAACGAGCTGCAGCAGGCCATGGATAAGGCCAAGGCCTCCGGCCAGCCCGAGGATGCGCAGAAAGCCCGCGACCTCGCCGACCAGTGCGAGCGGTTCGAGAAAAAGCTCTATGACCTCGAGCTGACCCGCACCATCAGCTTACAAATGGGTCCCCAGATCCGGCTTCTGCAGAACAACAACTCCATGATGGCCGAAAAGATCCAGTCCACCATCGTCAACACCATCCCCCTGTGGAAGAACCAGATGGTGCTGGCGCTGGGTCTGGCCCACAGCCAGCAGGCCATGCAGGCCGAGCGTGCCGTCACCGACATGACCAACGAGCTGCTGAAGAAGAACGCCGACGCCCTCAAGATGGGCACCATCGAGACGGCCAAGGAGTCCCAGCGCGGCGTGGTGGACATCGAGACCCTGCAGCAGACCAACAAGAGCCTCATCGAGACGCTGGACGAGCTGAACAAGATCCAGAGCGAGGGCCGCGCAAAGCGTGCCGCCGCCGAGCAGGAGCTGACCCGCATCGAAGATGAGTTGAAACAGAAGATGATGGAGATCCGGAGCTGAAATGGCAAACGCAGATTTTTCCAGACAACCGAATACGACCGGCGGCTTTGACGCTTCCAGCTACCGTGCCGCAAAGCCCGCCGAGGAGGAAGTGCGGCTGACGCCCCTCCAGCAGAAGCTGGCCGGTCTTGAAAAGGCCCTGCCTGCCGCGCTGGGCAGGCAGGCCGTGGCCGTCATCCTGAGCATCGTGGTGATGCTGGGGTGCTTTGTCGGCTTTGGCGGAGCGAAGGTCCGGGCCAAGTACGCTGCGGCCAAGGGCTGGTTTTCCACCGGCGTGGCCGCAGACAGCGGCTATACCCTGAATGAGGAATTGACCACACGGCTCAACACGGCCGCCAACATCATCACCACGGCGTCCAATACGCTGGGCGCTGACAGCGCCGAGGTGCAGACGGCTCAGGCCGCGCTGGACTCCTTTTCCGCCTGCCTCGGGGCGGTGCAGTCCGACGGCAAGACCCACGCATTGGACTCTCTGAGCGTCTATACCGGCGGCAGGATGCATATGCTCTACCAGTCGAACGAGGCGCTGGGCACGGCCATCGGCCAGCTCTACGCAAAACTGCAGGAGCAGGCCGCAGACCCCATGAAGATGGGCGCGGTGCAGGGGCAGTACAGCCAGTTCAACAGCGCCCAGACCATCCTCAGCAACCTGCATTATAACGACGCAGTCCAGAGCTATCAAAGCGACGTCGGCGGCTTCCCGGCCAATCTGCTGGGCAGGCTGTTCGGCGTACAGGAGGTGGAACTTTTCGCATGAAGACGATGAAAACGCTCTCCCGCCGGATGGCGGCCCTGTTCCTTATTGTCGTGGTGGGCCTCACGGCGCTGGCCCCGGCAGCTTCTGCTGCCGCCATCCAGCTGCCCAGCCTGCCGAAGGACAAGTGCGTCGTGGACGACGCCGGTGTCCTGAGCGACAGCACCACCACCGAGCTTGAGACCATCAACGCACAGCTCTCGGCCAGCTGTGACGGTGCACAGATCGGCGTACTGACCGTGGATTACACCGGCAGCGCCACCACCGAGGACTACGCCACAGCGGCCTTCAATGCTTGGGGCATCGGCAGCGCCAGCAAGAACAACGGCGTGCTCATCCTGCTGGTGATGCAGTCGGCCCAGTACGCCGACGGCGACTACTACCTGACCTACGGCGACGGCTTCCGCAGCACCATGCTGGCCGATCAGGCAAGCACCCTCGTGCAGACGATGGAGGACGACTTCGCCGCCAAGAAGTACGACGCCGCCGTCCTCACCTGCGCTACCAATGTGGCAAACACCATCGCAGAGGTCTATGGCGTCAGCCTGAACGGTGCCACCATTTCTCCCGACGGAAGTGCAGTCCCGAACCCCAGCCATCCGGCACACGCCTCTTTGGGAAACATCATCGGAGGGCTTTTTGAGCTGCTGGCTTATATCATCGTGACCATCGCCCTCTTCTTTGTCTTCATCACCCCCCTCGGCCACTCCTTTGGCTGGTACTGGGGTCCCTTCGGCTGGTTCGGCGCACGGCGGCGCAGAGGCCCCCGTCCTCCGCGCGGCCCTTACGATGACTTCGGCCCCGGCGGCGGTTTCTACGGCGGTCCCCGCGGCCCGAGAGGCCCGCGCGGGCCTCGGCCTCCCCGTGGAGGCGGTTTCGGAGGCTTTGGCGGTATGGGCGGCGGCTCCGGTTTCGGCGGAGCTGGCCGCAGCGGCGGCAGCTTTGGCGGCATGGGCGGCGGCAGCAGCCACGGCGGCGGCGCAGGACGTGGACGCTGAACATTTTTTGATTTTGGATCGAGCCACCAGCGCGGCAGATGCGATCTCGTATCACATCTGCCGCGCTGGTGTTATTTTTTGCCTTTTCCTCCTCCGCCCTTCCATCCTCCCGAAACCATGTCTTTCGGAATCTTATGCAAGATAACTGATATATTTCAATATTTTCTTTAAAAAACTAGGACATTTTTCATTTGCCGTTGAAATTTTGTGAGATCTTTACTATACTTTAGCCATCTTACGGAGCGCACCGCCTGCGAAGGGATGCATCCTTCAACCCGCACGAAGTGTAAGGAGTATTGTATCATGAAAAAAATCACTCGCCGTCAGTTTCTCACCTCTGCCGGTGCGACCTCTGCCGCACTGCTCCTTTCCAGCCTGCCTCATGCAGCAGCCGCAGACGAGAATTGCCTGCGCAAGGTCACTCCTGCTGCTACCAACTCCAACGACCTGTCTTGGGACATGGCAGAAGAGATCCTGACCCACATTTCTGACCCCGTATTCCCTGCCTACACGGTCAATGTTCTGGACTACGGCGCCGTCCCCAACGACGGTAAGCTGGACACCGCAGCCATCCAGCGCGCCATCGACGAGACCAGCGCCCACGGCGGCGGCACGGTCGTCATCCCTTCCGGTGTGTATGACGTCGGCGCCATCACCCTCAAGAGCAACGTCAACCTGCATCTGGAAAGCAAGGACACCATCCTGCGCTTCACCCGGGACATCACCCCGGCCAACTACCCGCTGGTGTTCGCCCACTACGAAGGTTCCAAGCTGTACAACTGGAGCCCGCTGATCTACGCCTATCAGCAGGAGAACATCGCTCTGACCGGCAAGGGTACCCTCGATGGTCAGGCCGACAAGAACAACTGGTGGAACTGGTCCCGTACCGTCAACCCGGACGGCACCATCACTAAGCCCGGCAACAAAGACGTCAAGCTGCTGCGCAAGATGACCGACAACGGCACCCCCGCAGAGGAGCGCATCTTCGGCGAAGGCCACTATCTGCGCCCCAACTTCTACCAGCCCATCGAGTGCACCAACGTCCTGATCGAGGGCGTCACCATCGCCAACTCTCCCATGTGGGAGCTGAACCCCGTCCTCTGCACCAACTTCACCGCCCGCGGCGTCACCATCGACACCCACGGCTACAACAACGACGGCTGTGACCCCGAAAACTGCAACTACGTCCTGATCGAGAACTGCTTCTTCAACACCGGTGACGACTGCATCGCCGTCAAGGCCGGCCGCAACCGCGATGGCCGTGAGCTGGGCGAGGCCGGTCATCCCACCCAGAACCTCATCATCCGCAACAACACCTTCGCAGACGGCCACGGCGGCATCGCCTGCGGCAGCGAGATGAGCGGCGGCATCAAGAACCTGTTCGCAGACAACAACACCTTCGACAGCCCCACTCTGAACTACGCCCTGCGCTTCAAAACCAACGCAGAGCGCGGCGGCGCTGTGGAGAACATCTATCTGCGCAACTCCAAGGTCAAATCCGTCGGCAACGCCGTCGTCCACGCCACCATGCTGTACGATGTGGGCCGTGATGGTGATTATCTGCCCCAGTTCAAGAACATCACCATCGAGAACCTGACCAGCAGCGGCGGCGAGTACGGCATCTTCATGGAGGCCTTTGAGGAAGTCCCCATCACTGGTCTGGTGTTCCGCAATGTGAACATCTCCAACGTCGGCACCGACATCCGCGCTCTGAACTGGGAAGACCCCGTTATGGAGAACGTGACCATCAACGGCAAGACCTACCCCCGTCCCGTGGAGACCAAGATCCTCGGCGTTCCTGTCCCGGGCCAGCGCATTGAGGGCAGCTCCACCCTGCTGGGCGGCGAAGATACCGACCTGAGCAGCAAGTGGCTGATCTCGGACAGCGCCGACGGCGATTACCATTTCTTCCGCATCCGCCGCAGCTATGCGGTTCCCTCTTATCTGGCCGGAAAGTACATCAAGTTCGTCTCCACCGACCGGAGCGGCAATCAGGACGCCAGCATCCCCTACAAGGTTCTGCGGAGCGCCGAGATCGCCGGCACCACCAATGATGCCGAGCTGCTGCGCGCTGCCTCCAAGGGTTACATCGACGAGAACGACGCACTCGACTTGAACCGCCCCATCACCAAGCGCGAATGCGCCAAGATGCTGGGCAAGCTGTGGAATCTGACCGCCCCGTCTGCACCGGTCACGATCTCCGACATTCCCGCAAGCGACCCGGATTACGGCGTCATCGCCGCTGTGGTCGAGGCCGGCATGATCGAGCTGAAAGACCCCACCAGCGCCATCGCACAGGGCACTCTGTACAACGCCGGTGTCACCAGCTCTGAAGGTGCAAAGCGCACCGCTTTCCTGCCCGATGCCACCATCGACCGCGACGAGATGGGCCACATCGCTCTGCTGTCCTGCGGCGTGCCTTACAACGAGACGCTGGGCACTCAGCCGAAGTTCGACGACGCCAGCCAGATCGAATCCGTGTACGAGGACAACGTGGGTGCCAGCGCCTACTTCGGCTTTGTCACCGCCAAGACCGGCAACAGCTACCTGCCCAAGGAAAAGACCACTCTGGAAGATCTGATCCGCATCGTGGAGCGCATCTCCGATTTCAACAACAAATAATTTTTTCAGCCTCCTCCTAACTCCTCCCCGCCGGAAGCATCCCGCGTGCTCCCGGCGGGGAGTTTTGTATCCCTGCTGAAACGACGCACAAAAAGGGGCTGTTGCACAAGGATAAAACCCGGTGCAACAGCCCCTTTTTCTTGCTTTCTCGGCATAAATTGGTGTTCTAAAAATCAATATGCTTCATCCGGTTCGGTAGGTGCTGCGGTAATATCGCGGTAGAACGTGGCCCATGCAGCTTCCTCATAGGGGCGCACGAAGAAAAAGCCAATGCTCAATGGGATTGCCAGCAGAAGAACAATGGAAATCGCCATCGCTTCCGAACCGGAGAAATTGTTTAGAAATAGGAAATAGCCGGCATACAGTGGCAGTGCACAGAGCAGCTCCCAGCCAATGAAACTGAGATCCAGACAAAACAGCCGCCATTTGTTGCCGCCCATGATCCGCCGGGATTCTGTGATTGCTTCATTTGCGGTCAGCGAAGGATGCTCGGCCATGATGTAAGGTGTCATCGCATAGCTGTATATTTTCACGATTCCCGGAATCACCAACAGCAGCGACCAGAGGACGATGTACAGCCCCTGCAGGATCTTCATGCAGAAGCCATCCCACAGACGGTCTTTCTGCGAGAACAGATCCGAGAAGGCCGCATCCTTTCCATCCACAAGGTTCAGATTAAAACGAGCATATCCCAGCCGAACTGCACCGCCCACGATCAGTTGGAGGATCGCCCACAGACCAATGCCGGCAAGCAGAACAGCAAGCAGCCGACCGCCGTTGGGCT